>Ga0116217_10000584_pt1 | contig 37020 bp, 31 predicted proteins | sample Sb_taG_6_FD_89697 | JGI IMG/M metagenome (GOLD analysis project Ga0116217, IMG submission 89697) | Peat soil microbial communities from Weissenstadt, Germany - Sb_50d_4_PS metaG | ecosystem: Environmental > Terrestrial > Soil > Wetlands > Peat | place: Germany: Weissenstadt | collected 2010-09-21 | reverse complement strand
GGTGAAACCTCCTGCTCCTGCTTCACCAAAACGGGCTTGACTCAACCGCCCACTTGAAGCCGTTCGCCACACATCTCTCGCGCACTGCGCACTTCAGCACCGCCGGTTACGGACGGATCACGGCCGCGTCCCCCATACGGCTAAGTTGAAGGTGTGGCGATGCAACTCAAACCGGAGACGGAACAACTCGTACAAGAAGAGATCAGAACCGGCCACTTCCATTCGGGTGGACGATCTGATCGTGCAGGGCGTACACGCCTGGCGCGAAAAGTACCACGTCTCTCGACCGGGCGAAACGCCCGCCAGACAGCGCCGGCCCGAAGGCAAAAAGAGCCTCGCCCGGTTGTTTGCGGGATCTCCGTTCAAGGGGCTTTCCATGAACTTTGAGCGATTCTCAGACACCCTGCCTCCGGCTGATCTGTGAACGGGTTCCTGCTCGACACCAACGTTCCTTCCGAACTAACCTATCCGCGGCCCGCGCCGCAAGTGGAACAGTGGCTGGAAGAGGTGGATGACGAACAATTGTTTTTCAGTGTGATTTCCCTGGCCGAGATCTGCAAAGGCATCGCCAAACTCCCCGAAAGTCGGAAGCGATCCCAGCTGCAAGAGTGGCTGGATTCAACCTTGCGCCCGTGGTTTGCCGGTCGCATCTTGCCCGTCACCGAGCCCATCGCCGAACGGATGGGCCGTTGGGCCGGCGAAGGCGAGACCCAAGGGCGAACGATCAAGGTAGCCGATGGTTTAATCGCCGCGACCGCCATCGAGCACGATCTGACGCTGGTAACGAGCAACGTGAAGGACTTTACGCCGTTCGGCGTCCCGACCCTTTAATCCTTGGGAAGGGTGAAGGATCCATTCCGGCGGCCGGCTCGTCGCGATCAGCCCGCTCCGCAACCCCGTATTGACCACTTCCTTGAGGCTAGCCTTGCGGTTGGCCTGCACCTCCTCCAGAAGAGCCGCAACATCGTCATCCAGAGTGAGCGTAGTCTTCATACATCAAAGCATAAAGAATTTGATGTCTTGATACTGCGTGACTGCTAGACCAACGCCATTCTCTGCGCCCCGGGCCGAGATCAATCACAGCCCACAAAATCCCCCGTACCCCCAAGAATCAACCACCTACGCTCCATGTGACCCGCCAGCCCGCAACTCCCATGCAATAACTCAAGCGAGGTGAACTCACATGTCAATCAAGCAACCTTCCGAAAAGCAACGCGCCGCCAGCCGCACCAACGGCGCCAAATCCAAAGGCCCCGCGACGCCCGAAGGCCGAGCCCGTTCCTCCCAGAACAGTCTCCGTCACGGACTGTCCTCCGCGGTAGTGGTGTTACCCCACGAAGACCGCGCCCACTTCGAACAACTCCGCGACTCCTACATGGAGTCCTTCCAACCCGCCGACCAACCCCAGCACGATCTTGTCGAGACGATGGCCGCCGCCCGCTGGCGTCTGAACCGCTTGCAGGAAATCGAAGCCAAGCTCTTCGAAATGGAAATGGTCCGCCGCGAAAAAGAAATGAAAAAGGAACTCCTCGACCTGACCGAGGTGGAAAGGTTAACCTGGGTCTTCGACAACCTGGCCAACCACAGCAAGTCCCTAGCGATGCAGATCCGCTACGAAGGCAGTCTAAACCGCACCTACGAGCGCGCCTTCAAGCAGTTACAGCAACTTCAGAACCAGCCCCAACGGATACAAAACGAACCCAAGCCCCCTGTGGCGCAGGCACTCGTGCCTGCCGCGCCGGCACTCATGCCGGCGCTAGATCACGACAAAAAGCCCCTTCGCACCCCGTCCGACCCTCCGCCCACTCCAAAAACCACCCCCAACCAGCCCCACCAGGAGCCAGTTGGTTGACAAAACCCCGCTGAAACACCGTCGATTAACATCCACTACACTACAGTTACGCCCGTGCACTCCCCGCCGGCTCCTCGATCCAAACCGTCTTGATGTTAGTGAACTCGTAAATCCCGCAAACTCCCAACTCGCGCCCATGCCCCGAGAATTTCACGCCCCCAAAAGGCACCCGCGGATCGGACGCCACCATCTTGTTAACAAACACCATCCCAGCCTCGATCTCGTCGGTAAACCGCTGCCGCTCGGCAGGATCGTTGGTCCACACACTAGCCCCCAACCCGAAGCGCGTGTCGTTAGCGATGTGGATCGCCTCGCCCGCGTCTTTCACGCGAAACAGGCACGCAACGGGACCGAACATCTCCTCGTGATACGCCGCCGAGTCCTTGGGAATGTCCGTGAGCACCGTAGGCGCATAAAAAAATCCCGGACGATCCATCGGCTTCCCCCCCGTCAGCACCCGCGCGCCCGCTGCCACACTCGAACGAACATCGGCATCGAGCGTCTCCACGCCCCCAGCAGTCGAAAGCGGACCCAAACCAGTCGCAGGGTCCATCGGATCGCCCACGCGCAAAGCCTCCATGTTGCGGACAAACTCGCGCTCGAACTGATCGGCGATCGATTCCGCCACAATGAAGCGCTTGGCCGCGATACACGATTGCCCGTTGTTGATCACGCGCGCCTTGGCCGCCACGGATGCAGCTTCAGCGATGTTAGCGCTAGGCATGACGATGAACGGATCGCTCCCGCCCAGCTCCAGCACCACCTTCTTAATGCGCCGCGCCGCCGACACGCCCACCTGAATGCCCGCGCCCTCGCTCCCGGTCAGCGTCGCCGCCGCCACGCGGTCATCGTTCAACACCGTGTCCACCTGCCCCGCCCCGATCAGCAAGGTCTGAAACGCGCCCTCGGGGAACCCCGAGCGCCGCATGATCTCCTCCACCTTGAGCGCGCACTGCGGCACGTTGGAGGCATGCTTCAGCAGCCCCACATTGCCGGCCATCAAGTTCGGCGCGATGAACCGGAACACCTGCCAGAACGGGAAATTCCACGGCATCACCGCCAGGATCACGCCCAGCGGCTGATAGTGGACGTAGCTGCGCGCCGCGCCCGTCTCGACGTCCTCGTCTTTCAGGAAGCTTTCAGCATGTTCGGCGTAGTAGCGGCAGACCAGCCCGCACTTGGCGGCTTCAGCGACGGCCTCGCGATGGAGCTTGCCCATCTCGAGCGTCATCAGCCGGCCCAGCGCGTCCTTCTCGGCCTCGAGAATCTCGCCGGCGCGGCGCATCATCTGCGCCCGGTCGGCGAAACTCAAGCGTCGGAACCGCGGGAACGTAGCGGCCGCGCACTGCAGTTTGCCTTCGATTTCGGCATCGGTAAGCGGCGTGAAACTCTGAACGAGCTCGCCGGTAAAGGGGTTGATAGTAGCGATAGGCATGGGTTACTGACGTGTTATACCATGACCAGGGCCCACACGTTAACAATGATCCACGAAATCCTGCCCGTCGGTATGCTGCAATGCAACTGCTCGATCTTCGGCGACGAGCACTCGCGCGAAGCCATCGTAGTCGACCCCGGCGACAACATCTCGAAGATCCTGGCCATCCTCGACCGGCACGCCCTGAAAGTCAAAGCCATCGTCATCACCCACGCGCACATCGATCACATCGGCGGCGCGGCCAAGTTGAAAGCCGCCACCGGCGCCCCGGTCTACATGAACCACAACGACGCGGATCTGTACGCGGGCCTGGACGAACAAGCAGCCTGGCTGGGAGTGAAGCCTCCCGAGCGAACCCAAATCGACAGCGATGCCCGCGAGGGCGGCGTGCTCCTTCTAGGTCCGGATGACCTCGGCCCGACCCAGTTCCACATCCTCCACACGCCCGGCCACACCCAGGGCAGCATCTCCCTGTGGATTCCCTCGGAAGGCAAGCTGATCGCCGGCGACACGCTGTTCCGCGACAGCATCGGCCGGACAGACCTTCCCGGTGGAGACACGCGTCAGATTCTCAGCTCCATCGCCACCAAGCTGCTCCCGCTGCCGGAAGAAGCGGTAGTGATCTGCGGCCACGGCCCCTCGACCACCATCGGCCGGGAGAAGGAGCGCAACCCGTTTCTAAGAGGTCTGTGAACGTGCCCGCTTCAACTCTTCCCCGATTTTTTCAATTCCTGCATGACGCTCGCCACCAGTTCCTTGGCGTCGGTCAGGCAGGAGCTGATGATCTGGATGTCCATAGCCGGCTTGCCGGGCTGCCGGGCGCTCTGGCAGTAGACGCCATGTTGACCCGTGAGCACCAGCGCGTCGGTGAGAAGGTCCAGCGCCACCGCCAGCCGTCCGCGCTCCAGGCCCATGCGGAACTCATGCGATTCGAGCGTTTCCTTGCGGTCATGCCAGACGGACATGGTGCTCTCATGGTAGCGTGCCGGGCCGTCCGGCCAAACAGGCTCTCCCGGCATGGGGCTGATGCGCGGATGCGGATCGCGGGCGAGCCCAAAGCGGCTCGAAATCGTGGCATTCTAGTACAGACGCCTGATCCTCGCCAGGTCGCCCGCGGCCAGGCTCGTCTCGTGGGACCGGCCCACGGCTTTCCATGCAATTGAACCAACCGATTTCCCCGCCATCGACGATCTCGCAGACCACCAAAGTCGTCATCGCGACCACGGTAGCCCTCTCCTTCATCTCCTTCTGGCAAGCGGCGGCCATCGTGCTGAACGATCTGGCCTCCACCATGTACTACATCGGAGGCATCACCGAACAGATCATGGGCAAGAGCGCCCCCTGGATGGTGCTCGCCGTCATGCTGTTCAGCTACGCCGTCCGCAGCGTCTACATGGAAAGCTGCGGTATGTTCGTGCGCGGCGGCGTGTACGTCGTGGTGCGTGACTCCATCGGGCCGACCGTCGCCAAGATCTCCGTCTCCTCGCTGATCGTCGATTACGTCCTCACCGGACCCATCAGCGTCGTCAGCGCCGGGCTGTACCTCGCCCATCTGCTGAACGATTTTGCCGAGACGATGCATCAGACCTGGCGCACCAACGCCAACTGGTTTGCCGTGTTCTTCAGCGTGGTAGTCACCGTCTATTTCTGGTGGGAGAACATCAAGGGCGTCCCCGAATCCAGCCACAAGGCGCTGCGCATCATGCAGGTGACCACGCTGATGCTGGTGATCCTCCTGATCTGGTGCCCCATCACCCTGATTCTGCATCCCGAGACCGCCAAGCTCCCGCCCCTGCCCACGCCCGCCAATCTGCATCTGTCCGGTGAATCGCTGGGCTGGCTGAACGGCACCTTCCTGGCGCAAATCTCGTTCGTGGTGATCATCGTTTCCCTGGGACATTCTCTGCTGGCCATGAGCGGTTTCGAAACGCTCGCTCAGGTGTACCGCGAAGTCGCGTATCCCAAGATGAAGAACCTCCGCATCACCGCGAACATCGTTTGCACCTACGCGGTGATCTGTACCGGCGTCGTCTCCGTCCTGTGCGTGATGATCATTCCCGACAATGTCCGCAGCCAGTATTACGACAACATGATCGGCGGCCTGGTGACCAGCCTGGCAGGTCCGCCCCTGCTCAAGCTGCTGTTTCACACGTTTGTCGTGATCGTGGGCGTGCTGATCCTGGCGGGTGCGGTCAACACTTCGCTGATCGGCGTCAACGGCGTCATGAACCGCGTCGCCGAAGATGGTGTCCTGCTGGACTGGTTCCGCAAGCCCCACCGCAAATTCGGAACCACCTTCCGGATTCTCAACTTGATGGCGCTGCTTCAGATCGCCACCATCATTCTCAGCCGCGGCGATGTCTTCCTGCTGGGCGAAGCGTACGCCTTCGGCGTGGTCTGGAGCTTCGCGCTCAAGGCCCTGGGCGTTCTGGTTCTGCGCTATCAGCGCCACAATCAGGAGTACAAATTCCCTTTCAATTTCAACTTGGGACGGGTGGAAATCCCGGTCGGCCTCATCGTCACCACCGCGATTCTGTTCCTGGTGGCCATCGCCAATCTGTTCACCAAGAAGATCGCCACCACCTACGGCGTCTCCTTCACCATCTTTCTATACGTCCTGTTCACGATCTCGGAGCGCGTCAACGCCCGCAAGAAAACCGAACACCGTTCCGACCTGGAGAAATTCAACCTCGAACACCAGCCGCAGGTGGAGGCGCAAGGGCTCAAGGCCCGGCCGGGCTGCGTTCTGGTGGCCATCCGCGACTACCGCCGCATGTACCACCTGGAGCGGGTGCTGGAAAAGACCAACATGCGGCGTCACGACATCGTGGTGATGACCGTGCGCCAGCTTTCGACCGGCGCCGCGGAATACGATCTGCGCGAGGACCAGATCTTCGCCAACTACGAGCAGGAACTGTTCTCCCACGTGGTCACGATCGCAGAAAAACAGGGCAAGACCGTGGACCTGCTGGTGGTCCCGGCCGCGAATCCTTTCGACGCCGTGGTGCAGACGGCCTCGAATCTGCAGGCGTCGCGGCTGGTGGTGGGAGTATCGGCGCGCATGGCCTCCGATGAACTGGCGCGCCGCATCGGCTTGGCCTGGGAGAACCTCCCTGAACCACGCCACCCGTTTGCGCTCGAAATCACGAATCCGGACCGGCCCTCGATCTTCGTGAACCTAGGTCCACATCCGCCGCGGCTATGGCCCGAGGACGTCGATCTGCTGCATAAGATCTGGCTGCGGCTGTCGGAGACTCCCGAGCTGGGGTCCAAGATTCACCACCGCGACGTCGTGGGCGTAGCGCTGCGGCGGCTGGAGCAGGATCTGGAGAGGTGCGATCCCGCCGCGTTAGCCAGAGACTTGAAGCAGGAACTGCACCACGGGGACGAGTGAGTAACGCCTAGTGTCCGCCCATAACCACTCGCTTCGGCCCAGAACACGGTGTGCAGCCGCGGCGGAGAAGCGGTCGGCGGACGGTCCCAAGGCCGAGCAGGCCCGGTCCATCGCCTCCGTGACCTCGTCCGGCGCGTGGCGGGCCACGTACTCGCGGAGCGCGTCGCTGAACAACTGGCTCCTCGACTTCCTGGCGCGCTCGGCCAAACGTTCGGCTGCTTGGAATAGGTCATCCGGTATGGACACGGCCGTCTTCATACCCACTAGTATGACCGTGTTCTAATAGTGGCCATGCGCGACCATTGGCTTCTTCTCGCGTTCGCCGCGACCGCCCTGGCAGCAGCCCAGGACCTGCCCCGTGGGCAGATTGTGGACACGGTCAAGAGCGCGGCCGACCAGGCGCAGACCTACGTCCTCTACCTGCCTTCCAACTACACGCCGGCCAAGCGGTGGAACCTGATACTGGCATTCGACCCCGGCGGGCGCGGACGGCGTCCGGTGGAGCGCTATCAAGCCGCCGCGGAGAAATACGGCTACATCGTCGCCGGGTCTAACAATTCGCGCAATGGACCCTGGGACATCAGCCGCGCCGCCGCGCTGGCAATGTGGACGGATGTTCTGCAGCGCTTCTCGATCGACGCGAGCCGCATCTATGCCGCGGGGCATTCCGGAGGCGCGCGGGTGGCCATGTCGATTGCCATGGAAACTTCGGGAGCGGCTGCTTACGGCGGCGGAGGCAAGTATCCCGGCAAGGTCGCCGGCGTGTTCGCGTCGAGCGCGGTGTATCCGGGCGATGAGCGCCTGGACAAGCTCCGCTTTCCGGTCTTCGGCACCGCCGGGACCGAGGACTTCAACAACCTGGAGATGCATCAATTCGACCAGACCGTCACCAGCGCGCACCGTCTGGAGATTTTCGAGGGTCCGCACGCCTGGCTGCCCGAATCGCTGGCCATGCGCGCCGTGGAGTGGATGGAGCTACAGGCCATGAAATCCGGCCTGCGGGCGCGTGACAACGCCTGGCTGAATCAGCGGTTCTCGGCAGGGGAAGCCGATGCCGCCTCGCTAAAGGAATCCATCGCGCGGGATCACGCGCTGACGGCGCTGGCGGCGGATTTCGACGGCTTGCGCGATGTGGCGCCGATCCGGGCGCGCGACGCTGCGCTGCGCAAACAACCCGGAGTCCAGGACGCGCTCAAGCAAGCGCGCGCCGAGCAGCAAGCGGAAGGCCAGACGCTCTCTGCGATCTCCGACTTTGAGACCGCACTGGGCGACGATTCCGAGAAGCGCTCCGAGAGTCTGTGGAAGCTACGCCAGAGCCTCACCGCGCTTTCGGCCCAGGCCAAGGCAGCCGACGATTCGCCGGGACGCCGCATGGCCCGGCGCATCCTGGCGGGCGTCGCCGCGGGATCGCGCGGGATCGGAGATAAGGAGTATCAGGAGTTGGTGGACAGCGTCCGCCTGCCTCAGGCGCCGCAGCGCTAGAGTAGCGTCCCCATGTGAAACTCCGCAGCGCGGGTTGTGTAGCAGGTTGCCAACCTGCGGCCGATTGTCAATCGGCCTGTAGGTGGGTTCGCTAATCGACAGGCGGGTTACCAACCCGCCGCAGGATGCCATCCTGCCCCACATCCCCGCCAGTAATCACCAGGCGAGCGGGTTTCTGGAGAGCCTGCAACGGGTGCTGCAGCGCCCGCACCGAAGCAGGCTCAAGCCTCCGTTGCAGGCTGAAGCCCGCTCCACTTAACTTAGGTTATCCGCCGATCGAGTACATCGGGCGCGGGGGAGGGACGAACTGCTGCGAGTTGATCTCGTGGCCTAGCCACTTGTCCGCTACCACTTTGCGGATGGTCTCCGCGATGCGGTTATCGGCGTCGGGCTGGCCTGAGCGTAACAGTTCGCGTACGTCGGTTTCCTCGATTGCGAACAGGCAGTAACGCAGCTTGCCGTCGGAGGTCAGCCGCACGCGGTTGCAGTTCAGACAGAACGGACGGGTCACCGAAGCGATGAACCCCACGCGGCCGATGCCGTCTTTGAAGCGGTACTCGGTGGCGGGGGCTCGCGGATCGGCGTCGCGAATCTCTTCTAGCGGGCCGATCTCGCGCTCCAACATGGCGATCATGTCGCTGGCGGTCAGCACCCGGCCGCGATCCCACACGCCTTGCGCGTCCAGCGGCATGAACTCGATGTAGCGGATTTCGATGCCGCGCTCGCGCCCGAAGCGGGCTAACGGAACGATGTCCGGCTCCACCAGGCCCTTCACCCCCACCGCATTAATCTTGATGGGGCCGTAGCCCAGCCGCTGGCAGACCTCGATGCCTTCCATCACGCGATCGATCTCGTCGCGCCGCGTGATTTGCTTGAACCGTTCGCGGTCCAGGGTGTCCAGGTGAATGTTGATCCGCCGCAGGCCGGCGTCGTAGAGCTCGGCCGCCTGTTGCGCCAGCAGGACTCCGTTGGTGGTCAGCGCCAGATCCTTCACGCCCTCGATCTGGCTGAGCTTGCGGATCAGCGTGGACAGATTGCGGCGCACCAGCGGCTCGCCGCCGGTGATGCGGAGTTTGCGGATGCCCAGGCTCACGGCGATGCGAGCAAAGCGCTCGATCTCTTCGTACGACAGGATGTTGGAGTGCGGCTCGAACTTCACGCCCTCTTCCGGCATGCAGTAGAAGCACCGGATATTACATCGGTCCGTGACACTGATGCGGAGGTTATCGTGCAGGCGTCCGAAGCTGTCGATGAGCGGATCCACTACACATATTGTAGTGCCTAGCGGGCGAATGGATCGTAGTGGCGCTTTCCTACCTGTCCCTTAACGGATTGCCCTCGTTGGGCCCTCGACGGCCGGAACAAGTGCTCCGAGGTATTCGTAAATGGTCCTTTGTGCAACGAGCGCGCGTAAGCGGATGGTTATATACTAGCCGAGGGGTCAGAACGAGGAAACAAGTCCCAGCCACTAAAATGTCACACACGAGGTACTGTCAATGATCATTTGCTTTAAGTTCGGCAATGTAGAGCATTGCTATGTGATTCCGGTTATTGTGATCCCAGTGGGTCCACATGGTCCAGGGCCCGGCCCCGTAAACTATCCCGAACTGATTCGGGACGCAACTATTTTAGCGTCGTTGCAGGCTGCGGCGAATAACGTGTCCGACGCCGGGGTTCGCAACGCGCTGAGCGGGGGGATAAACACCGCTATAGAGGCCCTTCAGCGCCGAGCCGGGTCGCACGTAGTGGTCCGAGAAACAGCGGGCGGTCCGCCAACCGGTGGCGGCGCACACGGACCAGGCCCGAAAGACTAGTCGCCCGCACGTTTGAGAGATGGCGACGTTCTGAGAGCCTGTTGAGGATCAACGGTATTGGGGCGGCGTGAACCGCCCCAAAATCACCGTCTTTGCGTTGGGTGTGTGAGCAAACTTTTAGCGGAGCGAGGACTGCTCCCAGAGCGGCGTCGCGCCGATGGCGTCGCCGGAGATCAGGATTTCCACGCGGCGGTTCTGCGCCGGCCCGCCGGCTGCGTGGTTGGAAACGATGGGCCGCGAATCGGCGAGTCCGCGGACGGATACGGCGTAGCGGGTCAGGCCGCGGCTTTCAAACACGCGGCCTACCGCCGCGGCGCGTTGCATCGCTTCGGGGCCGCCGGCTTCGGTATCGGAGTTGCCGTCCACCTCCACACGCAGCCCCGGAGATGCCGCCACGATCTGGCTGATGCGGGACACCTGCGACGCCGCAAATTCCCGCAGCGATGCGCCGTGGAAGCTCCCATCGGGGATGGTTACCATCAGGCCGCGAGGCGTGTCGCGCGTGGCCACGATAGCGTTAAGTTGCGCCAGCATGCGGGACCGCTGCGACGCCTGCGTAGTTCCCTCGCTGCGCGGAGCTGCGGCAAGGGGCGGAGGCGGCTTCACTTCGGCCTGGGCTTGGACTTGAGTTTGGACCTGGGTTTGCATTTGCGCCGCGCGGTCGCGGGCCGCGTTGGCCTCCTGTTCGGCGCGCTCGCGGGCTGCCCGCTCGACTTCCAGTTGGGTTTGGGCGGCTTCCATTTGCGCTTTGGCCTGGGTGGCCGCGGCCTGCGCCTGCTCCAGAGCGGCGTCCGCAGTGGCTTTGGCCTTCTGCGCCGACTCGGCTTCCGCCTGTGCTTTAGCTAGCTGATCCTGCTGCTGCGTCTGGATGGCGATCAGGCGGGCGTCCTCCGCAGTTTGCGCCGCCTCGCGGGCTTCCTGGATCGCCAGGGTCCGGTCCGCCTTGCGGGCATGACGCTGCTGGGCTTCGGTTAACAGCGTCTCGGCCTTGGCCAGCGTGGTGTGCGCATATTGATCGGCTCCGGCCGCGCGCGCGATGCCCACGGCGTTCTGGGCCTGATAGATTTCCAGCAACTCTTCGTATTCGCCCATCGAGACCTTAGGGCCGTTAGCCGCTGCCGCGGCTTCGAGAGCGTCCGGCACCTGATAGGAATACTGCCCGCGCGGCAACAATTCGTAGCGCGCGTTCACCTGCTCGTTGATGCCGATGGTGTCGGGACGAACCTGGTTTTCGAGCACCACGACGTCGCTCGGCTGGCGCACCGCTGAGTAGGGCTCGGCCGTCACGATCATGGCGAAGGCCTGCAGGTCCGTGGTCACCTTAAGGCTGGCGCGGTCGTTACTGTTGGCGACCACCTCACCCAGGTTATGCGGGCGGCCGTCCGGAGTCAGGGCCCACAGCACGTACGTCAGATACTCGGGTCCGAAGGCCGTCGATGCGGTCAGGTTGTCGAAGTGCGCGTCGATCTCGGTGCGGCCCTGCTTGGATTCCACGGTCGCCCCGCCCTTGGATTTGGGGAGCAAGACCGTGCCCTTGAAGTCGATGGGCGTGGGCAGGGAGCGGTACTCATAGTTGATCGCCCGGATGGTCCGCTCCACCACGTTCACGCGGTAGATGGGGACGTTGGCGGGCTTCGCGTCGGGGCCGGGTTTCGAATCCGCAATGTTTCGAGGCGCTGGGGCTGCCGATTGGGGCGCTCCGGCGGCAGCCGTGGCGAGCAAAGCGCTCACGCCCGCGTAAAACAAAACTGGTGTGATTTGTTTCATAGACTCCCTCATGTAGTGTAGAGCAAATCGCCTGCCACGGGTTAAGAATGTTGTAGGCCAACACTATGGATGATGGAGGCGGGAGGTTCGACCCGCAGAATTTGCCGCACGGAGGTAAGATTTACGGACTGCGGGGCGGGATGGCCATCTTGCTGCGGGTTGTCTACCCGATGGCCGTGCGAGGACACTGGGACGGGCCGATTGACAATCGGCCGCAGGTTTTGCAACCTGCCCCACACGCACTCTAGCGGAGGCTGGTCCAGATTAGCGCCGCCGTCAGCGCGATCATGATCGCGCTGGTGGTTCCCGCGATCGCATTTCCGAGCAAGTGGTTACAGTATTCGCCCATGATGCGCTTCTTGTTGATCAGCAGCATCATGAAGATCAACACGAACGGCAGCAGCATTCCGTTGGCCACCTGCGAAAGAAGGATCAGCTTTAGCAAGGGCATCTTGGGAATCAACACCACGCCCGCGCCGCAGACGATCAAGAAGGTATACAGCGAGTAGAAGATGGGCGCTTCCTTGAAGCGCTTGTCCACTCCGGATTCGAATCCCAGCCCCTCGCAGATGTTGTAGGCGGTGGCCAACGGCAGGATCGCCGCCGAAAGCATGGATGCGTTCACCAGACCCACGGCGAACAACAGCGATGCGAATTGTCCCGCGAATGGCGCCAGCGCCTTGGCGGCCTCGCCTACGTCGGAAATCTCCCGCGGAGAAGCGCGGAAGATGGTGGCCGCGCACGCCACCACGATGAAGAGCGCGATCACGTCGGTGACCACGCAGCCCAGGATTACGTCGGCGCGGCTGAGGGCGTAGTCGCGCTTGGACACGCCCTTTTCCACGATGGACGCCTGCAGGTAGAACTGCATCCAGGGCGTAATGGTGGTGCCGATCAGACCCACGATCATCAACAGGTAGCCCGGGTCGGAACTGAACTGCGGAACGATGGTATCCTGCAGCGCTTGCTTCCAGTCCGGATGCCCCAGGAAGGCGGAGATCGGGTAGGTGAAATAGATCATCGAAAACAAGATCAGCACCCGTTCCACCGGCTTATAGGAGCCTCGTACGATCACTAGCCACACCACCGCCGCACCGATCGGCACCGAAATGTATTTGCTGACGCCGAAAATGAGGAGCCCCGACGCCAGGCCGGCAAACTCCGCCGCGATGTTGCCGAAATCCGCCAGACTCAGCACGGCCATGGTGAAGAAGGTCATGCGCAGACCGAACTCTTCGCGGATCAGATCCGACAGGCCCTTGCCGGTGACCGCGCCCATGCGCGCGGCCATCTCCTGCACCACGATCAGCGCGATGGTGGTCGGAATCAGGGTCCACAGCAGCGCGTAGCCGTACTTGGCGCCGGCCTGCGAATAGGTGAGGATGCCGCCGGGATCGTTATCCACATTGGCGGTGATGAAGCCTGGGCCCAGGATCGCGAGCAACGGCAGGAAGCGGAAACGCCAGATGCGCCCGATGCCCATCTTCGAAATCGGGGAACGGGTAGTCTTGGGGGCCGCGGCCTTGATCATTCCCGCACCACCTCACCGTCGTCGCCCTCGGGATCGTCGCGGCGGTTCCTGCGCCTGGTCGAAGAGGCCCGGCTGACGCCTTGCGCCAGGGGCCGGAGCAACAGATTGGAAACCAGCACGGCCCCCGTGCCCACCGCCGCGAGGCCGATTTGCCCGAGCGCGGCCAAGGTACCCACGGCTGCCGTGCACCACAGGGTCGCGGCAGTGTTCAGACCGCGGATGTTGAAGCCGTCCTTCAAGATCACGCCGCCGCCCAGAAATCCGATGCCCGAGACCACGTACGCCGCCACGCGGCCCTGGCTTCCGTCGCCGGAAATCAAGCCGCCCATGATTACGAACATCGCGGCGCCCACGGACACCAGCGCGTTGGTGCGCAACCCCGTGGTGCGCTGGCGCCATTGACGCTCCAGTCCAATCACCGCGCCCAGCCCGAGCGCGGCTCCCAGCCGAAGAGCAAAGATGAAGGGATTCATGACACGTCCCGTTGAATGACACGGCACCGTTCCGGATTGGACCGGCCGATTCCGAATGGAACGGCCGCCGCTAGCAGCGGGCTGAGGCAGAAGGAGGCTCGACTGACTCTGCAGTATCGCACCGGTGTTGGTTGCCATCAGGCATTCAGTGGGCCTCCTTTCCTGGAAACTTGAGGGCGGGATCACGCGCCCTCCCAAAGGATAAACGCGGTGGGGCGTATCTGTAAAGCGTTTAGGGAGTTTTTTTGGAAAAAACTTTCGCGTCTATTCGAACACGCGCGGGCGATCCAGATACCGGAGCAGGAAGTAGATCCCGGCCAGCAGCAGCATCGCCAACCCGGCCATGTGCCAGGCGTGGCCGCGAACCCAGTCGATGGAGCCTTCGCCCAGGTACACGCCCAGGTAAGCCAGCGCGAAGTAGCGTGGAATGCGCGCCGCGGCCAGCGTCAGAAAGAAACGCGTCCGGCTCACACCGGTTGCGCCCGCGCACGCCGCGAACACCTTGAACGGCATGATGGGCACGGGTAACAAAGCTGAAACAAACACGGTCGTGAGGCCGTAGTGCTGGAACCACTCGCGGAATCGCGCTCCGCGGCCGCTGGAGGTGTAACGCGCCAGTAACTTTTCTCCGCCTCGGCGGGTGATTTCGTAGAACACCACGCTGCCCGCGAGCGACCCCGAGATCGCCGCTACAGCGCACAAGGAGGCCTTCGAAGGCAGCGCGATGGCCAGCGCCAGCAGCATGAAGTCGGTGCCGCCGGGGTTGGGTATCCCGGCCGACTCCATCGCCGACCACAACAGCAGGCCCAGCGGACCCCACGAGATCAAGATGTCGCGAAAATGCTTCATGCGCTACACGGCGCTCTTCAATAGTTCCTTCAAACCGTCCTCATCGAGAACCTGCACGCCCAGCTCCCGGGCCTTGTCGAGCTTGGACCCCGGATCTTCGCCCGCAACCACGAAGTCGGTCTTCTTGCTCACCGATCCCGAAACTTTTCCGCCCGCGGCCTCGATGCGCTGTTTGGCCTCTTCCCGCGCGAGCGTTGGCAGTGTGCCCGTCAGCACGAAGGTCTTCCCCGTCAGCCCGCCGGCTTTGGGACGCGTGAATTCATAGGTGAAGCGGAATCTCTCCTGGCGCAGGCGTTCGACCAGTTCGCGGTTGCGCTTTTCGTGAAAGAAGCGGCGGATGCTGTGGGCCACCTTGGGCCCCACTTCCTCGGCCTTTTGCAGATCGTCTTCGCCGGCGTCGGCGATCTTGTCCAGATCCTGGAACTCTTCGGCCAGGAACTGCGCGGTGCGCTCGCCCACAAACGGAATTCCCAGGCCATTCAGGATGCGCGGCAGCGGCTGGTTCCGGGAGGCTTCGATATTGGCTAGCAGCTTACGTGCAGACTTCTCGCCCATGCGCTCCAGCCCTGCGAGATCGTCCAGCGTCAGCCGATAGAGATCGGCGACGTTCGAAACCATGCCCCGGTCCACCAATTGGTTCACCAATGCGTCGCCCAATCCATCTATGTCCATAACGCCGCGGGCCGCGAAATGGAGTACCGATTCTTTCAAACGCGCCGGGCAATTCGTATTGATGCAGCGGCTGGCGGCTTCGCCTTCGGCCCGCACCACTTCACCGCCGCACACGGGACAATGCCGCGGCATGCGGAACGCGCGGCGGTCCTTGCCCTGCTTGACGACGCGAACCACCTTAGGGATTACGTCGCCGGAACGCTCCACCAGCACGCGGTCGCCGATCTGGATGCCCAGACGCTCGATTTCGTCTTCGTTGTGCAGCGTGGCGCGGGAGACCATGACGCCGCCTACGTTGACCGGCTCCAGCAGCGCCACCGGAGTGAGCGCGCCGGTGCGACCGACGTTCACTTCGATGTTTTCGACCAGCGTCTCTTCCTGCCGCGCCGGGAATTTGTAGGCGATGGCCCAGCGCGGGGCTTTCGCGGTCCACCCCAGGCGCGTCTGTTGCTGGACGGAGTCCACTTTGGCCACCACGCCATCGATTTCGAAGGGCAGGGAATCGCGCTTGGCCTCCCACTCGCTGCAGAACGCGGCCAATTCGTCGATATCCGCGCAGCGCTTCCAATAGCGGTTGACCTTGAACCCGAGCTTGGCTAGTTCCTCCAGCGCGGCGTGCTGCGTGGCGGTGGCGAGGGCACCATCGTGGAACAGAAAGTACGTGAAGTACTCCAATTGACGCGACGCCGTGATCGAAGGATCCAGCACCCGCAGCGAACCGGCGGCGGCATTGCGCGGATTGGCGAAGCGCGGGAGCTCCTGGGCGTCGCGTTCGGCGTTCAGCTTCTCGAACGCGCGCCGATTGAGCACTACTTCGCCGCGGGCTTCCCAGTCCCCTTTGTGGCCGTGAAGCTGCAGCGGGATGCTGCGAATAGTGCGGGCGTTCTCGGTGACGTCTTCGCCCACGGTGCCGTCGCCGCGCGTCAGAGCTTGGACCATCTTGCCGCCGCGATAGTGCACCGCCATGGATAAGCCGTCCAGCTTCAGCTCGGCGACGTAGGCGAAGGTTTCGTTCGGAAGCAGACCGCGGACACGCCGGTCGAAGTCGCGCAGTTCATCGATTCCCAGAGCGTTGTCCAGGCTCAGCATGGGGCTCGAATGCGGGACTTTGACGAAACCCTCGCGCGGTTTGCCGCCGACGCGCTGGGTGGGTGAATCGGGAGTGACTAGCTCCGGGTGTTGAGACTCCAGCGCTTGCAGCTCGCGCATCATCGCGTCGTACTCGGCGTCGGTGATCTCCGGCGCGTCTACGACGTAGTAGAGATGCTCATGGCGGCGCAATTCTTCGCGCAGTTTCTCGATTTTCTGTGCAGCGGTCACAGCAGGCGTCCCTCAATTGTAGCCGCCCGAAGCGCAGTCAGATGTCTTCCGGACGAAGACCCGTGTCCTTGGCGATTTTGGCGGGTGCGGAGGGACCGAGCTCCTCGCTGTCGTGAAAGCAGAAAGTAAAATTAGGCCAGCCAGTACGTTGCAGTTTCCGATCTGACCCGACCTGCTTCTTCAGAGTCCAGCCCTAGCGCAGCAAGGCAGCGTAAACCCGCTTGGCCTTCGATGCGCGCCAGGCGCTCAAGCCGCGAAAAGAACCTTGAGCGGCTCGGGGACATCTTCCCCGCTCTCGATCATGTCCGCCAATACCTGCAAGGCTATCGACTTGACTTTTCGGACGGCTTCGGTTTCGCTGTCGCCGTACGCCATGACACCGGGCAGATCGGGCACGGATGCTAGGATTCGTCCGTCGGCTTCACGCTCGACTTCCACGCGAATGGGCTGAATTTCAACCACGGTACCTAACGGTACCTCTATCCTATCCGAACTAGATGCGCGATGGTTTCCAGATGATACGTCTGCGGAAAAAGATCCACCAATGTCAGTCGCTCAATCCGGTAATTCTTTAGCGTGGCCAGATCCCGCGCCAGCGTAGACGGATCGCAGGAGACCACAACGATTCGCGGCGGCGCGAGTCGTTCCAGGTGGCCGGTGACGGCCTTACCTAGACCCGCGCGCGGTGGATCGGCCAGAACGAAATCCGGCGCTCGGTCGAGCCGCGCCATATGATCTTCCACACGCGCCTGGTGAACCTTCACTGACACGCCCGCGCGGTGCGCGTTGAACTCCAGGTCCCGCACGGCGCTGGCTCCGGCTTCCACCGCCGTGACCTTCGCGAACTGCCGCGCCAATCCTAGCGCGAACAGGCCGACGCCCGAATAGAGGTCCAGCGCAGACGCGCCGCTCGCGGTGCCCAGCGCCTCCTCGATCAGGGCGTCCATGAGAAACCGGTTCACCTGGAAGAACGATCGCGGACTCACTCGGAACTGCGTGTTGATCGCCGGATACTCGATCACTGCCGCCGACTCGCACCATTCGTAAAACCACTGCGCCACTTGACGCTCGGATTCGAGCACGTTGACCTGCACTTCGCTCTCGTTGGTGAACAGCTCGAGGGAGTGAACGAATCGTGGAAAACGCGGCTCGCGCATGCGGCTGCGGAGCAGCTCGAACGCTTTCTGAAGCCGCGGGGATGCGATCGGGCACTCGCCCTCCAGTGGAACCAAAGCGTGCGATCCCGCGGCGCGATATCCGATCCGCCCGCCTTCCACATGCAGTTGGACGCGGTTGCGGTAGCCCAGTGGGGGTCCGCTCACCACGCCGATCTCGCCTTCGAAGCGAATCTTTCCGACGCGCTGCAACTGCTCCCGCAAGATTTCGACTTTGCGGGCTAGTTGGTATTCGTACGGCGCGTGCTGATAGTGGCATCCGCCGCAGCGCGTGAACAAAGGGCATGGGGGCGTCACGCGAGCGGGTGATGCGACGGCGATCCGCTCGGCTTTTGCGTATAAATCGTCCACCAATCGAGCGCGCACGGTTTCGCCGGGCAGCACAAAGGGGATCAACATCACTCGTCCCGGCTTGCCAGGGCCCTCGCTCGCGGGGGCTTCAGCATCTGCGGCGGGCGCGCGCGCGAGAGCGTCGCCGCCGTAAACCCACTTCTCGGCGGTGACTTCCCATGAATCGCGCACAACGGAACGCCGCAGCGTACTGTGCGCTTGGTTTACGATGGAGTTTTCCCCGGACATTTCATGAAAGCGAAGCAATGAAAGCTCGAGTCTTATCCGGCATCCAGCCGACCGGCAGCCCGCACATTGGAAACTACCTGGGGGCGCTGAAGAACTGGGTCAAGATCCAGTATGACTACGATAGCATCTACTGCATCGTCGACCTCCACGCCGTCACCATTTATCAAAATCCCACGGAGTTGCGCGCCAAAATCGAAGAACTCGCCGGGATGCTGCTGGCTATCGGGATCGACCCGAAGAGTTCGTCCGTTGTGGTGCAGTCGATGATCCCGGAGCACGCCGAGCTTGCCTGGATGCTCACCTGCACCACTCCGGTCGGCTGGCTGGAACGAATGACGCAGTACAAGGCCAAGTCGCAGGCTCAGGAAACCATCGGCGATGGGCTGCTGCAGTATCCCGTGCTGATGGCAGCCGACATTCTGCTGTATCAGGCCGCGATCGTGCCGGTGGGCGAGGATCAGACCCAGCACCTGGAGCTGGCCCGCGACATCGCGCAACGCTTCAATTCGCTGTACGGCGAAACCTTCACCATGCCCGCGACGCACCTGCCGACGGTGGGCGCGCGCATCATGGGGCTGGACGATCCGGAAAAGAAGATGAGCAAGTCGGTCGAAGCGGCCGGCCACGCCGTCAGTTTGCTCGATCCGCCTAGCGTGATCCGCAAAAAGATCCTGCGGGCCACTACCGACTCCAACCCGGGCGTGGATTTCGAAAATCTGGGACCCGGCGTGCGTAACCTGCTGAGCATCTTTCAGGCGTTCACAGAATGGACCGATGACGCGGTTCGCGTGCACTTCGCGGGGATGCGTTACGGCGATTTGAAGAAGCAAGTGGGCGAAGCGGTGGTGGCTGCGCTTGAGCCGATCCAGAAGCGCTATCGCGAGATCACCGAAGACAGCGGCTACGTGGCGCGAGTGCTCGAAGAGAGCGCGGAACGGGTTCGTCCGCTGGCCCGCGACACCGTCGAAAAAACCAAGCGGGCCATGGGTTTGTACACGCGAGCCTGATCGTGCCGCTCTCCGCCTACTGGCGCCTGGTGCGCGGCAACCGCAACGTCCGGCTGCTGTGGATGGCCCAGGTGGTCAGCGAACTGGGCGACTGGTTCTACTCCGTCGCCATCTTCAGTTTTCTGCTGGATCTGACCGGGAGTGCGCGCCTGGTCTCGCTGGCGTTTCTATCGCAGGTGCTGCCGCAGACCTTCTTCGCGCCGGCCGCGGGCGTGATCAACGACCGGCTGAGCCGCCGCAAAGTGATGATGTTCGCGGATTGGTCGCGGGCTCTGATCGTGCTTTCGATGATCCTGGTGCAGTCGCGCGGAACATTATGGCTGCTGTTCGTTTTGCTGTTCGCCGAAACAATTTGCTACGGATTGTTTGAGCCCGGAGCGCGCGCGATCATCCCCAACATCGCCCGGCCCGGCGAAATCGCGGTGGCCAACGCGCTTTCGTCGGCGACGTGGTCGATCAACTTCGCCGTGGGAGCCGCGCTCGGCGGCGTGGTCGCGGTGGCCTTTGGACGGCACACCGTGTTTGTGCTGAACGCATTGTCCTTCGTGGCGTCCGCGCTTTTCCTGCGGCGCATGAAGTTCATTGAACCGCACGCGGAAAACCAGTTTCCGCTTCGCGCGCGGGATCTGTTGGACTTCTCCGGGATCACCGAAGGCGCGCGATACGTCCGCCGCGATCCTAAGCTGTTAGCTACGATTTTCGTCAAAGGCGGCGTCGGACTCATGGGCGCCAACTGGGTGATCTTGCCGCTGCTGGGCGAAAAAGTGTTCCCGCTGCACCTCGCGCGCCTGTCCGATTCGCAGGCCGGAACGCTGGGCATGAGCGCTCTGCTGGGTTCTCGCGGCGTGGGTGCGATCCTGGGGTCATTTCTGGGCGGCAATTTCGCGGGTTCCGACCCGGCCCGGCTGCGGCGCACGATCCTGGCTTCGTTCCTGATGGCCGCGTGTGGGTACCTGTTCCTGGGGGTGGCCGGTTCGCTGGTCCTCGCTTCGATCCCGTTGATCGTGGCGCATTGCGGCGGATCGGCCGCCTGGACTGCTTCGACGACGCTGTTGCAGGAGCTGACCGACGACCGTTTCCGGGGGCGGGTGTTCTCGGCTGAGTTCGCTTTCTGCACGTTCACGTTGGCTGCGTGCAGCTTTGCCGCGGGTCTGCTCGCCGACGGAGGTGTTCCTGTGCGAACGCTGGCTTACGCTACTGGCGCGCTGATGATCGTCCCGGCCGTTTTGTGGATCGCCGCCCGCCGTGCTTGGCGCTAGTCGCCGTGCTTCTACGCGTTGTCTTAACCTCGCGTGGCAAGGGGCGAGGCGCCGCCTCAAAAGGCGGCGGCAGGCTGAAAGCCTGGCCCCACGTCATTTGCTTGGGGGAGCCGTGAACGTTGCGGGGAGGGGCCAATTGCCGTCGTAGGGCGGCCAGTTGGGCACCGGCGCTTCGGGTTCCGGATAGAACATCGCCGAGTAAATGCTGTGGATCTTGTTGTTGTCGATCACGAACCACTCGCTCAGCACATTCCTGCGCGTGGGCGTGCCGGGCTTCCGCAGAAAGACGGCGATGGCTAGAACCACTCCGGCTTCCTCATCCACGACCGGGTAGCGCCGGGCGGCCACGTTCTGGATGTTGATGGTCGCCAGGTTGGAGGTGCAGTCGCTCGTGCCGGGCCCACTGTTCGGGCCGGCGGCGCGCCCCGTTACCGTCCGGCCGTTTTCGACGCGCATACATCCCGGCTGCGCCATGATGATCGATCCGTCGTGCGTGGTGATCCCGTCGAAATAGCTGTTGGTGATGGCCATCAAGGCTTCGCGGGACGAGCGGGCGTCCTTGGGCACGACTCGGTCGGGCGGAGGGTTGGCAGCGAGGTTGTCGGGATCGAAAAAGTTACCGGACGGCTGGCCATCCGGCGTCAGTCCGTTGAGCCCGGGGTTGTCCTTGCGCGCGATCAGCCATTCGGCTTCCGTGATTTTGCGTTGCTCCACTTTAATGCGCACGGTCACGATGGCGGGGCCTTTTTGTTCTTCGACGATGCCGAAGTAGCCGGCTTGTCCGCTGATCGGGTCGAGGTACCGCCGCTGGAGTTTTCCCAGGCCCGCGGCTGTCTTCCAGAGCCCGGTGCCGAGTCGCACAACGACCGCGTTCTCGGTCTGGCGGAATCCTACGAACAACGGCGCGGCGGACGGGTCGTGTTTGGTGATGGCGTTCAGGTATTGATCCAGAGTGTTCTTGAGGCAGGCGCGGTCGCAGTCGTTGGAGGCTGCGCCGGCGGTGCCGGCTAGGGCTGCAAATGTCAGGAGGCGGGCGAGTCGGGCAAACATGACGCCATTCTACACCCGCCTACTTCCGGGGTTCGGAACGAGGCCCCAAAAACGCAAACAGGGCGGCAGGTTCGACCCTGCTGCCCCGTTTTGCTTGTCTGGAGATCTACTTACCAGCGATTCTCGCTGCGGTTCCCGCCGGAGTTGCTCCGGCCGCCGTATCCGCCGCCGCCTCCGCTAAATCCACGGTCCTCTTTGGGACGCGCTTCGTTGACCTTGAGCTGCCTTCCATCGAGATCGCGGCCGTTCAAGGACTCGATCGCCCGGTTGGCTTCGGTGGCGTCGGTCATTTCAACGAAGCCGAACCCTCTGGAGCGACCCGTGTCGCGATCGGCGACGATGCTGACCCGTTCGATGGTCCCGTATTGGGCAAACATAGACCGGACGGAATCTTCGGTGGTTCCGAAGGCCAGGTTTCCTACAAATATATTCTTCACTAGAGTTTTTCTCTTTCTGCAGTTGCAGAGCGGCGAATCGGGGCAGGATCGAACAAGAGGCGGTTTGGCCAGACGAAACGAGGATGCCTTAATTAGCGGACTGACAATCTACGGGAGTATGATAGCACAAAATCGCGCCTTCGTACGTCTATATGAGTAGAGAGAGATGGAAGGCAGCCACATGATGCAACCATGGTGCAACTGGACCCCCTTGTTTTGCATCTAATGCAATAGCGAGGGATTTGGCCCGAACCGGACTCACCCACACGCCCTGAGATGCCAGTGTTCAGGTAGAGCGTAAGTCCAAGAAAAGACAAGTCTAACCAGTCAAGTGAGCTGGCCGAGCCAAGGCTGCGGTGCCGGTAAATGGCGGAGACGCATATGGAAACACTAGAGACATATATCCCTTCGGAATCAACCGATTCGCTCAGATTCGTCCTGGATCAAGGGATCGATCACGCGGAGGGATCGGAATTCTTTGAGGCTGGGCTGGAAGGCGGCGACGAAGCTCCTGCCGCTTCGCCCGAGGAAACCGCTTATACAGACGACCCGGTACGCGTGTACCTGCGGGAAATGGGGTCGGTGGCCTTGCTCGACAAGCGCGGCGAGGTGAAGCTGGCCCAGCGCATGGAAGCCGGCAGGCTTAAGGTGCGCAAGCTGCTTTCGCGGTCCTTGTTGGTCCAGCAGATGATCCTGGCCCTGCACGAGGATGTTCGCCAACAGAAGGCCCGGCTGGACGATTTATTCGACACCGGCGCTCAGGATGAGACCGCGCGCCAAGGCAAGCGCTCGGCGGGCATCGACAAGCTGGCCAAGGTGGCCAAGCTCTATCGCGAGGTGCAGGTCCTGGAGCGGAAGCTGGCGGCGACGCCGGGCCGGTATGTGAAAGTGCGCGAGGGCTTGAGCCGCAAGCTGCTGCGCCAGAGAATCAAGTTTTCCCAGGCCATTCGCGAAGTGCCGTTTTCGTTGTCGCAGTGGGCGGCTTTCGAAACCGCGTTCCGGCGTGCGGTGGATGAGATCGGCGCGCTGGAGTCGCGGCTCGCGGGGCAGCCGGCCGGGGTGGTGCGGGAAGGCAAGCGAGCTCTGCGCGAAAAAGAGGCCGAGGCCGGCGCGAAAATCGGGGAACTGCGCCGGTACTTGAGCGTCATGGACCAGGCGGAATACAACGCCGGCGAAGCCAAAAAGGCGCTGGTGGAAGCGAATCTGCGCCTGGTGGTTTCCGTGGCCAAGAAGTACGTGAATCGCGGCCTGCACCTGCTGGACTTGATCCAGGAGGGCAACATGGGCCTGATGCGGGCGGCCGACAAGTTCAATTACCGGCTGGGCTACAAGTTCTCCACCTACGCCACCTGGTGGATCCGCCAGTCGGTGACGCGCGCCATCGACGATCAATCGCGCACCATCCGCATTCCGGTCCACATGAACGAGAGCCTGACCAAATTCGTGCGGGCTTCGCGCGAGCTCGAAAAGGAACTCGGCCGAACGCCGACCAATGAAGAAATCGGCCAGCGGATGGAGACCACCGAGCAGAAGGTACAGGAGCTGCGATCCATCTCGCGTGACCCGGTGTCGCTCGATCTGCCCGTGGGCAAAGACGGCGAGTCGGCGCTGCGGGATTTGATCGAGGATCGCTGGGCCATCAGCCCGCTGACGGACCGGCTGATCGAGCGGGACGTGTGCGATGAAACCGCGGGCGTGCTGAAGACTCTGGCGCCGAACGAAGAGACCATCATCCGCATGCGGTTCGGCATCGGCTACGACCGCGAGCATACCCTCGCCGAGATCGCCCAGCACTTTAGCCTGAGCCGCGAGAGGGTCCGGCAAATCGAGGCGGTGGCGCTGCGGCGGTTGCGGAATCCGGAAAGCGCTCGCCGGCTGCGCCCGCTCATGATGAGCGTGCAGTAAGACCGGCCGCGGGCCGTGGTCTGGGTCGTCAAAGTGGACTCGCGAAAAAAAGCGGGTCCACTAGCGATTCCCGGGCGGCTACTGCTTCTTCTTCTTGTTGGCGTTCGACTGTTCCGCGGCGAGCTTCAACTGGTTGTTGACTTCTTCCAGTAATTCCTTGGCTTTCTGCGCGTGGCCTCCGAGGTCGAATTCGTTCGCTCCCTGCGCCGCGACGACACTTTCATAGGCGTTCTGGGCCTGCCGTTGCGCCCTGGCAAGATTCGGATGGAGCCCCTTGGAGACGTTTTCCTTGGGGGCTTGGGCGATCGCGGTCCCCAAGAAAATCACGAAGGCGACCAGCAAGGCGCCGAGAGTAGCTGCAAGAGTTGTAGGCTTCATGCAGCCATTCTAGGGCGAGGCTGTGCCCTCGGCAATAGGAAACATCGAACCCGGAAGAATTTTAACAATCAGAAACCTTAATCCAGCCGCCTTAAGCCCCTGCTGAAAAAGCATATTCAGCGGCAGATGAACCAGATATGGTCTGAGGGCCACCCCCCTTAGGATAAAATCGGGGAGCCGCCTGAAAGGCGGCTGCAGCCAGGATTGGCTGCCCCACTTCCGGGTTCTAAGGCTTTCGGTGTATCCTGTCCAAGGGCGGAAAGAACCACGTTCGGGGCCAGCAAGGCAACGCAACTTTCGGCTGCCGGGAGGGTTACGTTACAGTGATGCGCGCGAGATACCTGGTGATTGCTCTGCTCGCGATCGCGGCTGTAGCTGCCGTCGCTGCTAAACGACTCCTCTACACCCCGTCTTATCCGCTGGCGGCGCCGATTTCCGCACCCCAGGCGCAATCGTTCCTGATCGCCCTGGGCGTCGCGGACCCTGCGGGGACTGTATGGGACGGCTCCATCACCGCCACCGGGGGCACCATCGTCGGCGTGACCGGCTGGCGCTTCTACGATTCCGATGCGATCTCGGGTCCTTCGTCCTCCGGCACTTGGACGTGGAAGGCCACGCTCCGCACCAGTCCGTCCTACTCTCCGCCCGGGCCGGTTCAGGAAACCGGGGTCATCGTTACCATCGCCGCGCCGTCCGGCCCGGTAACATTCAACGTCACCACGACCAAGCAGGGGAACTTCAGTTTTGTTTCGACCGACGTGCCGTTCGGTGTCACCAAGTTTCTCCTGAACAACGGCAACCCGAAGGCGCATGTCTCGCAAACGGCTTCGCCGCTGCAATTGACCACCTCGATTGAGGAAGAGGACTTCCCGTCCATGGCGCAGTCGGGCGACGACATTTACCTGGCGTACACGGAGTTCACGCACGGCGACCGTTCCAAGGCCTATGGGACCGGTCTGGGGAACGTTCCCGCGCTCACGGATTTCTCGCCTTTCTCACGTCCCGTGGGTGGCGAGCAGGTTCTGCTGATGCACTATTCCAAGTCCCAGCGCACTTGGACCGGCCCCTATGCCGTAACCGGCACCAGCGAGGATCTGATGCGAACCGCGGTGGCCATCGACGGCCAGGGCCGCGCCTGGATTTTCTATTCGACGCAGCGCAACGGCAACTTCGATCTCTATGCCCGCAACGCCAACGCCACTGGGACGCTCTCTTCCGAGATCCGCCTGACCAGCGATCCGGGCACGGATCTGTTTCCGGCCGCCGCGACCGACGCCACCGGGGCCGTGTGGGTGACGTGGCAGGCCTTCCGCAACAACAATCTGGAAATCCTGACCGCGGTCCAAACCGGCGACACCTTCACCGGCGAGGTGACCGTCTCCACATCGCCCGCCAGCGACTGGGAACCATCCATTGCGACCTCCGCCGACGGGCAAGTGGCCATCGGATGGGACACCTACGACAAGGGCGATTACGACGTTTACGTCCGCCGCGCGCACGTCAGCGGCGGCCAGATCGGTTTCGACGCGCCCATCCCCATCGCCGCCACGCTGAATTTCGAAGTTCGCAGCTCGCTGGCCTTCGATCCCCAGAACCGGCTGTGGATTGCTTATGAAGTTTCCGGCCCCTATTGGGGCAAGGATTACGGGCTCTACGACACTACCGGCATCGCGCTGTATCACAACCACACCATTCAGGTGCGCTGTCTGGTCGGCAACGACGTCTACAGCGTCGCAGGCACCACCAATGACGTCCCCACGGTGCTGCCCGGCGCACCGGCGGCCGAAGTGTTCCAGCCATCTACACCGCCTCCCTACGGTCCTCAGCCCGATCCCACCATCGCCCTCAACCGGCAACCCAACGCTGACGTCGGATTCAGCATGAAACAGGACGGCCCCAAGAACAGCCACCCGCGCTTGGCCGTGGATTCCGCAGGCACGGTGTATCTCGCATTCCGGGAACCGGCGGGAGACGGATGGTCGCAAAGTCAGGCCACCGGCGCTGGTGGGATAGGCTCGATCTGGATCGGCGCCCTGGTGTATTTCGACGGAGCCCAATGGCACGGCCCCGGCCTGTTGGCCAACACAGATGCGGTCGGCGATAATCGCCCCGTGCTCCTGCCGCAAGGCCCCGGGCATCTGCTGATCGGCAGCGCCATGGACCACCGGCTGACGCCGCTGCCCAACGGCACCCCGCAAAACGATAGCTCCAACGCGGACATCTATATGCTCGATTTGCCCGTCACGGTCACGCAGCAGTCTCCTCAGTTGACCAAGATCGGGCAAGTGACGCCCGCCACTCCGCCCGCTTCAGTGGCCGCCGAAGGCGCGGCCGACGCGATCGTCAAGAGTTACCGGCCCACGGTGAACGGACAACCGTACCAGTTGGTGCGCGGCGATTTTCACCGCCACACCGAGATTTCCCCGGACGGCGCCCGGGATGGCCCGCTCATCGATAGCTACCGCTACTTTATCGACGCGGCCTCGCTCGATTGGGTCGGTTGCTGCGATCATGACGACGGCGCAGGCCGCGAATACACCTGGTGGCTGATGCAGAAATTCACCGACGCTTATCTGCTGGGAACCAAGTTCGTGCCCATGTATTACTACGAGCGCAGCGTCAACTACCCGGAAGGGCACCGCAATATCGTATTCACCAAGCGCGGCATTCGTCCGCTGCCGCGCTTGCCGCTCTCCTCCCCGACGCAGTTCGCTCCGGCCCCCGACACGACCATGCTGTACGCGTATCTGCACTATTACAACGGGCTCTCGGCGCCGCACACCGGCGCGACGGATCAAGGAACCGATTACCGCAACAGCGATCCGGTGGTGGAACCGATCGTCGAGATCTATCAGGGCGCGCGCCAGGATTACGAGATGGCAGGCGCACCAAGGGCCAATACCGCTTCGGATTCCATCTCCGGATTTGAATCCGCCGGCTACGTTTCCAACGCCCTGGGCATGGGGATTCAGTACGGTTTCGAGGCCTCCAGCGACCACGTCTCCACGCACATTTCCTTTACTAATCTGTGGGTGAAGTCGCCGACCCGCGCAGGCGTGTTTGAAGCGATGCAAAACCGGCGCGTTTATGGCTCCACCGACAACATCCTGGCGGACTTCCGCAGCGGCACGCACTTCATGGGTGAATCCTTCACCACCTCCACTCCGCCGGTCTTTACGGTGCGCCTGTTCGGAACCGCGCCGTTCCAGAATGTGTCGGTGATCAAAGACGGCAACGTGGTTTACTCCACCAGCGGCGACAGCGTGGTATCGTTCACCTGGCAGGACACCAGCGCTACCAAGGGGAAGACTAGCTACTACTACGTGCGAGGTCTGCAGCAGCCGCTGCCCGGTCAAGTCACGGGATCGATCGTATGGGTGAGTCCCATGTGGGTCACGATGCAATGAAAAAGGAGTCAGGAGTCAGGAGTCAGAAGTCAGAATGGCTGACCCGCTGCTTACTCCTGGCATGTGCACTGGTCTGCGTCCCAGTTCTCCGTGCGCAGACCTTCCATCCCCTGCATGTGTCGCCCGTCGGGATCATTGTTGACGATTCCGGCAATCCGGTTCTGCTCCGCGGGCTGAACCGCAGCGGCACGGGAAGCGGCAACGCCGATGCAACCGCCACCGACGCCGACTACGCCGCGCAGAACCAATTGCTCTCCATGAACCTAGTGCGGATCTTCGTCAACGCGGCGTGGTGGAACTCGAATGTTCAGGTTCCTATCGCCAACCAGAACTATCAGACCTACATCGATACGTTGATCCAGCGGGCCAAGAAGTACAACAACTACGTGGTGATCCTTAAGGCCGGACAGTTCCCCGATGCTCCCTGCGGCGCCGACGGGAAGAACTGCCCGGCGTTTAATCAGGGCGACCTGAATTGCCAGGCCAATGCGTCCGTGTGCGCGGCGCAGAGCACCAGCGGCGGCACCATCGATGCCGCCTTCACCTTCTGGAGCGCGTTCACCAAGAAGTACGCGGCCGACCCGGCAGTCCTCTACGACACCTGGGAGGACATGAACATCGATACCCTCACTTGGAGCGACGATCAGAACCAAATGATCGCCGCCATTCGCACGTACAATCCCGCGGCGCTTATTTTCGTCGAAGACACTACAGCCGGCCAAGGCACCAGCGCCGGGGCCTTCGAATCCATCGTCGCCGGTAAACTCGCCGACTTGGCCTGGACCAACATCGTGTGGAATTTTCATCTCTACGCGGGGCCCAGCGGGACCTGCACCACGGCCGCATCGCCGCGCTACGCCAATTGGTCCAAGAACCTGGATCCGCTGGTCGGCTATGCGCAGCAGTACGGCCACGCCGCGGCGATCCTGGAATGGGGCGGCTGCAACGATAGCGAGCCGTATCACACCAACATCACCACCTACGCGCAAAACCATTACATGCCGCTGGCGTATTTCGACAATACCAATCTCATCGCCGGAAGCGGCAGTGCGGCTCAACTGACAGCCGTGGGCTCCAAAGTGGCGACCGCTTACCAAGCGATCGCGACCGCCGGTGGACCCGCGAATAACGGCGCTCCGTTGCTTCGCACCAGCAACCCCGTTCAGGACGCCGTAAACAACCGCGCTCAGATCGTGCCGGGCGAGTGGGTGTCGGTGTACGGCGCGAACTTCGCCGACATCACCAAGGATTGGAGCGATCAGGATTTCTCCAAAGGCGTTCTGCCCACGTCCGTCGCCGGCGTGCAGGTGCTGGTGAACGGCAGTCCCGCTCCGGTCTGGTACGTGTCCTCGTCACAAGTCAATTTCCAGGCGCCCACTGATATCACCGGTACCGCAACCGTTACGGTGGTGCACAACGGAGTGGCCGGCAGTCCCGCGACCGTCAACGTGGTGGCTAACTCACCGGGCGTCATCGTGTATTCCGCCGACTCCAAAACCTATTACCCCTCGGCGCAATTTGCCAACACCAGCAACCTCGTGGGCGACCCGGCAGTGTTCGGGAGCACAGTCAAGAAGGCCCGGCCGGGCGACCAGATCCAGTTTTACGTAACCGGCCTGGCCAGCACGCAGTCCGGCGTGGTGATCAGTACGCCGATCCCGTTCGCATCGGCGGTGACCATCACCATCGGATCGGCCACCACCACGTCGTCCTTCGCCGGCCAGATCGGCGCCGGATACTATCAGATCAACTTCGCGGTGCCGGCGGGCCTGGCTCCCGGCAACTATCCCTTCACCATGACGGCCAACGGCGCGACTTCGCAGAGCGGCGTCGTGCTGGTGGTCGGGCCGTAAGGCGGGTTACACTCAGGGCGACATGCTTGAGGATCGTCCAGAATCCGCGGCGGCCAGTCCTCCAAGCTCCTCCCTCCTTGCGGAATTTGGCGCCGAATACGGCTATGCGGCCATTATCGGCGTGCTGCTGGTTCTGAACGTCACCGGGACGTTCAAGTACATCTTCGGCTTGGACACCGCCATTATCCTCACGCTGATGGCCGGGTACAAGACGTTCTACAACTCCATCTCCGCGCTTCTCGAAAAAACGATTTCCGCGGATCTCGCGCTGTGCGTGGCCGTGATCGCCGCGCTCTCGGTCGGCGAATACGTGGCCGCGGCGGAAGCGATGTTCATCGTCATGGTGGGCGAGACCATCGAGTCTTACGCCGCTGGCCGCACCGAGGCGGCCATCCACCGCTTTGTCGCGCAACTGCCCCGCATCGCGCGGCTGCTGTTAGCCGATGGCAGCGAGAAAGAAGTAGACGCCGCGGCGCTCACCCCCAGCGACGTGATTGTCACGCGCGCCGGCGAACGGATCGCCGCCGATGGCGTCATCGAGCGCGGCGTCTCCTCCATCGATGAAAGCTCCATCACCGGCGAGCCTTTGCCCGCCGACAAGCAATCCGGCGATGAAGTGTTCTCCGGCACGCTGAACGGCAACGGCCTGCTGCACATCCGCGTCACACGCGCCGGAGATGAGACTACGTTAGCTCGCGTCATCCATCTGGTCGAGGAGGCCAAGGAACAGCGCGCGCCCGTCGAACGCCTGGCCGACCGCTACGCCAAATACTTTCTGCCCGCGCTGCTGCTGTCTGCTGGGCTCACCTACTACTTCACCGGAAACTGGTTGCGCACAGTGGCGGTGCTCATCGTAGCTTGCCCCTGCGCGCTGATCCTGGCGACGCCCACGGCCATGGTGGCGGCCATCGGGGGACTCGCGCGCCGTGGAATTCTGGTGCGCGGAGGAGCGGTTTTGCAGCGCGCGGCCAAAGTCGATACGGCGGTGTTCGACAAGACCGGCACGCTCACCGAGGGCCGCTTTGAAATCGCGAAGATCGTGGCCGCGAGTGGCGAAACCAGCGCAGACGAAAATGGCTTGATCGCGCTGGCCGCGGCGGCCGAACGCGGCTCCGATCATGCGCTGGCGCGGGTGATCGTGGAGGAGTCTGAACGGCGCGGCCTACTCGTTCCGCAACCGGACACTGCGCGCGTACGGCCTGGACGGGGCGTTGAGGCGACCCTGGGCGGCCGGACCATTCGCGCCGGCAATGCTCACTACATGGCCGAGATCGGCATCGGTGACACGGAATCCGTGATCGCGGAGGCGGATCGGTTGGGCGCGACTGCCGTGCTGATCGCCGACGGGGATCGCCTGGCCGGGGCCATCCTGCTGCGCGACCGCATCCGCGAAGGCGCGCGCGAAGCGGTGAACGCGCTACCCGCAGCCGGAATCACCAGCCAGGTGATGCTGACCGGCGACCGCCGCCGGGCGGCTGAGGCGATCGCTCGGGAGGTCGGCATCCATTCCGTGGAAGCTGAGCTGCTGCCGGAACAAAAGCTGGATCGCGTTCGGCAACTGGCGGCGCAAGGACGCACCGTGGCCATGCTCGGCGACGGCATTAACGACGCCGCTGCGCTAGCGGCATCGAGCGTCGGGATCGCGGTTTCGGGCGCGAGCGACATCACCGCTGAAGCGGCTGATGTGGTCTATATGCCGCACTCGCTCGAACGGCTGCCGCGCTTGTTCGAAGTCTCGCAGCGCGCCATGCGGACGGCTTGGATGAATATCGTGCTGTTCGCCGGAGCGCTGAACGCGCTGGCTGTGCTGGCCTGCGCCACGGGAAAGATTGGACCCATCGGAGCGGCCTTCACGCACCAGCTTTCTTCCTTCTTCGTGATGATGAACTCGCTGCGGCTGCTGCGGGTGGAACGCTCCGCGGCCTCGCGCGGGCGCTTCACTGCGTGGTGCGTTCGATGTGCCGGCGAGTTCACCGGCTGGGTTGCGGCCTCGCCTCTGACCGACGCCTGGAATGGGCTGCGCGGGATCGACCCTGCGGAAGCCTTCGGGTGGGTAATCGCGCGGCGCAGGCAACTCGTAGGGCCCGTGCTGATCACTGCGACCGCGCTGATCGTACTCAACGGCTTCTATGCCGTCCAGCCCGACGAGGTCGGCGTGATCGAACGTTTCGGCCGCAAAGTGACTCCGTTCAGCGATCCCGGCCTGCACTACAAACTGCCCTGGCCCATCGACCGGCTGACGCGCGTCCAAGCCCATCGCGTGCGCGTCGTGGAGATCGGCTTCCGCTCCAACGCGGGCTCCAACGCTTCCGCCGAACCTGCCGCTTACGAATGGAACGTGCAGCACCGCACCGGGCGCTTCGAAAGCCGCCCCGACGAGTCGCCGATGCTCACCGGCGATCAGAATATGATCGAGCTCAACGCCGCCATCCACTACCAAATTGAACATCCGGACGCATTTCTGTTCCGGCAGATGGACCCCGAAACGGCCATCCGCGCCGCGGGCGAATCCGCGATTCACGGGATCGTCGGCTCCACGCCTTTGGACGAAGTGTTGACCACGGGGCGGCAGGCGATCGAAGCTCGCGCCTTGGCCGAGTTGCAGCGACGCATGGACCGCTACGAAACCGGCGTCCGCGTGTTGCGCGTCAAGTTGCTGGACGTGCATCCGTCCATCGAAGTCGTGGACGCGTTTCGTGGCGTGTCGGCGGCGTTTGAGGAGAAGAACCGCATGGTCAATGAAGCCGAGGGATATCGCAACGAGCAAGTCGCGCTGGCGCGCGGCAACGGCAAGGCGCAAGTGCTCAATGCGCAGTCTTACACGCTCGGCCGCGTTAATCGCTCCGAAGGGGATGCCACGCGGTTCAACCAGCAGGAGCAAGCCTATCGCACGGCGCCCGGCCCGACGGAAACTCGCCTGTATCTGGAGTCTATGGAGCAGGTGCTCGCCGGCAAGAAGAAACTGATTCTGGATTCGGGCAAAGGACGGCGTCACTTGTTGCTGCTTGAAGACGGCGTGGAGATCGCGCCGCCGGGGTCGGGAATCCTGGGGACCAGGCCGTAGTGGATTTTGTCAATTCAGAACATCGGCTTGTGGGGCAGGCTTTCAGCCTGCAGACCCGCTTTCGAGCGGGTCTTTCAAACGGGCGGGCCGGCCGGAAAGCCGGCTGCAGGCAGGATTGCCTGCCCGACATTCAGTGAAGAGGACTCATGCCAGAGAAATACAAACGCTATTATCCTGCCGCGGCGGTCGCGGCTTTCCTGGTTCTGTGCTATCTCAGCGTGTACTCCGTGCGCGAGACCGAGTTCGTTCTGGTCACGCAATTCGGCCGCCCCGTCCGCACAGTCACCGACGCCGGATTGAAGGCCAAGTGGTTCTTTCAGACTGCTATCTACTTCGACCGCCGTCTGCGGGTCTACAATCCGCGCCCTTCGGAGTTTCTCACCCGCGACAAGAAGAACGTAGTGATCGAGAATTACGTGCTGTGGAAGATCCAGGACCCGGACCGGTTCGTTCAGACCGTGGGGGACTCGACGGCAGCTGAGATGCGGCTGCACGACATCATTTGGTCCGGCCTCTCGGCCGCTCTGGGCACTCACGATCTCGACTCCATCGTCGGCACTGAGCCGGACAAGGTGCAAACCGCGGCCATGCTCGACAACCTGACCGCGCTGACCGACCGCGCGGCGCTCGATCAATATGGGATCGACGTCGTCGACGTGCGCATCAAGCGGCTGAATCTGCCGGAGCAGAACAAACAGAGCGTGTACGCGCGCATGCGCGCCGAGCGCGAACGCATCGCGCGCCAGTATCGCGCCGAGGGCGAAGAACAAGCTCTCAGCATCCGCGCCGATGCCGACCGGCAGAAGGAAGAGATCCTGTCACTGGCCTACAAGCAGGCGGAAAATATCAAAGGCCAAGGCGACGCCGAATCGACGCGGACCTATGGGCAAGCTTATTCGAAGAATCCGTCGTTCTACAAACTGTTGCGCACGCTTGAATCCTACAAGAAGGTTCTGGACGACAAGACTACGGCCATCCTCAGCTCGGATTCCGAGCTGCTGAAGGTGCTCATGAAGGGGGAAGCCGGCGCGCGATGAGCATTTTTGCACCACCGCCGGTTAGTTGGGAACCCCGCGGCGATATCGAGCTGCCGTCGGCGAAACCTCCGGCGCAGCGATGGACGGATCGACGCGGGCCGCGGATCGCCTTGGGCGTGGTGGCGTTGTGGTTGCTCTCGGGCTTGTATATTGTGCTGCCGGATCAGCAGGCCGTCGAGACGCTGTTTGGGAAAGTAGTCGCGCCGCGGGTGATGCCTGGACTGCATTACGCGCTGCCTTGGCCCATCGAGAGCGTTAACAAACTCAAAGTCCGGCAACTCCAGCGCCTGGTGGTCGGCGGAGATCTGCCCGATAGCGTGCTGGGTCGCACGCCGCCGCTGGCTTCCCAATTCCTCACGGGCGACCAGAACATCATCAACATGCGCGTCGTGGTGCAGTACTCGGTCGGCGTGCCTACGGATTACCTGTTTCGGGCGCAGAATCCGGCACAGATGGTCGGTGCGGCGGTGGAATCGGAGCTAGCGCGCCGCGTCGCGCACGCGCAGGTCGATGCCGTGCTCACCACCGAAAAGGCGGCCATTCAGGAAGAGACTCGCGCTGCCGCGCAACGGCTGTTGAACGATTTCCGCGCGGGCGTGCAGCTTTCCACCATCAACATCGAAAGCGTCGCGCCGCCGCCCGAAGCGGCCGAGGCGTTTCGCGACGTGGCCAGCGCTCGCGCCGACACCGCGCGCATTGTGAGCGAAGCGGAAGGGTACGCGAACGATCTGATCCCCAAGGCGCGTGGGCAGGCGCAACAACTGCTCGAGGAAGCGCAGGCTTACAAGGAAAAGAAGATCAATGAGGCGTCCGGCGACGCGGCGCGCTTCGATCAGATTGCGGCCGAGTATGCCAAGGCGTCCCAGGTGACCGGCCAGCGGTTGTATCTGGAGACTATGGAGCAGGTGCTCCCGCGAATAAAGAAACTGATTGTGGACCAGAGCGGCAACCTGGACCTCACCATCATCCGCAAGGGCGATGCTCCGGGGGTTGCAAAATGACTGGATGTGGAGCGCGCGCTTTTGCGTGCCACATCGGCACTCGTGCCGATGCTGGGCGAGTTTGTGCAAGCTCCGCCAAGCGTCGCGATGAGTCGCGACGTGGCACGCATTGAGTGCGTGCTCCACAGGGGAACGTCATGACTGGGCGTAAGGGCGGAATCACCAAGGAGAGGCTCGCGACGATTCTTACGGTCGCTGTGCTTGTCGCGGCTTTGGGAATCGGGCTGGGCCGAAAGACCGGCTGGCGCTCGCTGGATCTGCGCGCGATGGCTCACAAGCTGAAGCCTGTGCTACCGGAGCCGCAAGACACTGTCTATGCCGTGCTGAATGCGGCGCGTGCGGGCGATGTCAAAAACTACTTCGCCAATTACACTGGCGCGATGGAGACCGCTCTCAGGCAATCGATGGCCGAGTCCGGTGAGGCTGCCTTTGCGAACTACCTGGTGCAATCCAACGCCGATGTCAAAGGCGTCGCCGTGGCCGAGCCGCAGCAAATCTCCGAAACGGAAGTGAAGGTCCGCGTCGAAACCATCTACCAGGACCGCAACCAAGTGCAGACCATGTACCTCGAAAAAGGGCCTGGAGGCTGGAAGATTTCCCGCACCGACGCAGACGAACGCGTCAAGACTCTCATCCCGTACGGCACGCCGGTGAAGTAGGTCGCTTCCCTGGCGAGCGGGGTCACTTCTGCGAGACCGGAGCGCCATCGCCGGATGTGCCCGCAAACACGCTGCGGCCGTCGGCAAGATGAATGGTCCGGGCGTTGGCCAGGTTTGACCCATCCTTGGCGCGGAAGGCGCTCACCGTCACCTCATCGCCAGACTTCAGCGAATTCCTGCCCCAACCGGCCCGCTGGAGCGCGTTCGGACTGCCCGTCTCCAGGTCCCAGCACGTCACTTTGCCACTCTCGTCCTTTACGTCGATGTAGAAGTGGGCGTGCGGATTCATCCACTCGACTTTGGTGACGACGCCTTTGAGAACGACTGGCTTGGTCGCGTCATACTCCGCGGCGAAGGAGTGGTGCGCGAACAGCGGCGTCGCCAGCAGTCCGGCTGCCGCCATCCAGACCCCAGCTCTCCCAAAATGCGCATGCATAGTCTGGCCTCCGTTATGAGTAAAGAGAGCACGCTAGAGACCAGGTTTGTATGCAACGGTTCCCCCGCCATTTGCCACGCCGCCGTGATGGGTTGCGCTAAACGGCCAGGGCCTGTGCGTTGCGGCGCACACTACACCACCTACTCCGGTCGAGCGGGCCGCAAGGGGACCACGCGCTTCAACAGATCGAACCAAAACGGCGCGCCCAGGCTGATCGCCGCGACCGTGAAGAGCCAACCCGCCCAGTGCCACTGAATCAGCAGGCGGGCATTGTTCCACCACGGCCCGGTCCACGGCTCTTTCCAAGGCAGGGTGTTGTCGCGCGTTTGGCCGGACCAGCCGATGGGCATCCCCAGCGACTGCAATTCGCCAGCCGCCTGCTTGACTCCAGGAATCTCCGTGGCAGTGGGAAATGAACCGGACGCAATCCGTTCTCCGGACTGCTCCACCGCGGCTCGCAGGGCTGAGTGACCGAGTAAGGCGCTGGTCATGCGGATCGAATCGGCATTCATGGCGATCGTCACGCCGAGGCCGATCACGGCCAGCCACGCGTGCGTGTGCCGCTTATAAGCACGCGATACCGAGTCCATCGCCGCGCTGAACCAGGCCTCGATCGCGGCTCGCAGGTGCAACGCGTCGGGCGCCGGGTTGTGCTGGCACCCGGCTTCGAGCGCGCGCAAGGCCTGTTGCAAATGGCTGGGGAGGTTCGTTTTGTCCCGCACCATGTCCAACAGCTCCGCGGAAAATGTAGCCGATGGAATGTAGGCCGGACCACGCGGATGGTTCGTGAGAGCGGCCACCAAGGGGTGCTGGCACAACTCTTGGGCTACTCTAGGGCCTAAAAGACGCTCCAGTCCAGCTTTCAATGCGGCGGAGCGCCTCATGGCCAGGCTTTCGCCCGCCTCGCGGACGGCCGAACAGACCAGGCTGAGCAGCAAGTACACAAACGCCATGCCTAGCGCGGCATCGATAGTTGGAAACATACGGGGGTCCTCGATGGCATGTTAGCTTGCGAAATCGGCGGTGTGAGCGGCGGGGATACGTAACATGAACCATCGGCATGGTTTAGACCATTTTCTGAGTATTTATAGACCATAGCCGCAGTGGCGAAAATGGGCTGTTGCGTGTTCTGAATTCACCGCAGTAAGGGCCGCGGCCACGGCATGCTCCAGCAATTCCAGTTG
>Ga0116217_10000583_pt1 | contig 37047 bp, 18 predicted proteins | sample Sb_taG_6_FD_89697 | JGI IMG/M metagenome (GOLD analysis project Ga0116217, IMG submission 89697) | Peat soil microbial communities from Weissenstadt, Germany - Sb_50d_4_PS metaG | ecosystem: Environmental > Terrestrial > Soil > Wetlands > Peat | place: Germany: Weissenstadt | collected 2010-09-21 | reverse complement strand
GACGCTGCCCTGACCGCCGCGTCCTGGGCCGACTTCCAGGCGGTGATGCACCAGGGCTGATCTCCCCTTATCGAGGTCTTCACTTCGGGCCGGCAAGGGCTCAGGCGCCGTCTCCGGGCAACAGGTGTCAGCCCTGGGGCCGCAGGGCCGGGAAAAGGGGCCGGCGTGAATTGCTCCCCCAAGGCAAGCGAAATGGCCGGCAAGCTCAGCAGGAGCGGCAATTTGCTACCTGACGAATCGTTTCATTGCCCCCCCGAGGGGTGTCTACCAAAGTCGTGAAACGAATGGCGCCCACCGGCCGTAAGCTGGCGATTGCCAAGGACATGCGGAAACGCGATTCGTTTCACCGCCCGGTGAAACGAATCGGCCGGGGAGGCCGCGCGGCCGTGGCCGGCACGGTGGCCCGCACCTCACCCCGGCCGGGGCAACAGGAGTCGCGAAGGGATCCCACGGAATAGCGGCGCGAACACGAGAAACCCTCCCGCCTTCGAGAAATGTCAGCCACCGGGGCTGGCCGGGTGAGGCGTGCCGGCTGTGACGACGGCGCCGCTGTTGCGCTCGGCGATGAGCGATCCCTCTTGGGGGGCGGCACCTTGCGGGATTCCATCGCCTGAGCGAGAACCTCGACTTTGCGATCCCGCTCCCGTGCGGCGCTTCGCGCAGGCGGCGGCGCAAGGGTGTGGTACGAATCAAGGAAGCCCTCGGGGAACTGGCGGACCGCCTGGGCGTTTTTCGCCTGGTCGAGCCCTGGCAAGGCGCGAACAACTCGACGCAATACACGGCCCTTGCTTTCTTGTTGGCGAATTCCTGGGCCGCCGCGGGCGGGTGTGCGACCCTTCTGGTACAATCCCTTTCATCTCCGCACCCGCGGCTCGCCCCTTCCTCAACCAGGATGGTCCTTCCCGGAGGCAGAATGAACCGCCCGACCCCCGACGACCTGCCGCAGACCCTGCCCCTGCGCTGCGCCGAACCGGCCGCGCCGCCGGCTGAGGCGACCCTCACCTTCCCTCGTTCCATCAACCCGGACGCGGCCACCGACGCCTCGGCGACACGCACGCACGTCACCCGGCCGGAGGTACTCGAAGCGGCGCGCGAACGTTCCGCGTCCGCGCTGCGGGCCGTCGTCCAGGTCCCCGGCTACGAGATGCTCGGCGAGCTGGGCCGCGGCGGCATGGGCGTCGTCTACAAGGCCACGCACCTCGCCCTCAAGCGCACCGTCGCGCTCAAGATGATCCGGACCGGCGAGCACGCCGACGAGGCGGAGCTGGCGCGATTCCGCACCGAGGCCGAGGCGGTGGGGCGCCTCGCCCATCAAAATATTGTGCAGATCCACGAAGTAGGAGAAAGCGGCGGCCTGCCCTACTTGGCCCTGGAGTTCGTGGACGGCGGCAGTCTGGCGCAAAAGCTCTGCGGCGGGCCGCTCGCGCCGCGGGAGGCGGCGCGGTTGGTGGAGACGCTGGCCGGGGCCGTGCAGCTGGCCCACAGCCGAAACATCGTTCACCGCGATCTGAAGCCGGCCAACGTGCTGCTGACGACCGACGGCGCGCCCAAGATCACCGACTTCGGCCTCGCGAAGACGCTGGATGCGGACAGCAGCCAGACGCGGACCGGGGCGGTGATGGGCACGCCCGGCTACATGGCGCCCGAGCAGGCCAGCGGCAGGACACATGACACCGGTCCGGCGGCTGACATCTACGCACTCGGGGCGATGCTGTACGAGTGCCTGACGGGCCGGCCGCCCTTCAGGGGCGACAGCGTGCTGGAGACGCTGGAACAGGTGCGGACGCAGGAGCCGTCGGCCCCGCGTCGGTTGCGGCGGGGCACGCCCCGGGACCTGGAGACGATTTGTCTGAAATGTCTGCGGAAGGAGCCGGAGCGGCGCTACGCCAGCGCCGAGGCCCTTGCGGACGACCTGCGCCGCTGGCGGCAGGGGGAGCCGATCGCGGCACGGGCGGTCGGGAGCGTCGAGCGTGCCCTGAAGTGGGCGCGGCGGCGACCGGCGCTGGCGGCGGTGCTGCTGGTGACGGTGCTGGGCGTGGCGGGCGTGGTGTGGAAGTGCATCGACGCGGAACAGCAGAAGCGCATCGCCCTGCACGAAGCCGACAAGGTGAAAAAGTCCCGCGACTTTCTCATGAGCATCTTGGATCCCAGCGGCCAGCGGGGCGCCATGACCGCCCGTCAGATCCTGGACGACGCCGAGAAGCGAATTCCCAAGGAGTTTGCAAACAACCCGAGGCTGCAAGCGGAGCTGCTGGCGTCGATCGAGACTCTGTACGCGAAAATGACCGCGAATGCTCCCCTCGCCATGATTCTGGAGGTGCGCGGCACGGTGCAATTGCAATCGACCAGGGACCCAAACCAACGGGCGGTTCCCCAGACGCTGCTCTACTCCGGAGACCGCCTGACCCTGGCGACGGACGCCCAGGTCCAGCTCGTTGTCCTGTCCGACCTGCACAAGGAACGGCTGAAATCGGGAGGGGAGGTGACCGTCCACCGCAAGGGCTGTGAACCGGCCGACGCTGTCACCGAGCACGACCAGGACATGCTGATGACCTTCGTGCGTCTGCCCAAGGGGACGTTCTACATGGGTTGGGATGGTCAGAAGAAAGGGACGAAGACGGAGATCAAGGAGGATTTCGAGATCGCCGTCCACGACGTGACGCAGGGGCAGTGGCAGGCGGTCATGGGCTACTACCCGAGCCACTTTTCGCGCTTTGCCGGAGGTCAGCAGGAGGTCAAGGACATCTCCGATGAGGAGCTGAAGCTCTTCCCGGTCGAACAGGTATCGTGGGACGACGCGCAGGAGTTCATCCAGAAGCTGAACGAACACAATCGCGGTCGTGGATTCTTGTACCGCTTGCCGACGGCGGCGGAATGGGAATACGCTTGTCGGGGCGGGGCCACTTCTGAAGAAGAATGTTCGTACCGCTTCTACTTCGCCGAACCGACCAACGACCTGTCCTCGGAGCAAGCGAACTTCAACGGCAACGATCCTTTCGGCAAGGCGCCGAAGGGGAAGAACCTGAAGCGTACAACGCGGGTCGGCGCGTACCCACCGAACAAGTTGGGGTTGTGCGACCTGCACGGCAACGTGTGGCAATGGTGCGCCGACTCCGACGGCGCGGACCGGGTCTACCGGGGCGGCTGCTGGGACAGCCACAGTTCCGACTGCCAGGCGGCGAGCCGGAAAAGTGACGCCCCGACGGACCGGGGCACCGACGACGGCATCGGCTTCCGTCTTGCCCGAGTTCCCGTCCGGTAGCCAGGCCAACAAGCCAGAGCGAGCGGTGAAACGAATCGGCCGTGGAGGCCGCGCGGCCGTGGCCGGCACGGTGGCCGGCACCTCACCGCGGGCGGCGCAACAGGAGTCGCGAGGGGATCCCACGGAATAGCGGCCCGAACACGAGAAACCCTCCCACCTTCGAGAAATGTCAGCCACCGGGGCAGGCGGTGTGAGGCGTGCCAGTTGTGACGACGGCGCCGCTGTTGCGCTCTTCGCGCTCGGCGATGAGTGATCGCTCTCGGGAGGCGGCACCTTCGTGGAACCTCCCCTGCTCCGAGCCCTGTCGCACGCCCGGCAGTAGGCTGCCGCCGGCGGCGCTGAAGTGGTCGGGGCCGCAGAGCAGCGCCGCGATTTCCCGACGGAGTTCGGCGGGCTGGATGGGCTTGGGGATGTAGCCGTCCATGCCGGCCTCCAGGCAGCGTTCGCGATCGCCCTTCATGGCATGCGCCGTCAGGGCGATGACCGGCGTGTGTCGCCCCGTCCCTTCCTCCCCCGCCCGCAGGGCCGCCGTCGCCTCGAAGCCATCCATCTCCGGCATCTGCACGTCCATCAGCACCACGTCGAACGACTGCCGCGCCAGCGCCTCCAGCGCCTCCCGGCCGTCGCCGGCCACCACCACGGTGTGCCCCTCGACCTTGAGCATTTGCGCGGCCACGAACTGGTTGATCGCGTTGTCCTCCGCCAACAGCACCCGCAGCCCCGGGCGGGGCGGCAGCGCCGCCGGTGCCGCGGTCAGGCCGCCCCGCGCCGGTCCGCGGGCCCGGCCGAAGCGAGCCGTGAAATGGAAGATACTCCCCTCGCCCGGGGTGCTCTCCACCCACAGCTGGCCGCCCATGGCCTCGACTAGCCGTGTGGAGATGGTCAGCCCCAGGCCGCTGCCGCCGTACTTGCGCGTCGTGGAGCCGTCGGCCTGGGTGAACGGCTGGAAGATCAGGCCGAGCTTGTCGGCCGGGATGCCAACGCCGGTGTCCCTCACGGAGAATTGCAGATTGCAGATTGCAGATTGCAGATTTGAATCGGCAATCTGCAATCTGCAATCTGCAATCTCAACAGAGACGACCACCTCGCCGCGTTCGGTGAACTTGACGGCGTTGCCCGCCAGGTTGACCAGGACCTGCCGCAGGCGCCCGGGGTCGCCGACGAGGGCGTCGGGGACGTCGGGGGTCACGTGCCAGGCGAGTCCGAGGCCCTTGTCGTGGGCGCGCAGGGCCAGGGCGCCCAGGGCCTCGGCCAGGGTATCGCGCAGGGGGAAGTCGAGGGACTCGAAGTCGAGCTTGCCGGCCTCGATCTTGGAGAAGTCGAGGACGTCGTTGATGACGCGCAGGAGGGCCTCGGCGGAGGTCTTGACCATGCCGAGGTACTCGCACTGTTGGGGGTTGAGGTCGGTGGCGAGGGCGAGTTCGGTCATGCCGAGGATGCCGTTCATGGGCGTGCGGATCTCGTGGCTCATGTTCGCCAGGAACTCGCTCTTGGCCCGGCTCGCCGCCTCCGCCGCCTCCTTGGCCTTCTCCAGCATCTCCTCCCCTTGCTTGCGCGCGATGAAGTCGCCGAGCTGGCTGCTCAGGGTGGTGACGACGTCGAGGAATTGCAGGTCGCGTTTTCGGGCCGGCCGGCTGAAGAAGCTGAGGACACCCCACACCTCATTGCCGAGCAGGATGGGACAGGCACAGGCGGTGCGCAGCCCCAGCCCGGCGACGAGGTGATCCCAGGGACAGGACGTGGCCAGCGACGACTGCTCGACCCAGGCCGGCTCTCGGGAGGACCACACGCGGCCGGGAAGCCCGCCGCCCGGCGGGAGCGCGAGTTGCTGCGCGGCCGCCGTGAGGCGCGCCAGGCCGGCGGCGGGATCCTCGTACGATTCCAGACAGCGGATCACCTGGGCCGCCGTATCGACCCGCCAGATGGCCGCCGCTTCCCAGGCGATGCTGTCGCAGACCGCCTGGAGAATTCGGGGGAGGGCCTCGCCGAGCGTCTGCGCCTCGGCCAGGACGCAGGTGGCGGCAAAGTGCGCCGCCAGATAGCGCTGGGCTTTCTTGCGCTTGCTGACGTCGCGGACGAAGGCCACGGTCAGGGTTGCCTCCCCGGACGAGAGGACGCTCAGCGCCAGCTCGACGGGGAAGACTTCGCCGTCGCTGCGGCGGGCGATCAGCTCGCGGGCGCCGGCGGCGAGCCCGAGGATAGTCCCCATAGCCACGCTGTCGCGGAGGAAATTGCGGCGCTGCTGGGGAGGCTGCTCGATCAGCAGCGTGGTGACGGGCCGGCCGGCCACCTCGGCGGACCGGTAGCCGAACAACCCCTCGGCCGCCGGGTTGAGGGACTGCAGGCGCCCCTGGGAGTCGATGATCAGGATCCCGTCGGGGGCGTGTTCGATGACCTGCTCGGCCGCCGCCCGCTGGGGCAGCCCGGCAGCCCCGGGGCGCCCGAGGGCGACGTACCACATGCCGGCCAGGCCGACGGCCGACACCGCGGCGCCGGCCGCCAGCGACCAGAGGACGCCCGCCGCCAAGGGCTGGAGGATTGCCCCGCCGAGGAAGCCGCCGGTGGACGCGAGGAAGAGGCAGGAAAACAGGATGAGCAGGGGACGCCGCGCAGCGCCAGGCCGCCCGCCTTCGGTGTTGAGAGACGTCATGCTGATCACCCTCCTAAGAAACTGTAACACCAAGGACTTCGCCGCTTGCGGCTTCGCAATCGTTCCTGCGAAGCCGCAAGCGGCTAAGACCTTTTTGTTACACTTTCCAAGCCAAATTCTTTCCGACGTCCCTTCCGGGAAGTCCCGGGGGTCATCAGGCCGGGGGCAAGGACGACGGCCAGTCCCCAAAGCCGGGCCGAAACCGACGGCAGCGTAACCTCTGCCCGTGCGCTTTCGCCCGGGAGGGAGGCCTCGTCCGCTTCCTCGGGGGCGGGCTCGACCCCGGGGGAGGTTTCGTTTCCGTTTCCCCGGGCGGGGGCCGGCCCCGCCTCCTTGATGGTCTCCTGCCCTTGCCCGCGGGTGGCGGGGACGTCGGAAAAATCGAACAGTTTCACGGGAGGAACAGGATCGTCGAAGGCCTGTCCTGCGGCGGGCCGGCCGCCCAGGAGTTCCCCGGGCGAAGTCGCAGCCGACCCCGCGAGGAAGGCATTCAGGTCCAGCACCCCACGCGCCGCGCTCTCACCTCCCGCAGCCGCCTCGCTCACTTCCGCGGCCTCCGTGACCCCATCCGTGTCCGCGTCAGCCGCGGAGCGGGTCCACGCGGCCGGGGAGACGAGGGGGGCCGGGCCGCCCGGCGACGACTCGTCGCCGGGCGCCACGGCGCCCGCGGCGCCCGAATGTTGCGGGCTCACCTCTCCGCTGACTCCCAGGAGCAAGGTCACGACCAGTCCCAGGGGCAACTCCGCTGGCGACGAGACTTCGGCCACCCGGGACGCGGGGGAGGCCGCCAGGAGCAGGTCGCCTGGCGCCGGCAGCCCCGGGGCCAGGTCCAGGGGGAACGTCAGCTGGGTGACGGCCTCCGCCCCCGCGGTGGTCACGAAGACGTCCACGGCGCGACTCCCCACCGCCCCCAGGGCAACGTCCGAGAGGGTCACCCGGTTGCCGGGGGTCAGGACGGCGGCGACCGTTGGCCCGTCAGTGCCGGCCAGGAACAAGGACACGTGGTTGTCGCCGCTGTTGAGCACAACGAGGTCCGTGAGCCCGTCGTGGGTGAAGTCGCCCGCCACGGCGGCGACGGGATCCAGGCCGCCGGAGGCGATGCTGCGCCCGGGGCCGAAGCCGGGGAAGAAGGTGAGATCGTTGGACCTGGCATCGACCGTCACCAGGTCCAGGCCGGGGCTGTTGTCGAACTGGCCGACGAAGAGCTGCTCCGGATCCTGTCCGGTCGGGAAGATGGTGGGATGGTCGTCGTCGAAGAAGCCGCCGCCCACGCCCGGCAACAGGTAGACGTTGTTCGACTCACTGTTGCAGACGAGGATGTCCGGGATGCCGACGCCGTTGACGTCCGCCACCGCCGTGGCGACGGGGCCCGAGCCGGCGGCAAGGCGCGGCCCGGGCAGCAGGGTCCAGTTCGCGCCCCGGCCGTGGCCGAACAGGACCGAGACGTCGTTGGAGCCCTCGTTGGCGACGACCAGGTCGGGGATGCCGTCGCCGTTGAGGTCCGCGACTGTGATGCCCACCGGGTCGGTGCCTACGGGAAAACTCTGGGCGGGGCCGAACTGGCCGTCGCCGAGGCCCGGGTAAACGAGGACGTCGTTGCCACCCCCGTTGGCGACGACCAAGTCCGGGATGCCGTCGCCGTTGAGATCGACCAACTTCACCGCATTGGGTTTCAGCACGCCGTCCGCTCGGTCTTGAACGAAGCTCTGACCGGGCTCGTCCGACACCAGGCGCACCTGGTCGTGCGCCGCGTCGGCGAAGACGAACTCGTAGGTGCCGTCGCCGTTCATGTCGGCCGCTGCCAGGGCCACGTGGCTGTCCAGGCGCTGGTACGGCTGGAAAGTGCCGTCGTCGTTGCCCTGGAGCGTCAGCACGTCGCCCTGGGCGTTGCTCACCAGGAGGTCCAACTTGCCCTCGCCATCGAGGTCGGCCACCGCCAGTCCGGTGGGTTGATTGCCGGCGGAGACCGTTTCCCCTGTAGTGAAGCCCCCGTGGCCGTCTCCCAGGAAGATGGAGATGTCGGCGCTGCCCCTGTTCAACACTGCCAGGTCCGGGTGGCCGTCGCCGTTGAAGTCGCCGGTGACGATGGCCACGGGATCCTGGCCGGTGAGGAGTGACGCGGCCTGCGCGGGGTTGAACACCCCACCCTGGCCGTCGTTCACGAGGAGGTCAACCTGGTCGGCGCCGCTGTTGAGCACGGCCAGGTCAGGGAGCGTCCCCCCGGCGAAGAGGCCGGCGACCACCGCCACCGGCGCGTCGTCCGACTGGACCTGTAGCGAGCCGCCCTCCTGCCCCAGCCCGGCCAGCCCGCTTCCGGATCGGAAGACAAGCCGCGACGAGAACGGGTCGGTCTTCGAGTTGAGCAGGATGGTAACCTCGCCGGTGGTCTGATTGGTGACCACGATGTCCGGCAAGCCGTCGCCGCTCAGGTCGGCGAGGGTAATGCTGGAGATGCCGGGGCTGACCTGGAGCTGGTAGTCCCACGAGCCGTGGGCGAAGTGTTCGTTCGGTTGTTGCAGGGCGACAACAATCTGGCCGGTGGCCGCCGAGGCGATAACCAGGTCTTCCAACCCGTCGCCGTTCAGGTCGCCGGCCAGGAGGAACGAAGGAAGTGCCGACTGGATGGGCCCCACGTAGACCCGGACGAACTGGCCGCCGATGTAGGCGTACACCACGTCCGTATTCGTCCTGGCACTGACCGCCAACAGCATGTTGGTGTCGCCTACGCGGCCAGCGATCACGTCGCGGGCGGCCCAGGCGGAATCCGGGTTGATCACCACCGGCGAGCCGAAGGCTCCGGGCTGGCCGGCCAGCCCGGGCCGGAACAGGATCTTGCCGTCCTGCCGCAAGACGACGACGTCGGGCACGCCGTTCCCGGTTAGGTCCGCCACGAGCGGGGTCGAGCAAATCGGGTGGGCGCCGATGGCGGCATCAACAAAGGTGCCGTTCCCCAGGCCGAGCCCAACGGAGAGCGTTTGGCCCAGCCCGTTGAGGGTGGCCAGGTCCGGGTGGCCGTCGTTGTTGAAATCGCCGGCCATAAGCGCCGCCGGAAAAGACCCGGCAGCGAAAGGCGCCTGGGCCTGGAAGGTGCTGTCGCCCCGTCCCAGCAGGACGGTGACTGTGTTCGAGTTGTTGTTCGCCACGGCCAGGTCCAGGCGGCCGTCGCCGTTGAAATCGCCCGTGACGAGCGCCACCGGGGCCGTGCCCACGGCGTACTGCAGCGGAGCCTGGAAGGTGCCGTCGCCATTGCCGAGCGAGACGGACACGGCGTTGCCGGCCTGGTCGGTGCTGGCGACGTCCAGCAGGCCGTTGCCGGTGAAATCGCCGGCCACCACCGCGCCGGGGACCGTGCCGAGCGGCACGGTATCCACGAGGCGGAAGGTGCCGTCGCCGGCCCCCTCCAGGACGGAGAGGCTGCGCGACAGGCTGTTGGCCACCACCAGGTCGGTCTTGCCGCCGTCCTCACCCACGGCGAGCGCCACCGGGCCCCGACCCACGGGGACCTGCTGGCCGACCGTGAAGCTGCCATTCCCGTGGCCCAGCAGGATCGTCACGGTGCCGGACCCGTAATTGGCGACGGTCAGGTCCTCGATGCCGTTGCCGGTGAAGTCGCCGGCGACCAGGGCGTCCGGATGGCTGCCGACGGCGTAGGTCAAGGGCGCCTCGAACGTGCCGTCTCCGATGCCGAGGAGGATGGACACCGTGTCGGTCAGATAATTGGCGACAGCGATGTCGGGGCGGCCGTCGTTGTTGAAATCGCCGGTGGTGATGGCGATGGGTTCACCCCCGACCGGGGTGGTGATGGGGGCCTGGAAGGTGCCGTCGCCGTTGCCGAGGGAAACCGCGACGGTCCCTGTCGTGGGGTTGGCGGTGACGACGTCGAGGTCGCCGTCGCCGCAGAAGTCGGCGACGGCCAGCGCGACCGGTCCCCCGGAGATGGCTATCTGCACCGGGGTTCGGAAGGTGCCGTCCCCCTTCCCCAACAGCACCGAGACGTCGCTCGACCCGGAGTCGGCCGTGACGATGTCCAGGTTGCCGTTGCCGGTGAGGTCAGCGACCAGCCCGACGGTCGGCGACTCTCCGACCGGGACCTGTTCCCCCTGGCGGAACGTCCCGTCGCCTTGCCCCAGCAGGACCGTAACGTCGTTCGTGCCGCCATCGACGGTCGCCAGGTCGAGTTTCCCGTCGTGGTTGAAGTCGCCCACCAGCACCTGTTGCGGCCCAGCGCCCGTGGGGACCGTGAGCGGGCTGGCGAAGCCTCCCTGGCCGTCGCCCAGGAAGACGGACACGTCGTTGGAACCCTCGTTGGCGACGGCCAGGTCCACGTTGCCGTCGCCGGTGAAGTCGCCCGCGGCGACGCTGAAGGGGACGGAGCCCGCGCTTAGCAGAACCTGGGGCGCGAACGTGCCGTCGCCGTTGTTGAGCAGGAGGGAAACGGTGTTGTCGCCGGAATTGGCGACGGCGAGATCGAGACGGCCGTCGTGGTTGAAGTCGGCCGCCGTGAGGCCTTCGGGATTGCTGCCTACCGCGTAGTTGACGGGAGGGGCGAAGCGGCCGGTCCCGTCCCCGAGGAGGACGGACACCTGCCCGGAGCCGTAGTCCGTGGTCGCCACGTCGAGCTTGCCGTCGCCGGTGAAGTCGCCGACCACCAAGCCGATGGGGCCGAAGCCGGTGGGAAAGAAGGTGGGGGCACTGAACGTGCCGTCGCCGTGGCCCATCAGGACGGAGATGCTCGCCGTGTAGACGTCGGCCGTGATGAGGTCCGGGATGCCATCGCTGGTGAGGTCGCCGACTGCCAGCGCGTAGGCGGTCGCCCCGGTCGAATACCGCCCCCCGAAGCGGAAGGTGCCGTCTCCCTGGCCCAGGAAGATGGTCACGTCATCGGTCGTGGTATTCAGCACCGCCAGGTCCGGGATGCCGTCGTGGTTGAAGTCGGCACTGACGACCGAATAGACTTCCGTCATCGGCGACTGGAGCGGCTGCACCTGGAAGGTACCGTCTCCCTTGCCCAGGAGGACGTGTACCGCATTCCCCGCCGAATCGCAGAAGGCCAGGTCGGTGGCGCCGTCGTCGTTGAGGTCGGCCGCCACGAGGGCCGATGGCACGAATCCGGGGGAAATCAGCTGCTGCGCGTCAAACGTTCCGTCCTTCTCCCCGAGGAAGACGGAGATCGTCGCGTCCGCGGAGTTGCCGACGGCCAGGTCCATGCGCCCGTCGCCGGTGAAGTCGGCGGCCACGATCGTCGTGGGGTCGGCCCCGGCGGCCAGGCGCGTCTGCGGAGCGAAGGTGCCGTCGCCTCGGCCGAGCAAGACGGAGACGTCTTTGGAGCCGGAATTCGCCACCGCCAGGTCGATCTTGCCGTTGCCGGTGAAGTCGCCGGCCACGAGGGCATCCGGATTCTGGCCCACCGCGCAGGTCGTCCCAGGGGTGAAGGTGCTGTCGCCTTGGCCCAGCAAGATCGATACGTTGTTCGAGCCGAAGTTCGCCGTGGCCAGGTCGATCTTGCCGTTGCCGGTGAAGTCGCCGGCCACGATGGCAAACGGGATGGACCCCACGGCGTAGGGCACGGGCGCGGCAAACGTCCCGTCGCCGTTGTTCAGGAGGACGTCAACGGTATCGGAGTTATAGTTGGCGACGGCCAGGTCGAGCTTACCGTCGCCGGTGAAGTCGCCAGCGGCCAGCGCCACCGCATCGACTCCTCCCGTCCAGAACTGCTGTTCCGGTTGGAAGGTGCCGTTGCCGTTGCCCACCAGGAGGGAGACGGTACCGGTGAGGAAGTTGAGGGCCGCCAGGTCGAGCTTGCCGTCACCGGTGAAATCGCCGGCGACGACGCGGAGACAGCCCGGTCCGGCGTTGAGCTGCTGCCCGGGCGAATACGTGCCGTCCCCCGTGCCGAGGTAGACGGTGACGGTCCCCGAGTAGTAATTGGCCACGGCGAGATCGAGATGGCCGTCGCCGGTGAAGTCGGCCGCCGTGATGTCATACGGGGTAACCCCCGTGGGCAGCGCCTGGCCCGGCGCGTTGGTGGTCGTGAAGCCGGCGACCAGGGTGTAGCTGCCCGTGCCGTCGCCCAGCCCCTGCACCTCCAGGTAGTAGGTCGTTCCCGCGGAGGAGCCCTGGACGTGCAGATCGATGAGGTCGTCGGGGTTACTGGCCGACTGGCCGTCGCTCTGCACCAACAGTTGACCGGTCCCGTCCAGCAGCGACAGCCGGGCGGGACAGCCGCTGGCGTGGACCTGGGCCGTCAGCAGACCGGCCTCGGTGACGCTGAGGGCGTAGAAGCTGGCGCCACCGTCGAGAACGCCCTCGGCCGCCGCCTGGTTTCCGGCGAAGGCGAGCGGCACGGCGCTCGCGAGGGTGTTGCCGGACAGCAGCGTTCGGCACTCCAGCTCTTCACAGAAGAGACGGCGCAGACGACCGTCGGCCCTGAGCCCGCCTGCCGGTCGGCGCGTCCCTCGCGCCGGCCGGCGCCAGGGCCACAATTTGAGAGTCACGGTGGTAGCCTCTTCGTACTGTTGCGTCCTCTCCCCTCGCACCGGAGTACCGGTGCGAGGGGAGAGACAATCCAACTTCTCTTGTTCTCGGCCGGGGGCTCACCCGCCTCTGCGGCCGTAGCGGTCCGCCAGCTGCCGGAAGCCGGACCAGTATCGGACCGACTGCAGGGCGGCGTCGTTCCGGACGCAGGTCTCCCAGAACCGGGCGGCCTCCGCCGCGGGTTGCGCTTCGAGCGCCTGACGGAGCAGCTGGACGGCGCGCCCTTCCCAGTGCTCGCGGAGGGCCGCCGTGGTCCGGCCGTCGAGGCCGGCCTCGGCGGTCACGCCGGCCGACGCTCGGGCGTAGACCCGGGCGGCGTTGTAGAGCAAGCGCGGCGAACTCGGCCCGAGCCGGAGCGCCGTCTCCGCGTCGGCGACCGCCAGCCGGGCCTGGCCGAGCAGGGCGCGGGCGTACCCCCGGCCGGCGTAGGCGTCTCCCTGAGCGGGGTCGAGCCGGATCACCTCCTGGAAATCGCGCAGGCCCAGCGACGGCGCCTCCGCCACCAGGTAGGCCCAGCCGCGAGCCGCGTAGGTGGCGGCGCCCGGCTCGAGTTCCAGCGCCCGCGTATAGTCGGTCTGGGCGCCGGGGTACTGGCCCAACCGGGTGCGGACGGCCGCCCGGGCCCGAAACACCGCGGCGTCCGGCGGGCCGTGCTTGAGGCACTCGTCGAGGGACTGAAGCGCTTCGGACAGGGAGTTTAGCTCGAGAAGGGCCTCCGCGCGCAGGCGGTGGGCCCGCACCTGGCGGGGCTGGAGGGCGAGGGCGGCGTCGTACGCCCGGACGGCTCCTTTGTAGTCCTTGCGCCGGTGCAGGATGCGGCCGCGCTCCAGGTGGTCCTCGGCGACCGCGGGGGCCGCGCGGCCAGGCTCCACGCCGAGGGCCTTCGCCAGGTCGGCCAGGGCGGCCGCGTCGTCCTGCCGCAGCACGTGGACCCGGGCGCGGGTGGAGTACAACGACGCCAGACGCGGCTCGCGCTGGATGGCCTCGTCCAGCGGGCGAAGGGCGTCGTCCAGCTTCCTGTCCTGGACGAGCGCCTGGGCCAGGTTGACGTAGCCCTGGTAGAGCTGCGGCCGAAGCGCGGTGGCCCGGCTCAGGTCCTCGATCGCTTCCGCCGCCCGGCCCTGGCGAACGCGCAGGACGCCGCGGTTGATGTACAAGCCGTAGCGGGCGGCCTCCGGCAGAGGGCCTTTCAGGGCGGCCTCGAAGTCCTGCTCGGCACGGGCGAACTGGCCCAGCTCTCCCCAGGCCGAGCCGCGCAGCAGGTAGAGCCACGGCAGCTCGGGGCGCCAGCCGAGGCAGGTCGTCAGCCGCGCCACCGCCAGGTCGGCCCGGGAGGATCGCAGCCAGCACAGGGCCAGGTAATAGTTGCCCCAGAAGTGTTGAGGTTGGGACTGCAGGACGCTCTCGAAGGCGCTGACCGCCTGGTTCCAGTGGCCCTGCCGATATTCCTCCACCCCCAGGAGGAAGTGGTCGAGTTCGCCGGCGGGGGGCAGCGCCGCCGCGCGGGCGCGCTCCTGTCGCGCCGCCTCGTCGTTGCCGGCCCGGGTCAGGTACTGAGCCCGCCGGAGGTGATAGGTTTGGGTGGACAGGCCCAGTGCGGCCGCCCGGTCGAGGATGGCGAGGGCTTGTTCGGCCTGGCGCCGGCCGTCGTCTGCCGGCCGCCCGGGCAGCGGCTGCGCCACCGCCTCGGCGAGGACCAGCAGCAGCTCGTAGCAACCGGCGACGATCTCGGCCTTTTCGTGCTTCTGGTAGTGCGGGCCCTCCACGGCCGGCGCGCCGCGGGAGTCCGGCGTGGCTCCGAACAGTGCCAGGGCTTCGAGGGCCGCGTTGCGTGTTTCGTCCAGGCTGGTGCTCTGGTCGCCGCCGGTGTACAGCGTGGCGTAGAACAGGGCGTCGTTGCGGCGCTGCAGGAATTTCTGGAGCCGCTCGCGGTCGCTCCGCTGTTGCTCCACCTGGGTCAGCAGCCCGTCGATGTGTTCGCGTAGGTCCGCCAGTTCGGGCTCCTCCGCGGCCAGGTCGCGTGCCCGCACGATCTGCACTCGGGCGTTGGCCCACTCCTTGCCGGCCAGGGCCGCTTCGGCGGCGCGCAGCAGGTCCTTGACCTTGTCCTGCTGCACCGCCAGCCGCTCGCGCCGCCCGGCCAACTCCTCGGCGTCGCGCGCCTGGCGCTCCTCGACCCGGGAGCGGGTCAAGCGGGACTGCAGGTCGGCCTGGTGCCAAAGGGTCAAGCCCACGAGGGCGATCACGGCCAGGCAGCCCCCGGCGGCCAGCGTGGCCAGCGCCGGCCGGCGCCGGGCCCACTTCTGCAGCCGTTCCCGCACCGAGGCCGGCCGCGCCGCGATGGGCTCGCAAGCCAGGAACCGTTGCAGGTCCTGGGCCAGCTCCTCGGCGCTGGGGTAGCGCCTGCGGGGCTCCTTGTGCAGGCACTTGAGGCAGATCGTTTCCAAGTCGCGCGGCAGCCGTGGTTGCAGGCGCGAGGGTGCGACCGGCTCCATTTGGAAGAGTTGGAGGACCGTCTCCACGGCCGACTCGGCGGCGAACGGCGGCCGGCCCGTGAGCATCTCATAGAGGATGGCCCCCAGGGCGTAGACGTCGGCGGCGGGGCCAACGTCCCGCGACCGGCCTTCGGCCTGCTCCGGGGCCATGTAGCTGGGCGTTCCCATGATCAGGCCGCTCTCCGTGCGGCTCGCCCCCCCGTCGAGCTGCTTGGCCAGGCCGAAGTCGGTAATCTTGGGCGACCACGAGAAGAAGTCGGGGTTCAGGCACCGGACGTCCTCGGAAAAGGCTCCGAGGTGCGAATCCCGTTTCTCGAGCGGGGCGAGGAGGATATTGGCCGGCTTGAGGTCGCGATGAACGATGCCGCCTTGGTGAGCGACGTGAATGGCCTGGGCCAGCACCGCCACCAGCCGGGCCGCCTGGCGGAACGGCTGGGGCCGGCCGCCGAGCTGGTCGGCGAGGCTCCCGCCCTCGACCAGTTCGAGCGTGAAGAACGGCGGCTCTTGCCCCAGGCTGATTTCGTAAATCTGGACGATGTTCGGGTGGCGCAGGGAGGCGACCACGCGCGCCTCCTCGACGAAGCGCCGGAGCACCTCGTCGCCGGGGCCCGAGCCTCGGTAGATCATCTTGAGGGCGACGAGGCGGTTGAGGGTGAGCTGGCGGGCCTTGTAGACGATCCCCATGCTGCCGCGCCCCAACTCCCCCAGGATCTGGTAACCCGGCACGGCGGGCCAGGCGATGTCCTGGGGAGGGGGTGCGGAGGCCGTCGGTGTGGTCGCGGTTGCCACGTCGCCGGGGCGGCGGTGGGGGACAGTGCGCCTGGGGGAACAGAGAGGGGCCCGGAAGCGACGGGCCGGGCGGACGCGACAGGGGCCAGCGAAGGAACGGTGGCGGGCCGCAGCTGGTCATCCGCCCTTGACCCGGACATGGTTCACCTCGACCCTGAGGACTCGGATGTGTGCCTCACCCCGGGGAGGTTGCCGGGCAGGTCGGCCACCCCTGCGGTTACGGGGTTCCGTACCCACCCTGCTCGACGGAGGGGGACTGATCCTCCCGGAGGTTGCCTCGTGTTTGGGGGTCGTGCCCGACTCCCCTGTAAACATAGCTTGTATTTCGAGTCGATTTGTCAATTGACGGGCCGCGTGAAGTTTGCGCTGGGGGAACATTGGCGCCCGCGAGGGAGGCCCATCGATGGGATCATCGCGCCGGCGAAGCGGACGACGGCGACACGATCCACGGACAGGAGCAGGTGGTCGTCCGCGGCGAAAGCCAACCCGCGGACGCTCCCCGGAACCTTGGCGAAGGTGTCCCGCAGCGTGTGGAACTGGACGTGTTCAAAGTCGGCCAGGGCGAGCGTCCCGCCATCTGCCGTGACGGCCAGGGCCCGGACCGCGGACACGCCCGGGAGGGTGTCGCGCGTGCGGCTCGTGCCGGCCTCCCACCAGCGCACCTTCCCGGAAGCCGTCACCAGTTTCTGGCCGTCCCGGCTGAAGGCGACCCCGCGAACGAACGTGAGCTGGGGAAGGTCCGCACTGACGAGCGGGTGGCGGGGGCGGACGGTGCGCTCGTTCGCCGGCCGGTCCCAGAGCGGCAGCCCCGGGCCGGTCGATAAGTCCCACAACGCCGCCGTGCGGTTCGTGCTCCCGGCCGCCAGCATCCGCCCGTCCGGGGCGAAGGCCAGACAAGTGATCCCCCCGGCAGGATGGTCGAGATTGGCGATCTCCTGATACGTCCGCGCGTCCCAGATCCGGACGTTGCCGGGCCCCGGGGCGACGTTGCCGCCGGCGCCCGCGGCCAGCCCCTTGCCGTCCGGGCTGAAAGCCACACAGGTGAAGGCCCGGCGGTCCTGGCGCAGGGTGGCCGACTCCTGCCACCCCGTCGTCTCCCACACCCGAACCGCCCCGCCCCGGGGAGTGCCGGTGGCCAGCGCGAGCCGGCGGCCGTCCGGCGAAAAGGCCACCGCGAACGACCAGCCGGCCGGGGCCACGAGGGTGGCGCACTCCTTCCGAGCCGCCACCTCCCAGACCTTGATTTCCCCCGGCGCTTCCGGTCCCCCGCCCGCACAGGAGGCGAGCAAGGTCCCATCCGGCGACCAGGCCACCGACAGGACCGGCTGCGTGTGCCCCACGAGGCGAAGGACCTCACGACGCCTCGTCGGGTCCCACAGCCGCAGCATCGCCCCCGCCGGCTTGTCCGTCTTCTCGTCTTTCCCCCAGCCGCCGGTGGCCAGGGTCCGGTCGTCCGGGGCAAAGGCCAGGGCCAGGCAGCCGTTGGGCCCGGTGTCCAGGGTCCGGAACTCCCGCCGTAGCCGGTGCGCGTAGTAGCCCCAGGCGAAATCGCGCAGCTCGGGCGGGCAATCCGCCTCCGAGTCGAGCAAGGCCCGGGCGGCATCCGGCTCGCCGTCGATGAGCAGGGCGACACGCAGGAGCTGCGCCGTCATGAGATCACGGCGGGTCACGTCGAGCTGGGTCGCGAGCTTATCGGCCTTGTCACTGGCGTCTTTCTGCGCTGCTTCCGCTTTATTCCACCCCTGAACGGCATAAACGAGGGCGGCGAAGACACTCCCCACTCCCAAGGCGGTCACCAGGAGGACGCCCAGCAGCAGCCCCGCCACGGCCGGCCGGCGCCGCGCCCACTTCCCCAACCGCGCCAGCCGCCCCACCGGCCGGGCCCGGATCGGCTCGCCGTCGCGGAAGCGGCGCAGGTCCTCGGCCAGGTCGAGGGCCGTCGCGTAGCGCCGGGCCGGGTCCTTCTGGAGGCACTTGAGGCAGATGGTTTCCAGGTCGCGCGGCACGCCGGGCTGCAGCCGCCGCGGGGGCGGCGGCTCCTCCTCCACGACCTGGCGCAGCGTCTCCAGGGGAGTCGCCGCCAGGAACGGCGGACGGCCGGTCAGCAGGGCGTAGAGGATGGCCCCCAGGGCGTAGATGTCGGCCGCCGGCTCGGCCCCTGCTTTTTCACCACGGCCCTGCTCCGGTGCCATGTCGCTCGGGGTGCCGGCCACGGTTCCCGTAGCCGTCAGGTTCAGATCGGCGCCCACCTGCTTGGCGATGCCGAAGTCCGCGACCTTGGGTATCGCCCCGTTGAGTTCCGCGAGTGCTTCGGGGGAAGCGCTCGCAGAGCGCTCGCCGCTGAACGAGAGGAGGATGTTGGCGGGTTTCAGGTCGCGGTGGACGACCCCCTGCTGGTGGGCGTAATGGACGGCGCGGGCCACCACCTCGACGAGCCGTGTCGCCTCGTGGGCCGACAGCGGCTGCCCCGCCAGGCACTCGGCCAGGTCGCCCCCTTCGACCAGTTCCAGTACGCAGTAGAACTGTCCGCCGTGTTCGCCGACCTCGTAGACTTGCACGATATTGGGATGCCGCAAGCGCGCCAGCGTTTGTCCCTCGGCCGAGAAGCGGACGACCTGCTCCGGCGTGGCCCGTCCGCCGGCCAGGATCATCTTCAGGGCCACCAGGCGATTGAGGCGCAGGTGGCGCGCCTTGTAGACCACGCCCATGCCGCCGCGCCCCAACTCCGCCAGCACCTCGTAGCCGGGGATGTCCGGCACCGCCGCCGGGGGAACCGCCGGCGAGCCGGCGCCGGTCGTATCGGGGAGGAGAGGCCCCAGCCGCCGCAGGACGTCCTTCGGGTCTCCCCGGTGGAGAGGTGTAATGTCCGCATCGCCGACGGCCGTGAGCCGCTCCAGCACTTCCTGGCAGCGAGCGCAGCTTTCGACGTGGGCGGTGACGGCCTGCTCCTCGGCGGCCGGCAGGTCGCCGGCGAGCAGTCGTTCCAGTTGCCGGGCCGTGGGGCAATCGTTCATCACAGTCCCTGCCTTTCCAGCAGCTCGATCTCGTCGCGGAGCCGATGCTGGACGTTATTATTGGCCTTGAAGACGTTGGCCACCGCCATCCCCAGGCGCGCCGCCGCCTCGGCTCCGGACAGCCCCTCCAGCGCGGTGAGCTGAAACGCCTCCCAGGTGTGCGCCTCAACCTGCTCGCGCACCTTGGCCGTGGCGATCTGGAGCAGCTCCATGTCGAACGCCTCCCCCAGGCGCCGCTCGAAGTCATCGCGCGCCGGCACGCTGTGCAGCACCTCGAAGACGTCGCTCCTGCCGGAGCCCTGCGTGGATCGTTGCCGGTCGGTGACGAAATCACTCCAGGCGTGCCGGGCCAGAGTCTTGAGCCAGCCGCGGAACTTCTGCGCCGGGTCGTAGACGAAGGTCCGCAGCTTGGCGGCGAGGCGCAGCAGGACCATCTGCGTCACGTCCTGGGCGTCAGCCGCTTGCAGGCCCCAGCGGCGGCACCACGACTCAATCTGCGGGCCGTAGCGGGCCACGAACTCGTCCCAGGCCGAGGCGTCGTTGGGATCGCACCGCAGCCGGCTCAGGAGGCTCGCCCGTGTCCCCGAGGTCGATTCGTCCCTCATACCCCGTACTCCTCCGCGCGCGAAAACTGGAATCGCCTCCTGCCGTCTGCGACCTCGATAAGCTGCGGCCGTTGGAGTCCCGCCTAATGGATTTTGACGATCAAGTCCGGTAGGTCCGGCCTGCCGGGCCGGACCCTGACCGCGGCCGGACGGGTCCGGCCCGGCAGGCGGGACCTACCGCCTGCCGATCTTGGTCGTCAACAGCCATTAGGCGGTCTTCCGCAGCCCTGAGACGCAGGTTACCGCAAGCGGCACCGTAACCTTGACCATTCCCGCCGGCGCGTTCGTCAACCCCGCCGGCCTGGCCAACGCCGCCGCGGCCAGCAGTAGTGTCAGCTTCTTGCCGCCCACCGCCAGCCTGACCGGGCCGGCGGCCGGCGTGGTCAACCAGCCCTTGACTTTCAACTGCGGTGCCGGCGACGTGTCCGCGGAAGAGCAGGGCGGCGCCTTCAGCTATACCGTCAACTGGGGTGACGGAAGCGCCGGCAGCCCCGACACGCAGACCGCCGTCGGCGCCGGCGGCGGCCTTGCTCTCAACCACGTCTACGCCCGGCCCGGATCCTACACCGTTCAGCTCTGGGCCACTGACAAGGACGGCACGTCGAGTCAGCCGGTCACCCAAACGGTCACCGTCAGCAACGTCGTCCAGGTGGGAAGCACCTTGTTCGTGGGCGGCAACGGGACCATCAGTGTGACGCCGGGCCTCGACGTCGCGATCAACGGCCAGCAATTCGGCCCGTACGCCGGCGTCAGCATGATCAACGTCTACGGCGGATCGGGCAACGACGTCATCAGCATCGACAAGGCCGTCACCACCCCGGCGGCGGTCTACGGCGGCGGCGGCAACGACACGATGCAGGCCGGCGGCGGCTACGACACGCTCGTCGGCGGCAACGGCAACGATACCTTCATCGACGGCGGGGGTATCAACGTCATGGTCGGCGGCAACGGCAGCAACACTTTCATCGACAACGGCGGCTTCAACCAGCTCTACGGCGGCAGCGGCACCAACCTCGTCGTCCGCGCCGGCGGCGCCGCCGAGACCTTCCTGTCGTTGAACGAGCTGCCGGCGCTGACGGTGTTGGCCAAGAGCGCCACGCGGGCCTACGGCTAGGCCAACCCGGCCCCCGACGTTCACTTCAACGGCTTCGTCAACGGCGACACCCCTGCTTCCCTCGGCGGCACCCTGACCGAGACAACACCGGCCACCGCGACTCGCCGTACGTGCTGGTGTCTTCGTCCGGTCTGGCCGCCGGCGCCAGCGTGACGGTCAACCTGTACTTCTACAACCCCTCCATCACGCTGCTGCCCAAGTACGGCCGGACCGTGGTGGCCGGCGGCACCCCGTGACCCCGGGAGATGAAACGGTAACGACAATGACTGCGCCGCTTGCGGCTTCGCATGCCCTGCGAAGCCGCAAGCGGCGCAGTCATTGTCGTTACCGTTTCATCGCGGATTCCAGGCTTCCGCTCTAGGAGATTCGGCGAGGGGCCTGCCCTTCTGGAAAGAGGTGGTTGACTGCGGACGCGGCCACCCCCTCCGTCATGCCTTCCCTCCAGACGGTAGACGTGCGCCGGAGTTTGCCGGAGGCGGCCACCTGCCGGAATTCCGCCCACGAAAAGGGGCCGAACGAGTTGTTGTCCTGTGCGTAGAACCAGTTGCCGTCCATGTCAGAACCCTCGCTATGAGATGGATGAAAGCGATCCGGCCAGCATTGCGGCTAGCCAGGTGATTCCCCGGGAAGGTCAGGCAACCCTCACCCGAGACGAACAGGCGGGGGCCTCGAGGAACCCGCAGTGCCTGCCTGCCATATTGTTACTATACGGACAGTGAGTCTAAATTACAAGGACTTTCCTGGCACCCCGTCGTCTGCGCCGCCGACCGCATCCGGTCGGTGGACAGCATGCGCCGGAGTTCGGCGACGGCCGGGACGAATGACGACCGCGGCAGCCCTAGCCCGGCGGCCAGTGCATGGCCCGGCCGCCGAGCAGGTGCAGGTGCAGGTGCGGCACCGTCTGGCCGGCGCTCTCCTTGCAATTGAGCACCAGGCGGTAGCCGTCCGTCAGCCCGAGTTGCACGGCCAGCTTCGCGGCCACCAGGTGCAGGTGGCCGAGCAGTTCCTTGTCGGCCTCGGTCAGGTCGGCGTGCGTCGGGATAACCTTCTTCGGGATGATGAGGACGTGGACCGGCGCCTGCGGGTTGATGTCGCGGAAGGCCAGGCTGCGCTCGTCCTCGTAAACGACGTCCGCCTTGATCTTCCGCTCGACGATCTTCAGAAAGATGTTGTCGGTCATCATGGCTACTGGCCCGGCGAGGACTGGAAGTTGGCCTTCGCGGAGTTAGCGAGGTTCAAGAAAGGTGGTCAGCTCACGTTATAGGCGACGCCGGCTGACTGTCCAGGGCGGCCTCGTCTCCTTCCGGGCTTACCTTCTGCGGAGAGCCAACCGCCCCGAGGTCCGTATTGACCCCTCGTTCGCCGTTCTGCTATACCTCCGCTCGCACGGCATCCTGCGGCCCCGCACGGGCCTTCCTCCTGACCCGACCACTGCCGCGCCTGTCACGCTTGCCCCGTCCCCTGACGGGCCACGGAGACACTCCGCATCCCAAGGAGAGTCATGGCGCCGAAAACCGCACTCATCACCGGCATCACCGGCCAGGACGGCAGTTACCTTGCCGAGCTGCTGCTCGACAGGGGCTACCGTGTCTGCGGCATGGTCCGCCGGTCCAGCACCGAAAACTGCCAGCGCATCGAGCACCTGCGCGACCGCGTCGAGCTGCACCAGGCCGACCTCCTCGACCAGACGTCCATCGCGGGCGTCCTGGGGCAGGTCAAGCCGGACGAGATCTACAACCTCGCCGCGATGTCCTTCGTGCCGACCAGCTGGACGCAGCCGGTGCTGACCGCCGAGTTCACCGGCGTCGGCGTCACGCGCCTGCTCGAGGCGGTACGCCACGTCTGCCCGGAGGCGCGCTTCTACCAGGCGTCGTCCAGCGAGATGTTCGGCAAGGTCCGCGAGACGCCGCAGCGCGAAAGCACCCCGTTCCACCCGCGCAGCCCCTACGGCGTGGCCAAGGTGTACGGCCATTTCATCACGGTGAATTATCGCGAAAGCTACGGCCTGTTCGCCTGCTCCGGCATCCTCTTCAACCACGAGTCGCCGCGGCGCGGCATGGAGTTCGTCACCCGCAAGATCAGCCACGGCGTCGCCAAGATCAAGCTGGGGTTGGCCAAGGAACTGCGCCTGGGCAACCTGCAGGCGAAGCGCGACTGGGGCTTCGCCGGCGACTACGTCCGGGCCATGTGGCAGATGCTTCAGCAGAACCACCCCGACGATTACGTGGTCAGCACCGGCGAGACGCACACGGTCGAGGAGTTCGTCCACCTGGCGTTCTCTCACGTCGGCCTCGACTGGCGACAGTACGTCGTGGTGGACCCGCAATTCTACCGGCCGGCGGAGGTCGATCTGCTGCTCGGCGACCCGACCAAGGCGCGGCGGCAGCTCGGTTGGCGGCCCGGGGTCAGCTTCGAGCAGCTCGTGACCACGATGGTCGAGGCCGACCTGGCGGCGCTGAGTCCCGTCGCCCGGGCGGCACGGCCCAAGCTGCTTGCGGCTTAGCGTTCGGCAGGTAATAGTCTCCCCTCGCCCCTGTACTCAGGGGCGAGGGGAGAAGAATTGCCGCAAGCGGCTACCAAGGAGGGTTCCATGTCGGTCAACGGAAAGTCGGAGCCGGCGCCGGCCGCGATGGGCGTACTGACCATCGCCCCGTTCGGGGCCCCGGCGGTGGCGGGCGCCCTCCGCGACGAGTTGCGGCGCCTTTCCCCGTCAGACGGCCGTCCCATCGTCAATTGCTTGCAGCTCGACGCCGACCTGGAGATCGCCGAGGCCAACGCCCAGGTCGGCGTCACCTTGCCGGAGATGCCGCGCCTGCGCGGCCCGAAGCGCTTCGTCGCCCGTCTCGTCGTCAAGGGTATCTTCTTCCTCGCGCGGGTCATCACCAATCGCCAGCGCCAGTTCAACTCGTCAGTCCTGGGTTGCCTGCGCGGCCTGACGGCCCACGTGCGCGGCAGGGAGGACGAGCAGTCCCGGCTCGACCACCTGGAAGCCTCGCTCGCCGGGCAGGCGGTCCGCATCCGCGCCCTGGAGGAGGCCCTGACGGCGGCGCACGCCTGGCGAATCGGCCCGGCCCGCGAAGCGGCCAGGAGTCGCCCCGCGGCGTAGTGGACTTCAGGGACCAGAGAATGAGAGTAATCATTGCCACGGTGCAGGTGCCGTTCGTCCGCGGGGGCGCCGAGACCCACGCCGAGGGGCTGCGCGACGCCCTGCGCGCCGAAGGGCACGAGGCCGACGTCACCGCGGTGCCCTTCAAGTGGTACCCGCCGGAGCGCATCCTCGACCACATGCTCGCCTGCCGCCTGCTCGACCTGACCGCCTCCTTCGGCGTCGGCATCGATCGCGTCATCGGCCTCAAGTTCCCCGCCTACCTCGTCAAACACCCGAACAAGGTGCTGTGGCTGCTGCACCAGCACCGCTCGGCCTACGACCTCTGGGGCCACCCCCTGGACGACATGTGTACTTACCCCAGCGGCGCCCAGGTGCGCGAGGCGGTCTGGGACGCCGACCGCCGCTTGCTGCCCGAGGCCAAGGCGATCTACACCAACTCGGCCAACGTCAGCAATCGGCTGAAGCGCTACTGCGACGTCGATTCGCAGCCGCTTTACCACCCGCCGCGGCACGCGGAGCAGTTTTACTGCGCCGCCCCCGAGGACTACTTCTTCTACCCCAGCCGCCTTGACCCTTCCAAGCGGCAGGGTCTGGTCGTGCAGGCGCTGGCCCTGACGTCCCGGGCGGTGCGCGTGTACTTCGCGGGCACGGGCGCCCAACCCGCCGCCCTTGAGGAGCTGAAGGCACTGGCGATCAAGCACGGCGTCCAGGATCGCGTCGAGTGGCTGGGCGCCGTCGGCGAGGGGCAGAAGCGCGACCTCTACGCCCGCTCGCTCGGCGTCATCTTCCCGCCGCTGGACGAGGATTACGGCTACGTCACCCTGGAGGCAATGCTGTCGTCGAAGGCGGTCGTCACCTGCACCGACTCCGGCGGGCCGCTCGAATTCGTCGTGGACCGCGAGACGGGCGCCGTCGCCGAGCCGACGCCCGTGGCCCTGGCCGCGGCCCTGGACCGCCTCTGGGGCGACCGCGGCGGCACCAAGGCCCTGGGCGAGGCGGGTCGGGCACGCTACCAGGCGATGGACATTTCCTGGCCCACGGTGGTCAGGAGGCTCGTGGCATGAGGCTGAACTGGTTCTCGCCGCTGCCGCCGGCCCGCAACGGCGTCGCCGAGTGGGCCGGCCACGTCCTGCCGGCCGTGTGCCGCCGCGCCGACGTCGTCCTGTGGACCGACCAGGCGGCCCGGCAGCTGCCGCCGGGCGTCACCGCCGAGGTGCGGCACTTCCAGCCGGGGGCGCTGCCGTGGGCCGAGGTGCAGCGCGCCGACCTGAGCGTCTACCACGTCGGCAACAACGCCGCCTGTCACGCGGGCATCTGGCAGGTCAGCCGCCGCCACCCCGGCGTCGTCGTGCTGCACGACCTGTGCCTCCCTCACTTGTTCATCGACCACTTCCGGCAGCGGAACGACTTCGCCGGCTACCGCGAGGAGATGGAGCGCTTCTACGGCGACACCGGCGGCTGGCTGGCGCCGCGGGTCTGGGACCACCGCGTTCCCCCCGATTACCTGTCCGACCGCTGCCCGCACACGGAGTTGGCCGTCGAGGGGGCCCTGGGCGTGCTGGTCCACAGCCCCGCCGCCTACGAGGCGCTGCGGCCGGCGATGAGATGGCCACTGGCCTACCAGCCGCTGGCCTACCGGCTGACGCGGCCGGCGGCCCCCGCGGCGAAGGGCGGCGAGCCGTACCGCCTGATCGTCTTCGGCCACATTGGCACCAATCGCTGTCTCGATTCAGTTCTGGAGGCCCTGGCCCGCTTCCGCGACGGCGGCCGCTTTCACCTGCACGTCTGCGGCCCGCTCTGGGACGAGAACCACGTCAAGGGGCGCGTCAAAGCCCTCGACCTGCGGCGGTGCGTGACGCTGCACGGCTACGTCGGCGACCGGGACCTCGACGCGGCGCTGGCGGCGTCGCACCTGGCGATCAACCTGCGCAACCCGACGATGGGCGAGGCGTCGCTGAGCCAGCTGCGCCTGTGGGACCACGCCCTGCCGGCGCTGGTCAGCCGGACGGGCTGGTACGCGACGCTGTCGCCGACCGCGGTGGCCCACGTCGATCCCGGGGCCGAGGTGGAGGACCTGTGCCGCTACCTGGAAGCGTTCCTGCGCGACCCCGCGTCGTTCGCCGGCATGGGTGTCGAGGGGCGGACGTGGTTGGAGCAGTATCACGCCCCGGACCTGTACGCCGACGGGCTCCTGCGGCTGTGCGAGGAGGCGAAGGCCTACCGGCCGCGGGCGGTGAGTTACTACCTGGCCGGGCGGGCGGCGGCGGAGATGAGCGCGTGGGCCGGCCGCCACGCCGAGGCCCTGAGCGAACAGGTCGCGGGGCCGATCGTCGGCCTCACGGCGGGGCCGGCGTAAGGAACAGACCAGGAGGGACGAGCATGGTTGCTTACTTCGGCGCGATGTGGCGCTGCCGGTATTTCTGGATGTCGCTGGTCAAGATCGACCTGCGGACACGCTACCGCCGGTCGGTCATCGGCCTGGGTTGGTCGCTGCTGCGGCCGATCTCCATGACGATCATCCTCTGCGCCGTTTTCCGGCGCGTCTTCAACCAGGACATCGCGGACTATGGGCCGTATCTGCTGAGCGGCCTGGTCCTGTGGGAGTACATCGAGACGGGCACCAAACAAGGCTGCCAGTGCTTTTTCCAGGGCGAGCAGTACATCCGCCAGCACCCCGCCCCCATCGCCATCTACCCGCTGCGCACCGCGCTGGGCGAGAGCGTGCATTTCCTGATGGCGCTGTGCGTCGTCCTCGGCCTGGTGTGGTTCTTCCGCGGCTTCGCCAACCTCCCCGCACTGCTCTGCCTGATACCGACGCTGCCACTGCTGTTCGTGTTCGTCTGGTCGCTGGCGCTGATCGCGGGCTTCGCCAACGTGTACTTCCAGGACACGCAGCACCTCACCGAGGTCGGCTTTCGGATCCTCTTCTACACCACCCCGATCATCTACCATCTGGACCAGATTGGCCACGGGCGGCTCGGGATCCTCGTCAGCTACAACCCGATCATCCCTCTGCTCGACCTGGTGCGCCTCCCCATCATCGAGGCCACGGTACCCGGGCCCTTGACCTTCCTGCGGGCCGGCGTGACGGTCCTCATCACGGCACTGGTCGCGACGGTGGTCTGTCACCGAGCGCAGCGGCAGCTCATCTTCCACTTGTAAGCCGGGTGCGTATAATCGCCCCTCCGCGGCGGGGACCGCCCCCGCCGCCCGCGCGCCCGCGAACCGGAACGGATGCCCCCTTATGGCTCGCATCGAACTCGACCGCGTCGGCCTGACGTTCGAGGTGCGGCAGCACCTGGGCCGTCAGACGCTCAAGGAATTCCTCATCAACCGCCTGCTCCGGCGGCGGCTCCAGCACTCCCGCGTCAAGGTGCGGGCCCTGGAGGACGTCAGCCTGCGCATCGGGCCGGGCGAGCGCGTCGGCGTCGTCGGCCACAACGGCGCCGGCAAGAGCACGCTGCTGAAACTGCTCGCCGGCATCTACCCGCCGACCGCCGGCCACCGCGTCGTCGAAGGCCACATCGCCTCGCTGTTCGACATCTCCCTCGGCTTCGAGATGGAAGGGAGCGGCTGGGAGAACATCGTCTACCGCGGATATCTCCAGGGAGAGACGCCGCGCAGCATCACCGACAAGATTCAGGAGATCGCCGAATTCTCCGAACTGGGCGAGTTCCTGAAGATGCCGGTGCGCCACTACTCGGCCGGCATGCTGGTGCGCCTCGCCTTCTCGATCGCCACCGCGGTCAAGCCGGAGGTGCTGCTGATCGACGAGGTGCTCAGCGTCGGCGACCTGTCCTTCCAGGACAAGGCCCGGCAGCGCATGCGCGACATGATGGCCCGGGCCGAACTGATCGTCATGGTCAGCCACGAGTTGGACCCGCTGCGGAAGTTCTGCCAGCGCGGCATCTGGCTGGACCACGGCAAGGTCCGCCTCGACGGCCCCATCGACGACGTGGTCGGTGCTTACACCGACTCGGTGCGCCGGCCCGTGGCGGCCTGACGGCCCGGCGCGGTGCTACACTATCAGAAGTCGCCGCCCGTCACGTCACGCCGTTCGGGAGTTTACCCCTTGGAGACGCCGCTTCGCTTCGTGCCGTTCCTTCGGCCCATGGTCTGGGGAGGCCGCCGTCTCGCCGCGGCGCTCGACAAACCCTTGCCGACGGCCGAGCCCTACGGCGAGTCGTGGGAGGTGAGCGACCATCCGCTGCACCGCAGCGTCGTGGCGTCGGGGCCGCTCGCCGGTCGGACCCTGCGGCACCTGCTGGAAACCGCGCCGCGGGCGCTGCTCGGCTCGGCCGCCGGGGCCACTGCCACGTTCCCCTGGCTGATCAAGTTCCTCGACGCCAACGATTGGCTCTCGGTCCAGGTCCACCCGGACGAACCGGCCGTGCGCTGGCTGTGGCCGCAGGAAGGAAGCAAGACCGAGGCATGGTTCATCCTCGACGCCGCACCCGGGAGCCGCGTCTACGCCGGTCTGCGGCCGGGGGTCGGCCCGGCGCAGCTCCTGGCCGCGGTGAAGGCCGGCACGGTGACGGAGTGCCTCCATTCGTTCGAGCCGCGGCCGGGCGATTGCCTCTTCCTCCAGGCCGGCACGGTCCACGCGGTCGGCGGCGGCGTGCTGATGGCCGAGGTGCAGCAGACCAGCGACGCCACCTATCGGCTGTTCGACTGGGACCGCAAGGACGCCAAGGGGAAGTCGCGCGAGCTGCACCTGGCCGAGTCGCTGGCGTGCATCGACTGGCAGCGCGGCCCGGTGGCGCCCGTGCATGCGGAGGGATTCGGGGAGCCGCGACGACGGAGACAGGCCCTCGTGAATTGTCCGTATTTTTCGCTGGAGCTGGCGCAAGAGACGGAGCCGTTCGCGTGTGGCGGGACCGGACGCCTCCAAGCCGCGGTGGTGCTGGCGGGGCGCGGCCGCTGGGCGGCCGGCGAGGAATTGCTGGCGGGTCAGACCTGGGTGCTGCCCGCGGCCATGCCGGCGATCGAATGCCGGCCCGAGGGAACGGTGGCGCTTCTGCTGGCGACATTGCCTTAGCCGCTTGCGGCTTCGCACGTCGGACCTGCGAAGCCGCAAGCGGCACGGATGACCGCGGTCACGGAACCAGGGAAGGGGGCGCGCGATGCGCGTGGTCGTCAACGAACTGGCGACGCTGGGACGGCGCACCGGCGTCGGGCACTACACCGCCGAGTTGGTGCGCTGCCTGCGCCGGCTGACGCCCCCTGCGACGATCACCGGCTTCCCCGATCCGATTATTCGCCGCGTCCGTCAGGCATGGTCCTGGCTGCGCCGGCGCCGTGCGGCCCCGGGCGGCGGCGTCCCGGGCGGCGGCGTGCTGCACAACCACGGCCGCAGCGTCCTGCGACATTACTTCCGCGCTCTTACCCGTCTTCGTGGCTTCGACCTGTACCACGAGCCGAATTTCCTACCGCTGCCCTGCGACCTGCCGACGGTCGCCACGCTACACGACCTATCGGTGTTGCTGCATCCCGAGTGGCACCCCATCGACCGCGTTGCCGCCTACGAGCGCGACTTCCGCGACGGGCTGGCGCGGACGACGCACGTGATCACCGTGTCCGAGTTTGCGCGTCAGGAGATGATCCGCATCCTTGGACTCCGCCCCGACCAGGTGACGCGGGTCTACAACGGCGTCCGCCCGGGCCTCTGCCCGTTGCCCCCCGCTGAGACAGCCGCCGGGCTGCGCCGCCTGGGACTACCGCCGGAGTACCTCCTTTACCTCGGGACGCTGGAGCCGCGCAAGAACCTGGTGGTGCTGATGCGGGCCTATTGTGGACTGCCCGAGGCGTTGCGCCGCCGCTTCCCGCTGCTGCTGGTCGGCGGCTGGGGCTGGCGCGCCGAGGGCGTGGCCGATTACCTGGAGTCCGTCGGCCGGGCGCACGGCGTCCGCCACGTCGGCTACGTCGCCGACGAGCATCTGCCGCTGCTCTACAACGGGGCGCGGGCGCTGGCGTTTCCGTCGCTGTACGAGGGGTTCGGGTTGCCGCCGGTGGAGATGCTGGCCTGCGGCGGCGCCGTGCTCGCCTCGACCGCCGGCGCCGTGGCCGAAACCGCCGGAGGCGCCGGCCACCTGATCGACCCGCAAGACGAGGACGGCTGGCGCGAGGCCCTCCGGCGGGTTTGCACCTCGGAGGAGTGGTGGCAGTCCCTGCGCCGCAACGCCGTCACGGCGGCGCGGCCGTTCACCTGGGAGCGGAGCGCCGCCGACACGCTGGCCGTTTATTGCGACGTGCTGGGACTGTCGGCGGCGGCGGAGCCACCGGGTCGCCTGGCGGCGTGACCGCCGCGGGCTTTCCCCCCTCTCCCCTGAGTACAGGGGTGAGGGGAGTAGCGCTGGAGGCTTCGGCAGAGAGGATGGGCGCGTGCGCGTCATCATCAATCGGCAAGTGACCGCGGGCCGCCCGACGGGGGTGGGCCTGTACACCGCGGGCCTCGTCCGCGCCCTGCGCCGCCTGCCGGGGCTCGAGGTCGAACGCTTCCCGCCGCGGTGGTTGATGAACCTGGCGGCGCTGGCCCGGCGGGCGCGGTCGCTGTCCGCCTCCTCGGGCGGCGGCAGCGGGGCTTCCTCGGGTGGCTCGCCGTGGCGCCGGCGACTCATGGGACTGCTCCGCCGCGGCGGCGAGGCACTGCTGCTGCGGCGCTTCCGTGCCGCCTGCGCGGGCAGTCGTCCCGACCTGTATCACGAGCCGAACTTCATCCCGCTGCCGAGCGAGCTGCCCACCGTGGCAACCGTCCACGACCTGTCGCCGCTGCTCCATCCCGAATGGCACCCCGCCGACCGCGCCGCCCTCTACGACCGCCGCTTCCGTGAGGGCCTGCGCCAGTGTAGCCACGTCCTGGCCGATTCCGACTGCGTGCGCCAGGAGATCATCCAGGCCCTTGGCCTCCCTGCTGAGCGCGTCACGCGCGCCTACGTCGGCATCCGCCCGGAACTGCGGCCGCTGCCGGAGGACGAGGTGGGCCGCCGGCTGCGGGCGATGGGCCTGCCGCCGCGCTACCTGCTCTACCTGGGCACGATCGAGCCGCGCAAGAACGTGCTGCGCCTGCTGCGTGTCTATTGCTCGCTGCCGGAGACGGTGCGGTCGCGCTGGCCGCTGCTGCTGGTGGGCGGTTGGGGTTGGAACGCCGCTGACGTGGCCGAGTATCTGCACGGCGAGGCGCGCCATCGCGGCGTGATGCACCTGGGCTACGTCGCCGACGCCGACCTGCCGGCGCTGTACAACGGGGCGCGGGCGCTGCTGTATCCGTCGCTGTACGAGGGGTTCGGGCTGCCGCCGGTGGAGATGCTGGCCTGCGGCGGCGCCGTGCTCGCCTCGACCGCCGGCGCCGTGGCCGAGACCGTTGGCCGCCAGGCGCACCTCATCCCCGCCGAGGACGAGGACGGCTGGCGGGCGGCGCTGCTGCGCGTCGTGGCGGATGACGAATGGTGGCGGTCGCTGCGCCAGGGGGCCGTCGAGGCGGCGCGGCCGTACACCTGGGAGAATTGTGCGCTGGCGACACTCGGCGTTTATCGCAAGGTCTGCGGGGTGGAAGGAATCACGGAGAAGCCGCTTGCGGCTTAGGAACTCTTTCAAGGAGGTTGGGTAGGCCGCCGGCCTGCCCGCAACCGACGGCAGGCCAGCGGCCTGCCCCACTTTTTTTTCCGATTTCCCCTCTTGACCAATCTGCCGGTCGCGTATACATTCGTATAGACGCCTGCGGCTGCCGCCGAGTTACACTCACTCACGACGGCACTTGCGGAGGCCATTCCTTTCGGGGCCGCACTCCTTGGCCGGCCCCGCCGACCGTCGCGGCGGCACCCCTTGTCGGGGCACCGCATCGCGAACCGACTCCGTGCCACCTCACGATGAGGGGCAGCGATTACCACAACGTCTGGGGTGGCCGGCCGCGCGGTGCGGCTGGCCACCCCTCTCACCCGGGGTGCGCGCCGCGCCGACGGACGGCGCGGCGCCACCTCACACCCTCTCTTCGACGCCGGGCGTGTACCACCCCGGCAGGAGGTCTGCTCATGATTTCGACCACGACGACTCTCAGTTCGTCCGCCAACCCATCGACGTACGGCAGTGCCGTGACGGTCACCGCCACGGTGACACCCGGCTCGGGAGGTGGGCCGGCCATGACCGGCACGGTCACCTTCTTCAACGGCAACGTCAGCATCGGCTCCGCCGCCGTCACCTGGAACTCCGGCAGCAGCACCGGCCAGGCGACCCTCGCCTCCGCCACCCTGCCCGGCGGATCGCGCTCGCTCACCGCCGCCTATTCCGGAGACAGCAACTACGCCAACGGCGCCTCGTCCGCGCTCAGCCAGACGGTGAACGGGGCGACATCGACGATCGCCCTAACGCTGTCGGTCCCGGCGCCGGTGTACGGGCAACCGGTGACCATCACCGCGGTCGTCGGCTCGCCCGGCTCGGGGACCGTCCCCGCGACCGGGACCATCACCTTCAAGGACGGCAGCACCACCCTGGGCACGGCGCCGCTCGTCGCTACCCTGGGCAGCTCGGGACCGGTCGGCCAGGCGGTGCTGACCGTCGCCTCGTTCTCCGTGGGGTCGCATTCCATCTCCGCGACCTACCCCGGCGACAGCAACTTCGCCAGCGGTACGTCCAGTTCCTACCCGATGACGGTGAGTAAGGCGACCTCCGGGACCAACGTGACGGCGTCGGCCAACCCGTCGGCGCTGTGCCAGGCGGTGACCTTCACGGCGAGCGTCAGCGCCGCCAGTCCGGGCAGCGGCACGCCGAGCGGCACCGTCACCTTCAGCGTCAACAGCACGGCCGTGAGCACGGTGAGCCTGGTCAGCGGGTCGGCGACGTATAGCTCGTCCAGCCTGGCATCTGGCTCCAACACCATCTCGGCCCAGTACAACGGCGACGGCAATTTCCTGACCAGCAGCGGCCCGCTCATCCAGACGGTCAACGCGGCGGTCAACTGGGTGCTGACCGCCGCGGCCGCGGCGCCCGACGCCGTGCAGGGCACGCTGCTGTCGTTCGGCCAGACCGAGTTTTCCCCGCTGGACGGCCGCCTGCTGCGCAAGCTGGACATCGACCCCAACCAGCACGCTGGCTGCGGCTGTGGGTGTAGCGGGAAGTGCGGCTGTCGTAGGAAGGAAGGCCCCACCGGCGGCTGCGGTTGCGGCAGCGACGACAACTGCCACGCCGGTGCGCCGCTGGGTTTCGTTTACAACTCCGCGACGGTGAACGTGGAGCCGATCATCCTGGCGACCCTGGCCAGCGACTTCTGCGCCGCCGTGCCCAGCCAGATCCAGGCGCAGCTGACGTGGAACGGCACCGCGCAGGGCTGGGTCACCTTCGGCACCACCGGCCACAGTGCCGGCGACGTCTACGCCCTGCCCTTGCAGGTCGGCAGCGCCGTCGGCTCCTCCGGCATCTATCCGTGGAGTGTCGAGGTCAAGGCCACGGTCGGCACTTTCATCTACGACCGCACCGCCTCGGGCGTCCTGCCCGTGATGGTCAACGCCTCCAGCCCCTTTGGCGAGGGCTGGGCGCTGGGCGGCACCTGGTCGCTGCTGATCGGCACGGCCGGGGTCGCCATCGTGGATAACGACACCGGCGGCGTCCGCTACTTTACCGGCACTGGCCCGAGCTACACCAGTCCCGCCAACGACCAGGGCACGCTGGTGAAGAACATAGGCGGCAGCTACACCTACACGTCCAAGTGCCAGACCAAGACCAACTTCGACAGCAGCGGCCGCATGACCGGGCAGGTCGATCCGCATTCGCTGACGCAGACGCTGGCCTACAGCAGCGGCCTCTTGAGCACCATCACGCAGCCCGACGGCGGCGTGGCCACCTTCACCTACAGCGGCGGCTTGCTCCAGACGGTGCAGGAGCCCGGCGGCCGGACCCTGACGCTGAGCTACGACGTCCACAACAACCTCACTGGCTTCATCGACGCGGCCAGCGGAGTTTACACCTTCAGCTATGATGGGTCGAACCGGCTGGTCAACGAGCAGGTGGGGCCGCTGAACGCGACTTACACTTACTCGACGGCCAACGGCACGCTGACGGAGATCAACCGCGGCCTCGGGACGACGCTGTCGCTGACGGCGGCGGTCGTGCAGGGACTGGGGGCCAGCACGGCAATCAACGCCAGTGCGACGGCGGCGGCCCTGACCGACGCCCTTAGCCACACGACCAGCTACACGCTGGACGCGCTGGGCCGGACGACGCAGGTGCAGACGGCCGACGCGGCGGTGCAGACCTGGGCGCTGGACGCGGCCGGCAACCCGACGACCTATGTGGACCAGCTCGGTCGGGTGACGTCGTACAGCTACAACGGCAGCGAGGACCTGACGGGGGTGGTGTGGCCCGACGGGACGCGGACGACCTACCAGTACGAGACGACGTTCCACCAGGTGACCGTGGAGCAGGACGCGCTGAACCATCGGACGACGTTCTCCTACGACGGCACGACCAGCGACTTGCTGACGGTGACCGACGCGACTGGCCACGTGACGAGTTACACCTGGTCGAGCGGGCTGAAGCAGACGATGACCGACGCCCGGGGGAACGTGACCACCTACCAGTGGGACAGCACAAAGCGGCGACTGACGGCGGTCACCGATGCGCTGAACGACGTCACCAGCTATTCGTATGACAGCGCGGGCAACAAGACCGGCGTGCAGGACGCGCTGAGCCACCGGACGACGTGGACCTATGATGGCGACCGGCGTGTGCTGACGCAGACGAACGCGGCGGCGGCCGTGGCGACGTTCACCTACGACGCCGCCAGCAATCCGGTGAGTGCGATTGACGAACTGGCCCGGACGACCAGCTACAACTACGACCAGCGCGGGCTGCGCGTGTCGGTTACTGAGGCGCTGGGCACGGCGCAGCAGCGGACGACAACCACGACGTATGACGCGGCCGGCAACGTGTTGTCCCTGACCCACCCGCAGGGCGACGTCACGAGTTACGCCTACGATGCGGTGAACCGGCGGGTGGGGCACATCGACGCCTACGCCAGTAGCGTTCAGCGGACGACGACGACGGTGTACAACGCGGCCGGCAACATCCTGTCGTCCGTCGATCCGCGGAACATCACGACGAGCTACCTCCTGGATGTCCGCAACCGCGACATCCAGCAGATCGACGCCTACGGGACGTCGTTGCAGCGGACGACCAACACGGCTTACGATGCGGTTGGCAACGTCCTCTCGGTGACCAACCCGAGGGGCACGGTCACGAGTTTCGGCTACGACGCCGACAACCGGCGCACCCAGCAGATCGATGCCTACGGGACGACCTCGCAGCGGACCGCGACGACGACCTACGACGCGGTGGGCAACATACTGTCGCGGACAAGCCCGGTAGGGGCGATCACGAGTTACGTCTACGATGCGCTGAACCGAGTGACGCAGCTCATCGAGGCGTACGGTTCGTCGGTGCAGCGGACCACGACGACGGCCTACAATGCGGTCGGCAACATCCACTCGGTGACCAATCCGCGCGGCTACACGACCAGCTACGGCTACGACGGGCTCAGCCGGCAGGTGCAGGAGGTGGACGGCTACGCGACTGGCGTGCAGCGGACGTTGACGACTATTTACGATGCGGTAAGCAATGTGTTGTCGGTGGTCAACGGCCTTGGCGTTGTCACGAGTTTCGGCTACGATGCCCTCAACCGGCGCACGGTGCAACTGGACGCCTACGGGACCGCCTCGCAGCGTGCGGCGACGAGCGTGTACGACCTCGACGACAACGTGACGGCGAGCATCGACGCGCTGGCGTATCGGACCACCTTCGGCTACGACGCCCTCAATCGGCGGGTCAGCGTGCAGGATGCCGGGGGCGGCGTCGCGACGACGGTCTACGACCCGGACGACAACGTGGTCAACACGATCGACCCGCTGGACCACACGGCGACGCACGCGTACGATGTCCTGAACCGCAGGACGCAGAGCACCGACGCCCGGGGCGGCATCGTCACCCTGGCGTACGATGCCAACAACAACCTGCTCAGCCTGATCGACCCGGTGAACAACCAAACGCAATGGCTGTACGACGTGCTGGACCGCGAGGCGCAGGAGATCGACCCGCTGAGTAACAGCAGCACCTTCGCGTACGATGCCGCCGACCGCCTGACCTCGGCCACGGACCGGGTCGGGCAGCAGATCACGTACAGCTTCGACCTGCTGAGCCGGGAGACCGGTGAGACGTGGTACAGTCGCGGTGGCACGCAGGTGAACGTGCTGACGTTCACCTACGACCCCAACAACAACCTGCTGACGGCGGCGAACAAGGCGGCGACGAACACGATGGCGTATGACGCGCTAGACCGCACGTCGAGCGTGCAGGCCCCCTTCGCCGCGGTGCTGACCAACAGCTACGACTCGGCCAACAACCGGACGGTGGTGCAGGATTCCTCCGGTGGGACCACGACCCGAACGTACGATGCGCTCAACCGCGTCACGACGATCCAGTTCGGCGGCACCGGCCAGACGCCGCTGCGCGAGGACTTCACCTACACAGTCCGTGACCAGGTGGCGACGCAGACGCGCTATAGCGATCTGGCCGGGACGACGAAGATCGGCTCGTCGAGCTTCACCTACGACGGCGTGGGCCGTTTGACGAACTTGCAGCATGCCGATGGCACGGGGAGCAGCCTGGCCAATTACACCAACACATACGACCTGGCCAGCCGGATCACGTCTGAGACCTTGAACGGTGGCGCCCCGACGACGTACACCTACGACGCCAAGGACGAGGTGACAAACGACGGCCAAGTGACGTATACCTACGACCTGAACGGCAATCGGACGATGAGCGGCTACACGACCGGCTTGGCCAACGAACAGACCAGCGACGGGACGTGGAATTACTTCTACGACCAGAACGGCAACCGAATCGGGAAGAGGAACATCAGCACGGGCGAATGGTGGAGCTACGGCTATGACAACCGCAACCGCCTGAGTTCGGGCGAGGATGTGACGACCAGCGTGCAAACGCAGGCAACGTACGCCTACGACGCGCTGGGGAAGCGGGTCAAGAAGGACGTGTGGACGCAGAACGGCAACACCACGACCACCCGATTTGTCTATGACGGAGCCGAAATCTGGGCCGATCTGACTTCGGGCAATGTGTTGCAGATGCGGTACGTCCGCGGTGATCGGGTGCTGGAGTTGCTGGCCCGGATTTCCAGCGGCGGGACGGCAGCGTGGATCCTGGCGGATCGGATGGGGACCGTGCGCAACGTGGTAGACAACACCGGGGCGACCATCGATACCATTACTTACGATGGCTATGGCAACGTCACCAACGAGACGAGTTCGGCGAACGGTGGCCAGTACAAGTACGTTGGATATGGCTATGAGGGTGCGATCTCTCCAGTGCGCGAGAACCGCTGCGTTTTTGCGTGCTTCCTGACGCAGGTAACGCGCCAGCCCCGGTGGCGGGAGGCTTGTAGAAAGGCGGTGTCTTTCCTTCAACAAGGG
>Ga0116217_10000581_pt1 | contig 37069 bp, 37 predicted proteins | sample Sb_taG_6_FD_89697 | JGI IMG/M metagenome (GOLD analysis project Ga0116217, IMG submission 89697) | Peat soil microbial communities from Weissenstadt, Germany - Sb_50d_4_PS metaG | ecosystem: Environmental > Terrestrial > Soil > Wetlands > Peat | place: Germany: Weissenstadt | collected 2010-09-21 | reverse complement strand
CTTCATCTACTTCGTGAGCGACCGGCTCGACACGCGTGAGGAAAGCTCACGCATCGTCCACCTTGTCAAAGGCTACGGTGACGAGCGTTATTCGAAGGACATGGCGAGAAAGATTCATCGTGGACAGGAGGGCCGCATTCGAAAAGGCTACACCGCCGGCGGCTCCAACTACGGTTACAAGAACAAATATCTCCGAGACCCAAACCAGAAAGGCACTCACGGAGAAGCCCGTGTGATCGGCGTGGAGCAGGAGATCATTCCAGAGCAAGCTGCCGTGGTCGTGCGGATCATGGAAATGCGAGCGGCGGGATCCAGTTTCTCCGACATCTCGAAGACCCTGAACGCCGAAGGAGTCCCAGCGCCTCGCCGGAAATACAAGGGCAGAATACAGGAGTGTTGGGTGCCATCGAGTATCAAGGAGATCACTCGGAACGAGCTTTACCACGGCGTGCGGTTTTGGAACCGAACTCAGAAAGTACTCAACCCCAGCGAAGGAACGAAGGTTAAGCGCAACAAACCGCAGTCGGAGTGGGTGCGGGTTGATGTTCCTCAGTTGCGAATTGTCTCGGAAGAGTTATGGGAACAGGTTCAGCAAGTGAACCAGCGAATGAAGGACAAAATCTATGGAAGGCGCCGGGGTGGTTTCAACCGTACCGCCGCCAGCCGCACGTATCTGTTCAGCGGGCTGATGACCTGTGGGCTTTGTGGCGGGAAGTTCGCCGTGATCATCGGAGGACACCCGTCCAAGGTTCGCTATGGATGCAAGAACCATCGTTTTCGCAATACCTGCACGAATAAGGTAACGATTCTGCGGAACCGTTTGGAGTCGCAACTTATCTCTGCCATTTCCAAGAATCTTTTACACCCTCGGCTGGAGCAACAGCGCATCCATGATTTCTCGGCGCAGCTTAAGGCGACGATTGAACTAGAAGAGAAACTGGCGTCGGAATCGGCGTCGAACGCATCGAAGTTAAACTCAGAGCTAGCCGACCTTGAAAAGCAGGCGATTCGCTTGGCAGATGCCATTGGACAACACGGTTACTCGTCGGTGCTGTCGTCGCAGCTTTCCAAGGTAGAGTCTCGCATGGCGGAAATCGATCGGCTGCTGACTGCGAAGCCGGCATCGAAACTCCCCGCCTTCACCGAGGAGCAGATCAGAGAATTCCTGCGGCAAGAGTGCCAGGACTTCTGCGATGCGCTGGCGGGCGATCCTGAATTCGCTCGTCAGGAAATTCAAAAGCGCATCAAGAGCTTGGTACTAACGCCGAGGGATACGCCGGAGGGACCGGTGCTTGAAGTCTCCGGCGACGTGGCATTGCTGCGGACGGGCGATGTATTGCTGGAAAGTCCGATGGAGGGAATTGCCCAGCATTACATCGATGCCTCGATTTCACTCGCTGGCGTCATCCTCAACCCGTCGTTTCCCCTAGCTAGCTACCTGAAAAACAGGGGCTTGGCGGACGACGATTTTGTCAACTCGACTGAATTCTCACCAGGGGCGTCATAGAGCTCAACAAGGAAGGAGGCGGTGCTGGCCTGGCAGTATGGCTGGTTGGGCAGGCCTAACTAGGAGGTTGCGCCCGTGACGCCGTCGCCCTTGTCACTTACTTACCACAATTAACTGAGGAGCGACCGGGCCACACAAATACGAAATCTGTCGTGTTGACCGTGACAGAGAACCGCATTGTCCCGGTAGGGTAGCAACCTTCCGCAGAGCACAGAAAGGGGTAATGGCGAGGGTCTTGAGTGACAAACGATACCGTCAACGCTGTGTTTGGAGCGACGGTGAAGACTTTTGACGAAGCGCCGGGGAGAAAAAAGCTTTCGTTCGAAAGAAATCCGCTCGAAAAACAGGACATTTTCCTAAGCTCCCACACCTCTTTGCGCTCTCCCTTATTGAGACCTTTGTTCGTGCGAACGACCGAAAGCGGCAAAGCCGCGTGCCCATCAACACTGGTACCGCCGTGACGCACTGAGATCTCAGACTCCGTGTTGTTGACAATGGTTGTCGTGAAACTCAGGAGTTCGCCCACAGCTCCCAAGCCGATACTCTCGAATCCCGCCCGGGAGCTCACTTCGATTCCTGCGTGGCTCAGCTTGTGGATTGCATTACCTGTTACTGGGTCTCGGATGCTCGAGGACTCAGCGCCGGAGCGGTTGTCCGCTCCCCAGACAAATGCGCTCACGGCCTCCACCCTGAAGGTGGGTAGGTCGTTCTGGGCAAACGTAAGGAACGTGAATGCAAGAACGGCAAGCGTGACTGCAAGTGTGCGTCGCATTGTACTTCGCATAGGCCGATGCCAAACTGCTCCTGTTTTGATGGCAACCTCAGCATCAACTTGCCGATCTACAGCTCAACACAGTGGCCGGTCCCGTGGGAACTGTCACAATTGCCAGCTACTTCAACCTATTGACTTTATGGAAATTGGCGAGGAGGCTGAGTGCGGATATGCTGGCAGGCATGAAGTTTGGCGGCTCCGAACTCGTCGGTCTCATCGTGGCGGTGAGCTTTGCTGCGGGGCTCAATGTGTATGCGACGGTAGCCACCCTGGGACTCCTCGCCAACGCCGGCCTGCTCGATCTGCCAACCGGCCTTCATCTGATAACAAGTTGGTGGGTGATCGCCGCCTCCGGCATACTTTTTGCCATCGAGTTTTTCGCCGACAAGATCCCCGCTTTCGATTTGTTCTGGAATGCCCTGCACACCTTCGTGCGTATTCCCGTGGCGGCTTTGATCGCCTACGGTGCAACGGCGCAGCTTTCGCCGGAAAAGCAATTGCTGGCAACGCTGGCTGGCGGGGCGATTGCCCTGGCCGCCCACGGCGGGAAGACGGCGGCGCGTGTAGCCGTCACACCATCCCCAGAGCCAGCGTCGAATTTCGTCCTCAGCGCGGGTGAAGACACGCTCGCTGTATTTCTGACATGGCTTGCAACGCGGCACCCGATTGCAGCAGGCACGATCGTCGTGGTGTTTCTGATCGTAATCGTCGTTGTGATGCGATGGGTGGTACGCGCTATGAAGAACCTGTTTCGTGGTGCGGAGAATGAACTGGCGCCATCGAAGCGCCGAATTTGAACTTTTTTATGTCCCCAAGACTGATGGAAGTCAGGACGGATTCGGCGTAAAGTTTGTTTTGCCTGTTTTCGGCTACTGCTGAGGTGTGTTGCATCGTGACTGCCCTCATGGCACTGTGTTTTGCTGGTTCCGCAACGTGGCAACAGAGTTTTTCAAACATTTGTTGGAGGACCATATGAAGAGAGTTTGGTTGGGAGTGGTTTTGCTTGCCGTGATTGCGTCGCCCGCTTTTGGGCAAGGTAAAGAACGGGATCGAGTCGAGAATGCTGGGAAAGTGATGAAGGAGATTATGGGACATTCCCGACGATATTCCACAGAGCGTGATTGACAAGGCTGATTGCGTCGTCGTACTGCCATCGGTCCTGAAGTTTGCAATCGGCATCGGAGGGAGCTATGGTCGGGGAGTTATGACTTGCCGGGGCGGGAAGGATTTCCAAGGTAGCTGGGGTCCACCGACTATGATGGCGCTAGAAGGCGGGAGCTTCGGCTTGCAGTTGGGCGGCCAGGCGACCGACTTCGTATTGCTGCTGATGAGCCCTCGATCTGCCGATAACATCCTTACCAGCCAGGTCAAGCTGGGAGGTGATGCCTCCGCTGCGGCAGGTGACAGGGCGGCATTCGATGCTTTTCGAACGGAAAGCACGAGACGGGCTGCTTGGAGAAAAAAATCGCTGATTCTTGTTGTTCTTCCTGCCCCCGCATTGCACATCGATTTTGAGTGTGTGCGCGTTGCTGGCTGCATGACGCATGAGGCTGTCAGTACTGACAGTATTTGCGATCTCTCCGCGGCGTTAGCATTCCACCAAGGCTAGCCAACAAGACTCATATTGGGCGTTGGATCGAACCAGGCTATGAGCCTGAAGACGAGCCGGACACGCCATAGATTCGAGTGGAGGTAAGCACATGTGGAAACGGTTGTGGGTGTTGAAAAAGTCACTGTGATTAGCACGCGGAGAGATGGCAGAAGCGTGGTACAAGGAAGCAATCCTTACCATGTTCTGCTGGATCACCATTCTCGGAGGCGTGCTCATCATGATGGGGCAACACGATCGTTCCGAAGCCTTGTTTTACTACTTCCGTCTGGAAGATCAGGTTCCAGAAACTCATCGGCTGCGGCTCATCGAAAAACACATCAGCTTTGACTTTGTGCGCGAGAGGCTGAAGGACAGCTACAGCGAGACGGGTCGTCCGTCGATTGACCCCGAGCTACTACTGCGCATTCTGCTGATTGGCTATTTGTACGGCGTCACCAGCGAACGCAAGTTGGTGGAGGAGTTGAGCATGCATCTGGCCTGGAGGTGGTTTACAGGTCTGGGGTTCGATCAGGAGATCCCGCATCACTCGACATTTTCCAAGAATCGGCAGGGCCGCTTTCAGGAGTCGAAGCTGTTCGAGCAGTTGTTTGAGCAGATCGTGCGGCAGTGTGTGGATGCAGGACTGGTACAGGGCCAGCACCTATCGGTGGATGGCAGCTTCGTGGAAGCGAATGCCGCCAAGGAGAGTCGCATTCCGCGAGAGCAGTTGGCGGAGGCAGCCCAGGTGCACCACACCGTGCGCCAGTATCTGCGGGAAGTGGAGGAGCAGAACCCTGTGGAAGAGCCGGTGCGCGAGCAGGAATCAGGTATCGACCACCGATCCCGATTCCACCTATGCCACCAAAGGAGGCACGCCCGCTCGTCTCGGTTACTACGACAACTATCTGGTCGACAACGACAGCTGCGTGATCGTGGGCGTGCAAGCAACCGCAGCCCGCATGAGTCAGGAAACGGTGGCCGCGCAAGATATGCTAACCCCTTTCGCCGCGTGGCAAGGACGAGCGCCGGAATCGGTAGCCGCCGACACGACGTATGGGAATGGGGAGTTCTTACAGTGGTTGGCGGATCGGAACATCACTCCCTATATGCGGACCCGCGACAGTATCCACAGAAAGAGGAGTCCATTCTTCGGTCCCGAGCGTTTCACTTACGAACCGGAACACGATCGCTATATCTGCCCTGCCGGTCAGCCCCTGAACTACGGCGGCCAAACTCATCGCAATCACGCCTGGACTTGCATCGGGACACGCAAACGGTGTGGCCCGTGCGCGCTCCGGCCGCAATGCACGAGTGCGGCTTTCCGAGGCCTGGTCATCCATCAGAATGAACCGGCGCGGCAACGCGCCCGGGAGTTAGCGAACACGCCGGAGTTTGCCAAGGCACAGCGGCAAAGGAAGAAAGTAGAAGCCCTGTTCGCGGAACTCAAGAATCAGATCGGACTGCGCCGTCTACGCCTGCGACGACTGAAGTTCGTGCGCGAGCAGTTCTTCCTGGCGGCGGCAGCCCAGAACATCAAGCGACTGGTGCGCTTCCTCAGTCAGCCGACAACACCGGTTCTGCCGGCCACCACTTAGTCGAACGGAGACAAGAAAACCGGCGAGGGCATGCTCGCAGATGAAAACGCGTTCTGTTGAGGGACTTTTTCAACACCCACTCTCGATTACACGCAATATAAAAAGGCGCCCACTTCGCGGTAGGTTGTGATTGTTCGCATCACCAACCTAGCGAAAAGGAGCGTCTTTATGAGTCAAGAAACGTATATCGGTATGGACGTTCATCAGGCCACCATCTCGGTTGCCGTGATGGATGCGCGTGGCAAGCTGATCATGGAATGCCTGCTGGAGACCAAAGCGGCCACGGTGGTTGAGTTCATCCAAGGATTGCAGGGAACGCTGTCGCTGACCTTCGAGAAAGGCACCTCGGCTACCTGGTTGCATGATCTGCTGCAACCTCACGTCCACAAGCTTGTGGTCTGCGATCCGAGAAAGAACGCTCTGTTGAAGGATGGCAGCAAGAGTGACCGGATCGATGCACGCAAGCTGGCGGAGCTGTTACGCACCAACCAACTCAAGCCGGCATGGGGTGCGCACCTTGAAAGAGCTGGGGCGCAGCTATCTAACCCTCACCCAAGATGTCACGCGGGTGCCCATGTACCCGGTGAGTGTGGCCGAACATCCGGAGCGCGCCTTCTCATGCCGCACCAGCTAGCACCTAGCTAGAAATCGCCGCTGAACGAGCCGCGTTCAGTCGGCGTTCGTTCCAAGTTAGCCGAGCTTATGCTCCCAGCTTGCCTCCAATCACTTCGCCGGAGACGATGATCTCCACGCGGCGATTCTTCTGCCGCCCGTCGTTTGTGCTGTTGTCTGCAACGGGGTCGGCCTTGCCCAGGCCAACGGCTGTTACCGTGTCTGTCGTCAGCCCCTGCTGGTCGAGAAACTCGCGCACTGCGTCTGCACGTTGCTGCGAAAGCTTCATGTTCCCTTCATCGCTGCCGATATTGTCCGTATGTCCTTCGATGGCTAGATGCAAGCCTGGGTGCGCCAGGATGATCCCGCCGAGCTTGGCCAGTTTGATTTTTGCGTCCGTTTTCAGGTCGTACTTACCGAAGTCAAAAAGCACATCCGCCATGTTCACCACCAGGCCGCGGGGCGAGTCGGTGGTCTGAAGCACGCTGTTCAGTTGCTCCAACAGTTGGGCACGCAGGGCTGCCGTTGCGGCGCGGGCCCGTTCCGCTTCCTTTTTGGCCGCCTGTGTCTTGGCCTGCTCTGCCGCTTGTTTCGCTTCCCCCTCTGCCTTCATCTGGGCTTCCTTTGCCGCCGTCAGTTCCGCCTGACGCTTTGCCTCCAGGGCTGCCTGTTCCTCAGCCTTGGCCTTCGCGGCTGCCGCGGCTGCATCCTTTTCCTTCTGGACACGTTCCGCTTCCTGGCGTTCCGCCGAGAGAGCACGGGCATCCTCAGCAAACTGGGTGGTCTGCCGGGCATTGGTCACGATCTTGCCTTTGTCGGACTTGGAGGCCAGCGAGTTCTCTGCCGTTTGAAGACTGCCGGTTGCCTTGCTGAAAATCTCGGGGGCGTACTTCTCCGCACCCTGAGACTTCGCAATATCCACCGCATTTCGCGCTTCGTACATGTCAAGCGGTACGTTCTTCAGGTCAAGGGTAAGCGCGAGCGGATTCCCCAGTTTCGCGTATTGACTGCGCTTCATGAGCTTGTAGCTGTTCTCGGGATAAATCTTGCCCTTGGTGTTTTTCGTGGTGTCGTTTACGAGCACAACAATTTCACTCGGCAGTGCGACCGCAAAATAAGGCTCCGCGGTGACACCCATCGCGAATGTCTGGGATTGCGCGATCGTGTTCAGCTTGCCTTCTCCATTCTTATCGATCGGAATTTCACCCAGGTTGGTTGTAGATCCATCTGGCGTGACGATCCAAAGTACATAGGTCAGGAATTCGGATCCCAATGTCGTGGGCTGCGGCATTCCTTTGACCTTCACAGCAATGGCCGTACCACCTTTCTTGGCCTCTACCTTGGCCTCACCGCTCGCATTTGGTGCGGCCGGGGCGCCGACAAAGATCACCTTTGTGGACCCGCCGCCAACTTCATAGCCAACTGACTTAATGGACTTCCTGACGACGTCTGATTCTGGCACCTGTGGTTTACCCTGGGCTGCAGAGCTGCTGGTAAAAGAAAGCGTCGACACTGCCAGCCCCACGGCAAGTCCCAAGCTCGAGAGAACAATTCGCTTCATTTGCGTGCTCCTTTTCAGTTCAATAAACCTTTTGGTCATCCCTCGCTTCCGCCGGGATCCGAAGTGGGGCGTTACCGGAAACCTAAAATTGCGTGTACCTAGCGGCGTCGAGAACAACCTCCGCTTCGACTCCAGCCGCGCTGCTCCCGGCCGTGCGCTGGTAGTTTTGGGTCTGTGCTGACAATGCCAACAGTAAACCCAGCACGAGAGACACTGTAACAACCCTTAAAGATTTGTTCGTTGCATTCTCTCCGTGTTTCATCGTCCCCGAAAAGTCTGTCCGCTCACCGTCCGAGCGACGGAACTTAAACGCAAGATTAAACATCTCAGGTTACGGCCAGGCCTAGGGCCGCGACTACTGGCAAAAGTGTCAGTGGCGACGCACCGCAACTGGAGTCGTTTCGCTTAGCCCACTGGGCGAGCCGGCGAAGGGATGATCTGCTGCAGCTGCTGGATCGGCTGAACCCGACATTACCGATCTAACGCAAGTGATCGAACAGGAAGTAGAGAAATGTCCGGAGGCACGGCGCTTGCGGACGCATCCTGGAGTGGGTGCACTGGTGCACTGACGGCCTTAGCCTTCGTATTAATCATCGGAAGGGCGGAGCGATTTCAGTGCGGGAAGCAGATCGCAAGCTATCTGGGATTAGTGCCCGTGGAGGACCGCAGCGGAAATCGGCGACGACTGGGCTATATCACTAAGCAAGGGAGTTCGATGTTGCGCTTCTTGCTGGTGGAAGCGGCCCAAGTTACAGCGCGCAGCATTTACTAGACCCCACCTTACGTCTAGCTTGCTTGCCACGTAGATCGCGAACACTATTTCTCTTTTTTCCACCTGATAAAACTTTGCGGCTCGTTTCGCTCCCAATGCTTTCATGAACTTCGGCCAATAGTCCTCTCGCAGGTTCAAGGTCTCGCCCTCGATGTTGATCATCCGCTGCACCACGTCCCTCGCGTTCGCGTCGTTCAGGGTGTCGTAACTCCGCGCGTAATCTTTGATCAGTTGCACGCGCTCGTCGCCGAGCGCCACCTGGCCGGTCGCATAGTCTTGATTAGACTGGCCAAAATGCAGCGGATTCTGCATCGGTGAATTGCATCGTGTCAGTAATGATCTGAACCTTTGCCCGCAGGACGTCCGAACGCAGCAATTGGATGTCGGTGTCGGTCAAGGGCTTCGCAGTCACTTGTACCGTCTGGGCGGAAACAGTTGCGGTTAGAAGGACCACCGAAGCACAGATTGCCATTAACATTCGCTGAAACCTCTCCTGTCGGTCTTCAAAATTGAGTCCATATCTATTCCATCTCAAAGGCAGTGAACTGAAACACTTTCTTGTGTTCAATTTCCAGCACAATTGCAGCGCCGGGTCGGTAGCGAGCGAGTTCAGAACGAAGATCCTCGGGGTGGTTCAACGGCACTCGGTTGATGGAACGGATTACGTCCCCAACCTCAAGATCAGCGTCGAGCTTGGGCGTGTAATCGACCTTGGCAGCAACAACCAGCCCCTTTGCCGAGCGCAGGTCAGGCAGCCTCTCCGCGATCCTGTCGCTCAGTTCGAGCACAAACACGCCTAGCGGAACAATTAAGCTATTTTGTGGCTCAACCAAGTCCGCCATGCTGCCGGTTCCTTTGGTGTCATCAACCGCCATGATCGAAAGCTTCTTCACCGCACTTCCACGAAACACCTGCACCTCGATTGGACGGTCACGCTCACCCCCGAGGAGTGCGGCACTGAATGTTGGCAGCGAATCCACTTCCTGATTGTTCACTTTCGCGATGACATCCCCGGGTTCAACGCCGGCCTTGTCTGCAGGACCCCCGAGTGCCACGTCAGAAATGACTATTCCAGAGTCCCGTGGCAGCTTCAGTCCTGCTGCCAAGTCCGGCGTGATCGCCTGAATGTGCGCCTTGATCGTAGGGCGGCGAAGATGGCCGTGTTCTTTGAACTCCTGATACGAGGCTTTTACGACTGGCTCGGGGATGGCAAATCCCAGCCCTTCGCTGAACTCGCCTTCAGTAATCGTGAAGGTGTTGAGTCCTACGAGATTTCCGTCACGATCAATTAGTGCCCCGCCGCTGCTGCCGGGGTTGATCGGGGCGTCGGTCTGCACGTGAACCATGGGCTCGTCCGGATCGACTTGACGCTCGACAGCACTTACGATTCCGCGCGTAACCGTGTGATCCAATCCTTCCGGAGAACCAATCGCCAGCACGATCTGTCCTAGACGGACCCTGTACTGTTCCCGCAGTGGAATGAACGGCAGGCCCTTCTCGCCGATCTTCACGAGGGCAAGGTCCACCAGGCTGTCCAAGCCAATGAGCTTGGCATCGTAAACCCGCTGCTGGCGGAGCAGATTGGGCCCGCCTGCGATGATCTCCACCAACATGGGAGCGATCGTGACTCGAATCCGCAGGGCGCCCGCGACGACGTGCGCATTCGTCATGATGTAGCCATCGGGGTCGACAATGACACCCGACCCGAGGACGCGCTGTCGCGAGATCACATCTGTGTCTCTTCCGTACTTGGAGTCTTCTGGCCGACCGAAGCTGGTGACTTCGATCCGCACCACGGCGGGCAGAACCTTCTCCACTACTTCGTCCAACGCCCCGTCGTATAGGCGCAAAATGTCTGTCGCCGACGCAGGCGCCGAAGGAGGCATGCCAGTGACACCCCGAGGTACGAGCGTGGGAACTACCGTCTGCGCCGAGAGCAATGGTCCAAAGTTCTGGGTAGCGGCCACGACGACTAGTAACACAACTGCCGTAAAGCCAGGTTTCTGTCTCATTGAATGCCTCGTTAACAGATATTTCACCAACTACTCATGGGGTGTCATTGCCATCATTGACTCGGCGGTGGAAGCGTCAAGGGCGCAGACAATCGAAAGCTCAGCGCCGACTCGACCGGAATTTCAATCTGCTGGTTCCCGGTCGCTGCTCCTCCCGCCAATCCGGCCCCAGCCCCTACCAGCGCACCAACCGCTGCTCCCCTACCTCCGCCTGCTATCCCGCCGATCAACGCCCCGCCGGCGGCTCCGCCACCAGTCGTTTTCGCTGTCCTGCTACCTTTCCCCTTGACCGTGTTTTCCAGTACGTCGGTCTGGATGTTGAAGGTTTGGCCCAGTACAGTAATGCTTCTGAGCGCGAGGGCGAGTTGGCCTTCCCCCTTAACCTTTCCCTTCTCCTTGGCTGCCACCACGGTGCCGCTGATCGTTGATCCCACAGGGATCGCTGCCGTTCCTTGTACATTTACCTGTTGCGCCAGTGTGGCGAGGAAAGTTTGGCCCGTCTGGCTGGTCTTGGAACTCAGCGTCTGGCCCACCCTAACCGTAAGAATAGTTCCTGCCGGCACAACGATCGGCTCTGGCGGGGCTGGCGCAGGTGCCGGCGGTGCCGCCGGCTGGGTGGCCTGTTCGGCGGCGGGCTCGACTGCGATCTGATCATCCACGGCAGCTACTCCCGGTTCTTCCTGGGCGATCTGTTCCACTTTCTTCCGGGCGGCTGGGGTCTTTGCCTTGCCGGTCAGTTTAACCTTGCCCTCATTGGCGGCCACGGTGACCTGGGAGTCCTTCGTGTCCGGATCAGCAGCAACCTTGGTCTGAACATCCTTCGTGATAGTGTCGTCACTCGGTTTTGTTTTTGAACACGCGATCGATACCCCAATTAAGGCGGTTAGAAGAACAATTGAAAGAAACCTCGTGGGGATGCGCATAGAGCCTCCTCAGTTTTCGTGTGACCTGGGCATCTCACAAGGCAGATTGGTCTGAGCGTGCGACGCCACTCTAGAGCACTGTCGCAGTCTATAGGCATCGTGCTGAATCCGGTCACTGGCAGAACTGACAGTGCACAGGGTCGTCTGAGCCTTTTGGGATTGCTCCCGAATGACGTTGGTGCTTTATCGGAGGCGCGCCCTGACAAGAGCATAGAACCGAATAATAGCGCGGATCTTTGGTGACAAATGAAACCGTCAATGCCCTTTTAAGACTTACGGGGGAAGACTTTCGATGCACTGTTCGGAGACAAGCGAATTTCATTTCGAGGAAAGCCACTCGAGAAGCAATTCATTCTTGTCAGGTCCCACGCCTTTTTGCGTTCTCTTTTGCTGAGTCCTTTCTTCGTAAGCACAACGGGCAGCGGCAAGGTTACATGCCCATCAACACTGGTACTTCCTTGACGCACGGTTGTGAAACTCATTAGTTCACCTGCTTCCCCTGAGCCGATTTTCTCGAATCCCGCCCGCGAACTAACTTCGATTCCTCCGTGTGTCAACTTTTAGATTGAATAGCCGGTCACCGGGGGTCCCGAACGATCGAGGACACAGCCCCTGGGCCGTGGGCCTCCCCCCACACAAATGCGCTCACGACTTCTGTCTTAAAAGTGGGTACGTTGTCGTGGGCACACGATAGAAGTGTAAGCGCCAGACTGGCAAGCGTGTACGCCAGTGTGAATCGCATTGTAGTTTGAACGAACCGATGCTGAACTGCGTTTGCCCGATCCCCCGTGCGGGCCCGGGCGCTACCTCGTCCTTTGTAAACCATGGCGGAAAGGCATGCGACTGGTAGAAATGCCAGCATCCTGGGGCACCGGTTGCCGTTCATTGCCTTGGGGCCACACCAGAGGGCGATTCCAAAGGGACGCGTGGCATGACGAGAGCTGTGTGTTCTGACAGTCGCTAAGGAATATTCGGTCGCCTAAACTCAATTTTGCACAGTGGATTGCAGCTGCGATTCCTTAAGGTGTGTAGATGTTGACCAAAAGCCGAATTTATCTTTACTCGGTCGCCAGGGTTATGGGCTATTTCTTAGCCCTAGGGATTTCGACCATGGGCGTCGCACAAGCGGGACACACGGACGACTTGGCGAAGGCATGCCAAAGCAAAAACGGCAAGTGGTTGGAGAAATATTCGGAGTGTGAGTATGCGGACCGGCAGTGGTGCACTGCCACAGGGGGGCGGTTCGACGAATGTGGGTCCGCTTGCCGTCATAACCCTGATCCGGCGGCTCCATGCACCATGCAGTGTGTTCCCTTGTGCATTTTTCCAGTCAAGGAGACAAGGGCGGACGCGGAAAGCTCTTCGCCGCTCGGCCAGGCCAAGGACATCTTGCAGGGTGGCGCCGTTGCGGCAGCTAATGTGAAATCAGCCAGTCCCCAGGATAACCGAACGGCTGTTCAATCATCGCCATCTGCGGCTACGCCTGCATCGCCAGCCGCAGAGACAAAAACGGAACCGGAGAAGGCTAATGAGGCCAAGAAGAATTCACGCGGCACCATCGTCGTCGCTCCTCTTCCGCTCGTGAGCCCCGCGATTGGTAACGGACTCATCCCGGTCGCGGGCTACATCTTCCCCTTTAGGAAGAACGACAAGGTTTCTCCTCCTTCGACCGTTGGCGCAGCGGGTCTGATCAGCAACAACGGGAGCAGGGGGTACTTCATAGGCGGGGACCTACATTTAGACCAGAACACCTATGAGATCACGTCCATGTTTGGTAAGGGTAACGTGAACTACAACCTGTACGGCAGCGGAATTTTCGATGGACTTAAGTTGCCTGCGGTGCAATCCGGTCATCTGTTCCGCGCTGAGGTTTTACGGCGGCTCTGGTGGAAGATTTTTGTCGGGCCAAGATTTTGGACTGCGAAGTCCTTTGTCACGCTAGGTCCGAACAACATTCAGAACCTGCCTCCACTTCCGCCGGGCTTCGGCATCCAGAACAACATGAGGGCTTTAGGGCTGAGAATGATCCGCGACACTCGCCTCAACCAGTTCTTCCCGTCCGCTGGTGAAAAACTGGAATTCACATCCGACTTCTTCATGCAATCGCTAGGCAGCAAATACTCGTTTCAAGCATACAGACTTGTTTTCAACCAATACCACAGCCTGAGCAAGAATCAAGTGCTCGCCTACGATTTGTTTGCCTGCGCGACCAGCGGCCACCCCCCCTTCTACGGAAATTGCATCTACGGCACGAGCAATGAACTACGGGGCTACACAGCCGGCAAGTATTTCGACCGCTATATGTTTGCGGCACAGGTGGAGTATCGCCTAACTTTGCCGTACGGCATCGGCCTAGCCGCATTCAGTGGCATCGGGGAAGTGATCCCAGGTTCGAGTCAGATACTCCTCAAAAACAATCATTTCCTCCCTGACGTTGGCGGAGGGCCGCGCTATGACCTGAGCAGGAAATATCATGTCAACCTCAGGGCTGACTTCGCCCGGGGAAGGGACAGTTGGACGTGGAGCATGGGTATCGGGGAGGCGTTCTGAAAAATCAACAGATGTCTGCTCAGGCTAGAGGCAAGGTATATCTGCCCAGTCGTTTAGCTCAACGACTGTCAGTTCTGACAGTCGCGCCATCTCGGGTTCTGGATCATACTCTTCGCAAAAACGATGAACCGAATAGCCTCGAATAGAAGTTGCCAGACCATCGGGACCAAATCAATAGGTGGAGGAAAAAATGCAAAATCAACGCTCTATGAGGATGTTAACAAACAACCGGATTCAACAACCGAATTGTCGGATCATGCGTACCCCACTTTTGCATCCGGCGTTTCTGGGTCTGCTTGTTATTTGTGTACTCGCTTTTAGCCCGGTAGCGGGGGCGCAGGACGCGGCAAAACAAGCGCCCAAGTCCAGGGAGGTATCGGGATTCTTGGGTGACTATTCCGGTCTATTTCCCGATCCTAAGAATGGCGACTTATTAGTCTATGTGAAGGATCGGTCCATCCTGAAAAAGTACCATAAGTTCATTCTTGACCCGGTCACCGTCTATTTGCTTCCTTCGGCACAAAACCGTGGAGTCGACCCCGACGATTTGGCGCGACTGGCCAAGTATTTCCATGATGCTGTCGCCGATGAACTCGCCAAATCCGGAGGCTATGAAATCGTGACGACTCCCGGGCCGGACGTACTTGAGTTGAACATGGCAATCACGAATGTGGTACCCACCGGTGGCGGGAAGAATGCGGCCGTGAAGGGCGCCGCGACCGCCGCGAGCATGGCCGCGGCACCTGGCGCTAGCTTGTTGGTTCCCAGGATCAGTGTTGGAAAGGTCAGTATCGAAGGGGAAATGCTCGAATCATCTTCCCGCGAGCGTGTGGCAGCGTTCGTAACCAGTAAGACAGGCCGCAGGTGGTTTGCCGGTCTTAACACGGTCAAGAAATGGGGAGATATCGAGACCGCATTTCGCTCGTGGGCGAAGGAATTGCGCAAGCGCTTAGACGCGGTGCATGCGGATTAGCCATATTCCTGAGTCAGGCAGTAGTAGATTCGTCGGAAAGTCTCCTATGTTCGCGACGAAATCAAGTGTTCCCGAATAGCATACCGAACCAGTTCAGCATTTGTCCTTAAGCGTAGGTGTTCCATGATCTTGTACTTGTGAAATGCTACGGTCCGGGGAGTCATCTTGAGGTTATAGGCAACTTCTTTCATCGATCTTCCCTCGGCTAACAACTGAAGGACCTGACGCTGCCGAGGGGTGAGTTTTTCCTGGCCCAGCTTTGAGACCCGGCTCTCAAGAAAGAACCCATCCGCGTCCTTTGTAACCAGTGGGGACACGTACCTCTTGCCTTTGAGCACTTCACGAACTGCAGTTTGGAGTTCTGTCGCAGCCGAGGTCTTCAGCAGGTAACCGGAAGCCCCATTTCTGAATGCCTCAGCCGCAACTCCCAGATCGGTGTTCATAGTCAGATACACAATCTTGATTGCACGCGCTAACTTTTTAATGCGCTTGCCGGCTTCCAGTCCGTTCAGCAACGGCATACCGACATCAAGGACTATGACATCCGGCCTAAGTGTTGGGACCGCTGCTAAGAGAGCCTGTCCGTCTGCGAAAATGCCAATGACCTCAAACTCTGGTTCGAGAAGCTTGACGCAGCCTTCCGCGACGAGGGTATGATCATCGGCAATCACTACTTTAGGACGAGCGGTTGGACTCATTCTGCCACCTTTTCCCGCAATCGGCCCCCAGATCCCCGCCAGGATCTGTCTCGCGCCACACTTGGGCACTAAACTCACGTCTCTGAGTCATTCGGCTCAATGACCGGTCTGAACAGCCAAGCCAAGGTCGGAATTTGGCTTTTCCTTCGACGACCCATCCCTGCATCAACGACTGCTCACCTTGGCGACGACGGCGTTGAAGAGCCGGTCTACTGGTTTGGAGTTGATGGGCCTGACGGCTTGACCGACACATATGGGATCTCGTACGCAAGCTCCACCTCCACCACAAGATCCAGGCGATGTTCGAACTGCATGAATTTGGCAACCGTCGAAGACGAAAGGCCAGCTTTCTGGAATTCTTTCGCGTACTTCTTCTTAACGTCAATACGGCGGGATTCGAAGTCGAGGCCCTGATCAATGATGGTTCTTGCATCCGCTTCGGTCATGGTGTTGGCGTTGTATTTGTCAGCGTACGACTTGATCAGAGCCACATGCTGGTCATTGACCTTCGTCAGATCCGCCTCGTATTTCCGATACACTGGCCACAATATCTTGCTATCTTGATCGTTCAATTGCATGACCTCAGTGATGAGGGCCACCTTGTCGGCCCTGAAAGCGGCTCGAAGTGACTCGATTTGGGAGTCGAGGCTCGCTCCTTGGCTCTGAGCGACGGCGACATTGGTCAAGGCAACTAGCGAAAGCAAAACTGCGGCGTGTAACATTCTTGTTTTCACATCTCATTCTTCCTTTTCGAATACGGCCGCTTACGCCCGCGGTGGTACTTCACGACCAAGAACATCCACCAAGCACTTCATAGCGGGTACTTTGAGGGTCCGCTGTTGCCTCCGATGTCATGCAACACCTGCGTCTACTTGCTGCCGCCGCCCCAATTAATGACGATTCCACTCTTCAGCCGAAAGCTGTTCTGATTGCCGAGATTGAGGCCATTCTCGTTGCCAAAGCGGGTATAGAGATATTCGGCCTGGACGGGGCGCAGGGAAATCTTCTTGCTCATCTTAATCTGAAAACCCCCACCAACCGTCATGGCAAAAGCGTTCTTGGATACACTGCAATCGCCGCTGCAGTTGTTAGCAGTGAGCGCAATGCGTGCCCCGCCGAAGTTGATCTCGCCAAATGGCTGGAAGGCGCTCTTGCTGCGATAGGTAAACCGCGGCCCGAACAAATAGGTAAACGCACTCCCGCTAATCTTGCTGCTTACCTCCTCGGGGAGTGATTCACCAAAATACTTGCAGCCACCCATGTCAGCCGCTATGCCGAGCGCACTAGTAACGTTATAGGCAAGCGTGCCCCCGCCACCAGCGCAGTTAAAGCTTAGGTTTTGGCCCTGCCCAAAGTTGATGGGCGTGCGGATATACATGAACGCCGGCGATGTTTCAACCTTTGGAAAATCCTGAGCCAGAGCCAACCCGGCCGTCAGTAAAAGCACACCCACCAGAACAAAATATTTGCGCATTTCTTCTTCTCCTCTTCGATCGTGATTAACTTAAAAAACTCAATGGGACGTTCCCTGATTGGCCGCGATCCCCTCAACCGTGCTCTTGGAAGGTCCGTTAGCGCGCCTTCGTGGGCGATCCTCAGAACAATTCACCAAAGAAACCTTAAGGGACCTTTTCGTTCGCGCATACTGGTAAAAGTGACAGTCTGGTTCCTGATTCTCCTGCCCGAGCGTTAAGTTAGACAGTTAGACAGCAATCTGCCCACTTCGCGCTGCAATGTTTCCGCGTGCGGATGTGAACCGGACTCGAGAGGTCCCCCGTGCTGGCGAGACCCCTGCCGGACCAGGCGTCAACTCTCAGTTGCCGAGCTTTGTGCGAAGCGTTTTCAAACCAAGCGATGAGGCGAGCGAAAACATGCCCAAGAACCCGATCAAAGGCAACGGGCTTCCTGTTTTGGGTAGTTCTGCCGGAACTGCAGAAGCTACTTCAGCGGGCGCTCTAGCTCTGACTACCACGATCAGGATCGGAAGATCGGCGGGCGGTGGTGGCGGCGGTGGGGGCATCGTGCCGGTCGCTTTGCGCTGTTCCGCAACCACCGTTACGGGCTCCTCAACCACCTTGGTCCCCGTGACCTTCATTCCCTTCTTCAAGCCCCAGGCATCCACCATTTGTCCGTCAATATTGAACTTCTGGCCCTTGGGTATGTCGAATTTCTGGTTCTTGCCGTCTTCCATGGTCAGAATGACGGAGTTGGGTGGGTTCACATGCCACACCTTTCCGGTAACACTCTTCACCGTCGTAATCGTTTTTGGGGTAGTGGTAGTGGTGATCGTTCGCTGGACTTTCATACCCACTTGCAAATCGTGCACGCCAATTTCCTTCCCGTCCACCGTAATCCTGGCGGTATCCGGCACGTTCGGAAAATCGCGAAGGGAGCCATCTTCCATCTTGACGATGACGTGGTTGCCCGAGACATAAGCAATTACGCCTTTCTCGACCGAGGTGACGACCGAGGGCGTATGGGCGGTTGTACTGGTTGTTGTATTCACCTGCGCACTCATGCTGAGGGCAAAGGCCAGGCAGAGCGCCCCTACCGCAAGCACAACCGGCAATTTGGTTCGAGCTGTCATTGAGTTCATTGCTTTTTCTCCTTAAATTTTGTTCCCTGGACTGCGAACTTCTGAATTCTTGCGAACAATAGCTGGTGTTCACCGCAGTGGCTCGTACACCAGTGATCGATGAACGACACGCTATCGTGCGGGGCTTGCATCAGCGAGAGGACTCTGAGTCAACGCGGTAAGTCTAGGTTGGGTGGCGTACCTCGCCTACTGACAAAAGTGACAGTCAGCACGGTTGTTTGCTAGGAAGCTATTTGGACTCAAGCACCTCGCGATGGGCGAGTTCCTGCGTAGGGCGGCTGTTGTGTGGATACACCTTACCGAAGGCAGCCAATTGCTCGTTGGAAAGGCTGGTTGTGGACTTTAGAACGTACCATGTAACTCCCTCTGTGCAGGGCGGCGTCGTGAGCGAACCGCTATAGGTGTAGTAGCCGTGTTGGGACGGCAAGAGGTCGTTGATATTTACAGAAACTGCAGAAATTTCAACGGTCTTGCCTTTCTCCGTCGGAATATTCCTCCAGAGAGTTTCCAGAAGAGGGTTGGGAGCGCCAGCCTTGAAAAGGATCGCCACAACTGCAAGGTGGCCCTCGGCGTCGGCGTGGACAAGGTGGGCAACCATGTCGAAGCCCTTTCCATCAATCTCCTCCTCGCTGGGATGGTGGAAGTGAAACTGCTTAAGGGCATAGCTCTTGTTGCCGACCGTAAGAGTACTGCCCGGCGCGTAATTGATCTGGATGGTGTGGCCGTTGTCGACGATGCTGAGAGGGACAGCGTTGTAATCGAACTTGAGCTCAGGAAGATCGGCAGGCTTGGGGTGGGTGATGTTGATGGGAGATTGGTTGTTGCCCATTTTGCAAGTTGCGAACGAGGGATCGAGCGAACCCCACTGCTCTGGACCCTCCTTGCCTTCATAGGTCCAATGAGGAGCGTGCGACTCTTGCGCACGTGAGATTACAGGAGCGAGTGCGATACAAAATGCTATGGCGAGACCGCAGGTGTTCCGGATTAAACGGAAATTCATTGGAAACCTCCTAGTGATAACGAGCGCGGGTTCAAATGAGTAATTCGGCTTCAACAGCATGAAGCGACAGCCTAGCCTGGCATCTGGTGTAACCTCCGGCGGGTTCTAATGACAGGACCCGTCATCCTGAAACTGGCCGCTGGAGGCCATGGACGCCAAAGAGCGTGTGCAGTTCAGGATTTGCTGGAACAAGGGATCATTCTTCAAAGAGTCAGCAGAGATGTAATTCATGTTCTTGCGCGCCGCGAGGACTTTGTTGCTCAACTTTTGCATGTTATCGAACACATTACTGATCAATGGATACGCATTTCGATCAGAATCGGTTGACGCCGCCACCGACGTCAGTCTGAGGTTCGCTGTTGCTTGGCCTTGGAAACTGGCGACGATATCATCCTTTAATGGAAATCCATTTTGAACGGCGCTAACCAACGCACTCCGCCATTCTCGGATCACGGTCATTTCTTCGATGCCGGCCTTCATGAACTCTTTCGAGAATCCTGGAGTCGCAGCCGGGCTTGCTGGAGTAGCTGTCGTCGGCGTGCTCCCAGCGGAAGCAGGCAGCGTCAACGTAATCTGGTCCCCGTTGAAGTGCAGCGAGCCATTCGTGAGCCGTGCAAGTGCTTCGATGTCCACGTAGGACCGGCCGTTTAGCTGGAGAACCGGCACTTGTCCCGGCTGGCCGCTTACATGGAGTGTCCCTTTCTGTTGACCGGCCTGCGACAGAACCAGTCCGGGGACGGCCAGAAGCGTTACCAGCGTCAACCCTGCACGCAATAGCGTCTCTCTCATCTGATGCCCCCCGTCACTTTGAACCGAATGCCAAAACCCGCGAACACTCCGCTCAAAAGCAGTCGTACTCGCCATTCGTGTAGTCCACGCGCAGATTCAGAAATCCTGACCGCACGCACGATCTTCATTAAGCGCTAGCACAAAATGCTACCCATCGCATCCGCAGCCTGAACACTGTCAATTGTGACAGGTAGTCGATATTCACTGAACAAGACCTAGGTCATTTCGGGCAAGTGTTTCGACAGTCTTTATGGTTCAGATTCCAGGAGCCGGACACAGTTATTCAGTAACGTCAACTTTGACAGTAGGCGCGAAAAGGAGAATCCCCTACTTTGGAAGAGAAAGAGTCGCGCGACGTTTTCGGAGAGTTAATGTCTGGCGGTCTACATTACCGATCTCCATAGCAAACGACGCAGGATTCCGCGCAGAATCGAGCGAACAATTGTCAAATATACGCATTCTCTTGGCGGACGATAATGCGGCGTTTCTAGATTACGTGAGCCGCACGCTCGACGCAGACTTTCAAGTCATCGGCAGAGTGGCTGATGGAGATTCGGTCTGTTCAGAAGTGAAAAAACTCAAACCGGACGTCATAGTCCTGGACATCTCCTTCGGAGAGTACAGCGGCATCGATATTGCTCTGCAGCTGCGAGAGCAAGGCTACGTAGGTGAAATTGTATTTCTCACAGTGCATGAAGACCTCGATTTTGTTAACGCCGCGATCGGCGCGGGTGGTCGGGGCTACGTGATCAAGTCGCGCATGAACATCGATCTCGAATTGGCTTTAACAGCTGTCCTCGCACACCAAGTCTTCATTTCCCCGCTACGGCAAGACTGAGCGCCTCGTCCTGCGCCTGATGGCACTGCGGGCACCTTCAAGGGCGAAACCTGAGAACCCAGTTGTTGATCCAGGCCACACGATCGAAGGGCCTGGTCAGAGGCTCGCCTCCGGCTTCCTATGATATAAATGCGGGGGGCCCCGAGACAGTTTAACCTGCGGTGTCATGGAATATCGCTACCGACGTCTATTTTTGCGCCAGTCATCCCAGAATATTCACTGGAGGAGTTCGGCCTGCCGCAAGGTTCGCTGGGCGTTCCTGTTGGGCGCTCTGCTTCTGGTAGCAGCACCTTCTTTTTGTGCAAACCCTCCACAGCCGGCCAAAGTATTGTTCTTGTACCTTGGGGATAAGGATGCTCCTGCGGTGACGCGGTTTGAGAGCGGCCTTCGAGCCTCTATGGAGCGAGGATTGAATGCTCCCGTTTGGATTTATAACGAGGGTTTTGACGAGGGCTGGCTGGGGCACGATCCTCGCTATGCGCAGACGATGGAGAAATTCCTGAACGACAAGTATGCCAAGCGGGGAATCGATATCGTGGTGGCGGTCGGGAATCATGCGCTGCAATACATGCAGCAGAGGCGAAAGACCCTTCTACCCGACGCCAAGCTGATGTACGCAAGTTGGCTGTCTCCGCAGCCACCCGTCCCTAATACTACGGGGATGGTCTGGAAGTCAGACTTGGCGCCCACCCTGAAAGTCGCACTGACCCAGAACCCGGGAACTCACCATGTCTTGCTGATTACAGGTACAACCGCGTCCGATCGCGGGATGGCTCAACTCTTTCTGGCCAGTGGTCTGAAATACTTGCAGGAGAAAAACAAAGAAAAAGAAGTCGATATCCAAATGCTGTCGCCCGGAACGCTGGATCAAACCCTTTCTACACTGGCGACGCTCCCGAAGGACACGATCACGGTCTTCATCTCTTACTACGGGGATTCTGCGGGTCAGGGATTTGTGCCAGAGCGAATGCTGCCGATCTTTTCCGCGATTTCGAATCGGCCTCTGTACGGTTGGGCTGATCTTTACCTGGGACACGGGGTTGTGGGCGGAAGTGTCATAAAACTCGAAGCATGGGGTGAGACGTTTGGTGACCTGGCTCTGCGGGTCGTACATGGGGAAAACCCGGGCGAGATTCCGGAGTTAAGAGTAGATATCAGGCAGAACGAATTCGATTGGAAGCAACTAAAGCGCTGGGGCATCGGCATGGACAAGGTCCCCGCCGACAGCGTAGTGATCAACCGCGAGTACACCTTTTGGGAACTCTACAAATGGCGAATTATCGGACTGCTTTGTCTCATTGTTATCGAAGCGGTGTTGATCGTTGTGCTGATTCGACTGAGTGTTGCTCAAAGACGCAACCTGAAGCAATTGGCGTACCAGCGTGCATTGGAGGCGCTGATCGCGCAGGTTGCCGCCTCGTTCATCACCGTTCGCGGAGAACTGGTCAACCCGGATATCGAGCGGTCCCTCCAGCGCGCGATGGAATTCTTCGATCTCGACCGGATCAGCCTGTTTGATTTCTCTGGGCAGACGGCAAGACTTCACCTTTTGTGTTCGTACACCTCGCCCGGCGCCGAGAAGCCCCCGGCTGTAGTCGATTTGCGTCACGACCTGTGGGCTACCTCACAAATAGGCGGGGGCGCGCCGATTATAGCTTCCCACCTCGACCAGTTGCCCGATCAGGCTAGCATCATGACGGAACTTCTGCGTGACACCGGCGTTTGTTCGCTGGCTGCGTTCCCTCTGCAACGCAAAGGAGACACGTTCGCGATCTTGGCCTTTTCGACGATCCGCCACGAACGGGAGTGGCCCCCTGATGTGGTCGAAGCCCTGCAGACGGTTGCCCACATCTTTGCCAACACGCTGGAGCGAGTGCAGGCAGAAAAGGTGCTGACCGAGAGCCAGAACCAGTTGACCGGAATTGTCGAATCGGCGATGGACGCGATTATTGCCATTGACGGTCAGCAAAACGTCGTGGTTTTCAACGCCGCGGCAGAGAAGATGTTCGGCTGTACTGCGGAAAAGGCTATAGGTCAATCCATCGAGCACTTCATCCCCCATCGCTTCCGTGCGCAACACGCCAAGAACATCTCTGGCTTCGCCGAGACAGGCGTGACCAATCGCAGTATGGGCGCGCTTGGCGCGTTGTCGGCGTTACGGGCCAATGGCGAGGAATTTTCGATTGAAGCCTCGATCTCGCAGGTCCGGAGGGAGGGAGGCAGATTCTTTACCGTCGTTATCCGGGACATCACGGAGCGCTTGCGGACGGAGGAGCAACTGCGCAAGAGCAACCAGCTGAACGCTTCGATTTTGGAATCCCTGCGAAATCATGTGGCTGTGCTGGACCCCAAGGGCATAATCGTCGCGGCGACTAAGCGGGACCCTGGGTTCGTCCCGGTAGCCGGCATTGACATACTGGATCTTCGTGTCGGCGCAAACTATCTCGAAATATGCCGGGCCGCGGCGGAGGCGGGCGACAGCGATGCGGCAGCCGCGCTGGCTGCAGTTCAGGCGATCTACGACAAAAGACAGGACCATTTCGAATTGGAGTACGAGTACAAGTCGGGAATCGACCGGCGCTGGGCATTGTTGTCAATAACTTCCCTAAAAGCAGACTATGGCGGAATCGTTATCTCCCATCAAGACATCACGGAACAAAAGCGGCACGAACAGGCGATCCAAGATCTGAGCGGCCGCTTGATCACCGCCCAGGAGGAGGAGCGGTCCCGAATCGCACGCGAGTTGCACGACGACATAAGTCAGCAAGTTGCCATGTTGGCTATCGAGGTACAGCAACTCGAAAAGCGATTTCCTGAGGATTCCCCCGAGGATCGCCAGATGGTGCAAGGGCTGTGGAAAAAGACCCATGCACTCTCGACGGCTATCCAGCAGCTCTCTCATCAACTCCACTCCGCCAAACTGGAGCACCTTGGGATCAGCGCTGCGCTGCGGGGTTTGTGTGATGAGTTCTCAAAGCAGTATAAGATCGAAGCGGATTTTCAGTTTCGGCAAGTTCCGCCGAGAATGGCCCCTGACATTTCGTTGAGTCTATTCCGTGTCGCTCAAGAGAGTCTGCATAATGTCGCAAAACACAGCCACGCAAGAAAGGTCCGATTGGAACTAATCGGAACGGGTGGCAAAGTGGTCTTGCGCGTGTCGGATGACGGCGTCGGATTCGATCCCGATGCGCGTGAAAATCGCACTGGGCTCGGTATGACTAGCATGAACGAGCGGATTCGTATAGTGGGAGGTACTCTATCGGTAGTCTCGAACCCCTCGCTGGGCACACAAGTCGAGGCCGCAATTCCACTCTCGCGCATAGTCGTCGCTGTGGTTCGCGCTTCCCGGTCCGTCCCCAGCGCCCACAAAACCGGATAAAGTCCACACTTGGGGGGAAGGAATTCCATCGGGAGTTTGGATCAGTCCATCTGGAACGGGTTGAAAACGCTATGCACGGGGGACCGGACAACAACACGGTTCGTCTCACCAGGCCGGTGCCGATCCTGATCGTTTACGGAACCGCGATCGTCCAAGAGGACGGAGAGGTTGACTTTTACCGGGACGTCTACGGCCACGACGCTTCTCTCGAAGCAGCCTTGGCCAAGGGCTACCCGTACCCATAGTTTTTCAACGAGTGGACGGTTGCGCCTGTCAGTTCTAACAGTTGCCGATACACTAAACGCCTTCTAGTCTCGGGTCTTGCTTGATCATGTTTGATCGAGGTTTGCTAAGAATGATTCTGAACTACGACGAGGAGATTCGACAATGAGAGGCCGAAACGGAAGATTCGCATTCCTGCTGGTGATCGTTTGCATTTCTCTTTTGCAGTGCTCCTACGGTCAGGACGAGAAGAAGCAACCCGAAGCCTATTCCGGGGTAGCCATGGGCACGGGGGGATCGGTGGGCGGAAAATCCGTCCAGTTTGACTTCAGAATCACCGGGTACACGACCGACGAAGAGGTGGACAAGTTCGCCGCACTGCTCAAGGAAAAAGGTCCGGATGCTCTGCGCAGCGCGCTGGAAAAAGAAGATAAAGGGCGGCTCAATCCGGCAGGGAGCACCGGCAACCAGATTGCGGTGGCCCGCAAGCGACAGCATGGGACAGAGACGATCATCACCATTGTGACGGCCCGCATCATGTCGTTTGCTGAGTTGTACAAAAGCGGCCGGTCTACGGATTACCCCTTCGGATATCTGCAAGTCAAGCTGAACGACAAGGGCGAGGGAACGGGACAGATCATGGCTGCCGCCAAGATCAGGTTCAACAAGAAGAGCGGCCACTACGAAGTTGAGAGCTACGGCAACCAGTACATCAAGGCGGTCAACGTCCGCCTCTGGAAATAGTATTCCAGGTCAGCGGAAATGGGACGGGTTGAGAGGGAGCGGCAACTCTGCCGATGTGCCAGCAAACGCCGGGCTTGGCTATGCGGCCACCATGTGGTTTCGGATCGCGTACTTAACCAGTTCGGCGCCATTTTTTACGCCAAGCACCTCCATGATCCGGTACTTGTGATACGCCACTGTCCTAGTCGTCATGCTCAGAATGCCGGCGACTTCTTTCATTGCCTTGCCTTCGGCCAGCAACTGCAGCACTTCACGCTGCCGTTCGGTCAGGCGTTCGTCTTCCTTGACCAGCGTTTCTTTCTGCCGCAGCCAGAAATTGATCGTGTCTCGCGACAAGGCCCGTGACATATACGTTTTGCCGCGCAACACCTGGCGAACCGCAAGCGTCATTTCAACCGCGGCACACGTTTTAAGCAGGTACCCCGAGGCCCCGCGCCGGAACGCTTCGGCGGCTACCTCAGGGTCGGGATTCATAGTCAGAAAGATGAGTTTGACGGCGGGCAGCATTTCTTTCACCTGCCGCCCCGCATCCAGGCCATTTAGGATGGGCATGGCAATGTCGAGTATGATTACGTCCGGCTTCAACTCGCCGACAGCTCCCACCAGAGCGCGACCATTAGGGACCACTCCGACCACATCAAATTCGGTTTCGAGAAGTCTCCTGCACAGGTCCGCCACCAGATTATGGTCGTCGGCGATCAGAATTCGGGAACGGCTGGGCATTTTCGCATCCTCCCAAAGAGCATCCCATGTCTACTATGACATATTCACAATGAACTGATTAGATTCTAGCCGACTAACATAACATGTCCTTTCGCAATCACTGTGATGTGCATCACAGCGCACTGTGACGGCAGTACGTGGAATGATTTGACGGATCAGGAGAACCAAGTTCTCTATGGCGTTCAGGACGGGCGCTGATATTGAATTCGCCAATGTAGTCTCCCAGATGACGACGACTTTAAGTTCTTAATTCATCGCGAATCCAGGCATCACGGCTCCGACGAGTATGACATCCTGTCAATGTTGACAGTTACAAGGCTGGTTGTGTCCGCTTAGCATCAACTGGGCTTTCCTAAACTTGGCGGGGAGTGTTGACAAATATGAATAGCCTTGCAAAGGCCGAAATGCGACCCTTCCCGGTTCGCAATACACTTCTCGTGGGTGGAAATCCGGACATTGAGGCTTTGCTGTAGGACATCCTTGAACCTAACGCATGGGCGATCCAGCATACAACCGACAACGCGACAGCGTTGCTTCTGGCTCAAAAGAAGGGGCTTCGATCTTATCGTGACGAGCGAGAAGACCTCGGGAAGAGAGGACATCGAACTTCTGCGTAAGATCCGACGCGTAACGCCCGCATACGCGCCTGATTATCTTGGCCGACGAAAGCACCCCTGGGGACGTGATCACTTCGATGCGCGAACGCGCTTTCAGCTATTTTTCCACACCATTCTCGCCCTCCGCGCTAGCTGTCCTGATCCAGCATGCGATCGAAGAACCCTGCTGGGATGACGGCATCGATGTAGTCTCTGCAACGCCGGAATGGATTCGCCTACGTGCTCGCTGCGACCATAGAACCGCGGAGCGAGTCCTCCAATTCTTCGATGAGATCGCCGAACTGCCTGACCCGGAAAGAACTGCGGTTGGTACCGCTTTCCGTGAAATGCTGACGAACGCAATCGAGCACGGCGGCCGTCTTGACCCCCATCAGCAAGTGAAGATTTCTTATGTACGTGCCCGTCATATGGTGACATGCTACATCAGTGACCCGGGGGAAGGTTTTACCCTGGACGAGATTCCTCACGCGGCCATAGCCAATCCAGCGGACGATCCGGTACGCCACGTCGAGATCCGTGACGCGCAAGGTATGCGCCCCGGCGGGTTCGGCGTTCTGCTTGCGCGGCAGCTCGTCGATGAACTCGTCTACAGCGAAGTCGGTAATGAGGTGCAACTCATCAAGTATCTTGACCTTGAGACCCGGCCGCCAAGATAAGGCGATGCCGACCCGAGATCACTGTAGGCGCGCCCAGTAAATTGCAGGAGATGCCGCAATGCCCTTCAGAACTTCCATCCCACCGAGGTAGTAACTCCCAGATCGTTCTTTGGGGAATTTATCGGAGGACGGCTATCGCGATTCTCATAGAACTGGAGGTTCCAAAAGAAGTTCTTTAACAATTCAATTTGCACGTTTGATTGTGATTCCAAACGAACTCGCCCGGTCTCCGTAAGATTCGGGTACACGAGCAATTGCGAATTTGCACTAAAAGTCTTGAAGCGGAATGTGGAGAACGTAAGCCCAAAGAGCGACTCTGCGTTATCGTGGACGGGCTCTGTGCCGGCCTGAGCAGAATAACGCTCATGGCTGTAATCGACGCCAGCAACAGCCAACAACGATGTCCTGTCGGTCCGGATCAGTCTCCGTCCGAAACCGGCGCCGTAAGTGGTACGGAGATCCAAATCCTGCTGATTGCTCCTCAACAGACTGAAAAGTCCGGCCGCAAGCCATTTCTCGGTAAGCATATGCCCGTATTGCGAATCAAGAGTAAAGCGTCGGTTCGTGTTCTCGGCTTTTGATTGGTACGTAAATTGCGATGTGGTGTTGAGCTGAATAGAATTTTTCTCAGTGGTGTAGGCTACATTTGCTCCCAGGGAGGAGTTGGTGGAACTGTTTCCGCTGCCGAAACTAAGCCCGTAATTGACGGAACCGGTCAATTGCTGCACGAAAGTGACTTCGTGCTGCTGGATCGCGATCACTTCGGTGGGCTTGATTTGCATGGTGGAGTTCGCCGTAACAATCTGAACTTCCCCACCGGCTTCGCCAGCAGTTGCCGCCCTTCCGATGCTCCCCGTCACGCGGGTACCGCTACTCAGCATAACGATATAGGTGTCTTTGCTATCCAGTCGCTCCACCCGGTTCCAGTCCAGACGAACTGAGTCGGCCATGTAGTCAGATTTAAAGACGAGTTCCCCCTGCTGAAGACTCTTGATCTCCCCCGTGAAGCGGTCGCCATTTTTCATGACGACCACGTCGTCTTTGCGCTTGCCAAATGCGGTGCAGGCGAGAAGCATCAAGATCAGGATCAGGGCAGGTCCCCGCAGGACAGGAGAAACAAGAATAACCGGTATCTTCATAGACCTTAGCGCCTCCGCAACCGCAGGAATTTAAAGCTGCCCAAGCCGAATGCTAGCTCTACCAGTTTCAACATCTCGGGAACGCAAGAAACTGACAAAACTACCAGAGACTCCCCGCCCGTGCCCAAGTGTTCTTGGCCGTGCGATGCGAGCGAACAGATCTTTGATCTGCCAAGGCATTCAGCGCGAGAGCTGAAAGGGGCCTCTACAACCCTGTCACAACTGACAGTTGCCAGACTGCAACCTGTGATCGAGCATACCCTCGAGGTCCGCAGTTTCGATGTCAGTTGGGACCTGTTGTCTGACCTTGCTTGGGCGCTCGATCAGATCCGAAGTAGCTCGTCATCTCACTGCGGGCCGGCCTTTAGGTGTTGTCGTGTGTGAAGACAAAGAAGTGGAGAGACAATGATCCGGACTTTCACCAAACAGCTTTTGTCAACAATGCTGTCCTTTCTGCTGTTCACCGCCACGACGCCCTTTGCAGCCAGGGCTCAGCAATCGACACCAACGGAGTCGACCGGGCATTCGGGGCAGGGAGTGCCGCTGTCCGCCGAAGACTTGCAAGCACTGGTGGCACCTATCGCGCTATATCCTGATGCCTTAGTCGCACAGGTTCTTGGAGCTTCGACCTTTCCCGATCAGGTTGCTGACGTGTCCAACTGGCTGCTGCAGAACAAAAATCTAACCAGCAAGGCCTTGATGGAGACGGTGGATACCCAACCGTGGGATCCCAGCGTAAAGGCGCTTACACAGTTTCCTTCGGTGCTCGACAATATGGCGAAGAACCTCAGTTGGACGTCGGCACTCGGAGAGGCGTATTCCACGCAGACGGCCGATGTCATGACAGCGGTCCAGGTTTTGCGTGCAAAAGCGCAGGCTGCCGGCAATTTGAAGTCAAGCAAGGAGATCACGGTGGTACAAGAGTCGCCACAAATCATCGTGATTCAGCCTACGAACCCGCAGGTAGTCTACGTGCCCGTGTATAGCCCTACGGTAGTTTATGGCTATGCTTATGTTGTTCCTGGATACTACTACCCTCCTCCGTTTCACTCGACTGTTGTGATTGGGTTTGGAAGTGGCATCGTAGTGGTGAGAGGCAGTTCCTGGGGTTACAGCTATTGGAACTGCAACTGGCACAGCACCACCATCGTCTATCGCGGGGGAGCTTACTACGGGAATCCTGCATGGCGCGGTGGCTACTACTACGGCACCAAAGGCCCCGGAGGCGTTTCGCACTACGGCTCCAGCTATAACCCGGCGACTGGAACTTATGCACGCGGCGGTACAGTCTCCAACGGCTATGGCAGCGTAAGTGCCGGTCAGGCCTATAACCCAAGGACTGGGACCTCTGCCTCGACGGTGCAAGGGTCCAACTCCAATGGAAGCTGGGGAAGTTCAACGGTTTCAAAAAACGGAAATACTGCATACACCCAGCATCAAACGACCTCTCAGGGAACCACAGGGTCGATAAAAACTTCGAACGGTGGCTCGGCTTACGGAGCATCGGGAAAGTATGGCAACAGCGCTGCCGTTGGTCAGACCTCGAATGGCAACAAGTATGCAACCGCGAACGGCAACACCTACAGCAACACCGGGAACGGTTGGAGCCAGACGGGCGGAAGCTCCAACAATTCACAGAAATCCAACGCAGGCTGGGGACAGCAAAAGAGTGGTGGATCATCAGCCTTCGGCGGAAGCAGCGGCGGAGGCTGGGCTGCGAGGTCGGATAGTGCCCGTGGTGCGGCGAGCAAGGGTGGCGGTGCTGCTGCCAAGGGTAGCCGCCGGTGAACCGGTTCAGCCACGTTTAAGTATCAACTCTAATGGGTTAGTGAAGTACCGGCCTTCGATTTGGGAGGAAGTTATGTTTTTCGCGATCCGCATGGTTACGATCCGTCTCACAGTCTTGGCACTCCTCATTATTCTTGCTGCCTGCAACAAGGATGAAAAACCATCGGCCAAGGTATTTGCCTCGGCTGACGAGGCGGCCAGTGCGCTCCTAGAAGCAGCAAAGTCAGGAGATCAAAGCGCACTCATAGCGATTTTCGGCCCGGAATCAAAGAATCTTATCTTGTCTGGAGACGCCGTGCAGGACAAGGCCGCACTCGATTCATTTGTAGCCGCCTATCCAGTGATGCACCGCTGGCGCAAGACGCAGGATGGAACCCAGGTCCTGGTGGTCGGAGCCGACAATTTTCCTTTTCCAATTCCACTCCAGAAAAATAGTGCCGGGCAGTGGTTCTTCGATACGGCTGCAGGAAAGGATGAGATTTTGGCGCGCCGAATTGGCCGAAACGAACTGGCCGTCATCGACATTTGTGGAGCCCTCGCCGACGCGGAGGCGGAGTACTTCTCACAGACTCACGACGGAAGCACGAAACAATACGCTCTAAAGTTCATCAGTGATGCCGGAAAGCAGAATGGCTTGTATTGGGAGTCGCCGGACGGTCAACCCCAAAGCCCGCTTGGACCTATGGCAGCGTTTGCAACTGACGAAGGGTACAGCATCAAGCCGAACGCTCATGTGCCTTTCCATGGCTACTACTTCCGTATGCTGAGTAAGCAAGGCAGTCACGCGCCAGGCGGTGCTAGGGACTACGTCGTCGGCGGTAAGATGGTCGGCGGTTTCGCCTTCGTCGCCTATCCCGCTGAATACGGCAACTCGGGGATCATGACATTTCTCATCAACCAGGATGGCGTGCTGCTGCAGAAGGATTTTGGGAAGACCACCGCGGAAACAGCAAGCGCAATGAGCGAGTTCGATCCGGATAGCAGTTGGAGCCAGGTAGAGGAGGAATAAAGGAGAATGCGGTGATTTGCAGACTGAAAGGTGACCTGAGGCTTTGATGAATCGCAAGGCTCTAGTTATCGCCATTGTCTTGGCGGCAGTTACCTTGGCCGTTGGGAAGTCCAGCAAACTGGTGATGAGCTGGAAAAATCCCAACTACACTCCGGAGAAGAAGGTTCATCGGGTCCTGGCGTTGGGTCTAAGCTACAAGACGGGGGTTCGTGCCGATTTTGAGGACGCGTTGGCGGCACAGCTCGCAGGCGCAGGCTTCGAGGCGATTCCAGGGAATACGATTCTGCTCCGCCCACCGGGAACGCAGCTTGACCTCAACACGCTGAGAGAGCAAATAAGAGCGAACCAGATCGAAGCCGTGGTGGTATCGCGCCTAATCAGGGTGGAGAATACCGTCACCTACATCCAAGGCGCTACCTACGCCGTGCCCTCTCCCTATTACCGCACCTTCTATGGTTACTACGGCACGCTGTATCCGGTAGTCTACTCGCCCGACTACTTGCGAGAAGAGAAGAAAGTGCGAGTTGAAACCAACATGTATTATGTCACTGCAGCCCCGGAAGGACAGCTGGTTTGGACCGGAATCACCGACACCTTTAATCCCTCCAACGCCCACAAAGCGATCAAAGGATTGGTCAAGTTAGTCGTGGCACAAATGGAGAAGGAAGACGCGCTCTAAGAGGAAGAAAACGTCCTGTGCCGGGACGTGGGTAAATCCGGAATGACTTGGTTGCGCAAACTCGAGCGTCTGCTGCTGATCCTTGGCGCGCTGATGCTCGTCCTTTACGTGGCAGCCCACATCCATCGGACCGTTCTGTCCAATGCGGGATTGCACAGGTTTAAGTCCCAGCAGGTGACCTCGGCGGCCGAACCTCTGCGGGGGACGATATCCACCGCGCACCCAGACTTCAGTTTGTGGTCGGGGAAACGCATCAAGGAGTACCAAGAGAGCCTGGCGGCGCACTTCGCACCCGCCATCGCCATTCTCCGCATACCCAAGATTCAACTCGAAGTTCCTGTCATTGAAGGAACCGACGACCTGGCCCTGAACCGGGGGGTCGGACACATAGCGGGTACGGCCAAACCCGGAGAGCACGGCAATATGGGGATCGCGGGACATCGCGACGGGTTCTTCCGGGGGCTAAAGGACATCGGTCTGGGCGACACGATTGAAATTGTCTTGCCTGGACGGACGGATACGTACGTCATCGATCAGATCAGAGTCGTTGATCCCAACGATGTCTCGGTGCTGCGGCCACGTCCGCGTGCTACCCTGACACTGGTGACCTGTTACCCGTTCTATTTCGTCGGTAGCGCCCCGCAACGTTACATCGTGCAGGCGTCCATCCTCGATTCTGCTTCGGCGAGCGATCAGGCCCACGGCCAGTGGCCGACCAAGCCAGCACCCTAATTGTCAACCTAGAACACGGATAAGCACCAAGGCGTAGGTCGCAGCGGAGAGCACAAAATACCAGAAGCGTCCTCCCCGTCCTTCCGGTAATTCCACTACGAGGCTGTTCATGATGACTCCTCCGGAGATAAACCCCGTGATCCTGGCCAGCCATAGCTCCGGTATCGACGTAATGATTCCGACAGACCAGCCTCCCATAACCGCCAGCGCAAGTATCCATCTTCCGCGACTTTCGTACAGCTCATGATCTTCCTGAGCAAGCGAGTGGTCAACGAGAAGAAAGTGAAACGCCATTGCCAGAGAATAAAGCAGCAGGGATTGAACACCGTTCCACGGGTTGTCGACGAGAAGGTAAGCGATAAAACCGCTGTACGCCGCGAAGGCCGCGATTCGGAGTGAAAAGGTGATGCCGCCATGCTCGCGTTCCGCGGAAGGCGACGACACCACCATGTATTCCAGTCCGTAAAAAAGTACAAATCCCAGCATGGCGAAAAGATAGACCGCCTGCTCCTGGAAAAGGGCCGCGCCAGCAGAGGCGTTGGCTGAGAACTTTGCTTGTTTTTCAGAGATTTCCGGCAGCAGGTCGACGAAGATGGTAGCGACGGATACTCCGGCAGCAATGGAGATCCACCGCCGATGATGCGATCTGGCACGCAGCCTGCCGCCAAAGATGCAAACGCAGGCCAGTAGTACTGCCGCAGCTAACGTGTATTGGTAAGGCACACTCTGGTTAATTTCCTTTCAGTGCTTGTTTGGCCTGTCCGCGAACTTGTTGCTGGTCGAGAACCATTTTGTAGGCGACGTAGTACTTGTAGATGTTGCTTACGTATTGGACGGTCTCCTGCCCGATATCTTTCGACCATCAATTCCACGTTGCCAAACCACTTGTTGGGATCAAGGCCCTGTTCTTGAGCCTGTTGTCGCAGGCGCACGATGCGGTTCTGGCCAGCGTTGTAGGCGGCAAAGGTGAAGAGAGTCTTGTTCATCTGGTCGATAGCGGGATCATTGAAGTAGGTCTTGGTGATCTGGGCGAGCATCTTGGCGCCGGCGTGAATATTGTCCTGTGCGTTGTGGACATCGGGGATATTTATGGGGCTAGCGGCGGCGTATTGGGGCAGAACCTGCATGACGCCGACCGCTCCGCGGGGGCTGGTGCGGTCCTGATTCAGGTTCGATTCCTGGTAGGCCTGCGCACCGAGCATCACGTAATCGAAGTTGTATTCGTCACCGTATTGCTTGAAATACTTCACATAGGCTTGGAACTTCCTCATCTCCGCTTGGGACGTGGAGTTCTTGATCCACTTCGTGTTTTTCAGGTATCGCTCCACCATCGTGTTGCCGAAGGCAGTTCCTTTGCCGTGGTTTTTGATGAAGTCGTCCACGACTGCCTTTAGTTGCGGGCTGCCCTTGCGCATGGCCCATCCGACTTGTCCCTCCTCCTTTAGAACTGCGGGAGTCACAACCATATTGGAAAAAATCTTGGACCATAGCTCCGCGCGGAAGTCCATCGAAACGGTCGCCGGTATCAGTCCGGCGTTCACCATTTCGAGTAGATCCTCTTCGGTTATGTTCTGATCGGCCAGCTTGATCCCGGCCTCTGGCTTGCCAGCCTGCTTAAACCTCTGGTTCAACTTATCGAGTTCTGTTCGAGCCACGGTGACTGGGCCGACGTAGATATCTTTGCCGCTCAGGTCTTCAACGCTGTTAACCGAGGGACTGGCTTTGGCGGTGACGACTACCAGTTTGACGTCGTCCCTTATGGGGACGGTAAAGTCGAGAACCTTCTCGCGCTCCGGGGTGATGAGAATGGCTGTGCAGGCAATGTCTCCGATGCCGTCGTTCAAGGCCGCCTGCAACTGCCCCGGTGGCATGGGGAGGTACACCACTTTGAACTTCTTTGCGCCGGTCTTAAGCTTTGTGTTGGTGACGTTCGCGAATTCCTCCATGGCCTCAACCGCGACGCCATGTGCGCCGCCGTGGTCATAGAAGAAACCGGTCTTATTGTAAACCACGAGGACGCGGAGGGCTCCGCGCTTGACGATGCCGTCCCAGTCGCCGGTGAAGCGCCCAAAATTCTTGGGGAGTTTGAGGGAGGAGGTCTGCGAGCCGGTCTCGGCGGCGTCGGTCTCAAGAGCGGCCGACGTGGGGGCGGCAGTGGACTGCTGATTTGGCGCGGAGGCGGCTGCTTCGGGGGATTTCGGCTTCGAAGCGCATCCTGTTAGAGAGAGCCCCGCAATTGCCAAAACAACGGCAGACAGCCTCAAAGCACGCATTCGCGCGGACATGTGCCTCCTTTTATCGGGACTTCTTTCCGAGACAGAATAACGACCATGCCCCTAGCCCCGAATGAAGGAAGACGACGGGCCAGAGCGCTATTCCTGAGAGGTGTTCGGCTAGCCGCGCCAGGAGAAGAAGGACTACGACAGAAACGTCGTAGACGAGCAGCGCGACGATCAGTCCAATGGCCCCGCGGCTCTCGCTGTGATTTCGCTCCACCCAACAGGCGATTCCAACCGCGAGCAAGATAACACCAACGCAACGAGCGAGAACCAGTCCAACAGGCAGTTCAAGAGGTACTCCGAGCGCCAGTGAAACTACCGTCGACGGGACGAGCAGCAAGGCCAGACCGGCCAATACCTCCACCACAGATTTGGTGATCAGCAGAGTTTTCATCGATGATCAGGATCGCTCCGCCTGCCTAGGAGGGGACCGTCTCCCTCCTAACCGCGCCGGTGGGCGGCTGGTAGCCCGGCGTTCCTCCCGAGGCGGGCACGAGCCGTTTCGCCTTGAGCTGCTCGACCAGGAGCTGGTACATCCGATCCTGCAGCTTGCGCGATCGCTCATTCGTGTTGCGCGGGTGCGCGAGGTTGCGCTGCTCGAGTGGATCGAGAGTGAGGTCGTATAGTTCGTACTCGTCCGGAGTTCGCTCGGTCACCGTTTCGAGCTTCTTCCCGCGGTGGAGACGTTCATCGCGCACCCCGGGTACTTTCCAGAACTGCGCGTTGTCGTGGTAACGCGAAAACTTGACGAGATGCTCTTCGCCGTCGATGTCGACCTTTGCGACGACGGTCTCGATGTGGTTCGGTTGGACCACCTCAGCGTACGCTCCCAGCTTGCGGGCCCAGCGCTGGAGCGGGCTGCCCGGCTTCGCGCTGCCCTTACTGATCTCGTCGTCGGTGGTGAAGAGGACTGGGTCGGACGGTGGCTCCGCGGTGCCGCGAATGATGCTCGAGAGGTCGCGACCCACCAGAGGGTGCGCTTCGGTGTGGCTGGCGGTAACGCGCTTGAGTGCCTCGTCGTGATCAATGCCGGCGAACCCGAGCAAAGTAGGCAGCAGGTCCGCGTGGCTTGTGGGGATACTCTCGCGCCGCCCGCCCTTAAACAGAGGGCTGGAGAAGACAAACGGCACATGGATGGTTTCCTCATAGGCGTTATACCACTTCTGGTGCATCCCGCCGTGGGCGCCGAGCATCTCCCCGTGGTCGGAGGCGAAAACTACGATTGTGTTCTGGTAGGCTTTGGTTTCGCGGAGAGCGTCCAGCACCCGTCCGATCTGATCGTCGACTGTGCGTTGTAGTTGGTAGTAGAAGCGCCTCTGCGGCTCGATGTGCGGCTGCGGCGCGAGTATCGTGCTCCACGCATCGACGCAGCTTTGCTGGCATGCCGGCTTGGTGGACAGGTCCTCGCCCTGCGTCGGCGACTCGGGAATGGACGGCACCGAATTGAAGTCGTAGCGAAGGCCCTGCGTCAGCGCGATAGCACCGAACATGGCGATGTCGTGCGGGTTGAGGAAGGAGCACACCGTAAGCCACGGCGTCTTGTTTCCATCCTGGTCCAGCCGCTTCAGCAGCGTGATCACCTCGTTCGCCGTGAAGGGATCTCTTGCCGTCCCCGTGTTTTGGTGGCCCAACCCGTGCGCCTCTGGACCGACCCACTCGGAAAAGCCGTAAGCATCGAGCAAGTCCGCCTTGAGATACGCGGCGACGTTTTCCGCGTTCACGTTGCCGTCTTTGTCCAAAGTCTGGAGATAACCCTCGCCGTCGGGCGCGGGGAGGTGCGCGTGCGAGACGTGCCATTTGCCTTTGTAGAAGGTCCGGTAACCACCGGCCCGGAACCAGTCACCCATGGTGGGGACCGTGTCGGGCGCGAGCCAGAACATGTCGGGGCCGTCGGCGCTCTTCGCGAGGCCATCGGTCTGCGTGACGCCGTGCAGCGACGGGTAGTGGCCCGTTATCAGCGATGCGCGGCTGGGGGCGCAGGCCGCCGCCATGGCGTAATGACGTTCGAACGAGACGCCCGAATCGCGCAGACTCGTTTCGGCAGTAAGGTTTTCGCGACGGAAGCGGCGCAGTTCATCGGACTCGTACACCGTCGGATGACGCAGCTGATCGGTCATTATGATGAGGATGTTCGGTTGGCTAGCTGACATGGCGGTTGCTCCTTTTCAATTGTGTCACTGCTCGGTTGAGTTATCCCTAACGCTGGTCCCTTTCACTTTTTCCGACGTCTGTGCCTTTACCAGACGCACCCGTCTGAACAGCGAGTCTAAAAGCACCGTGGCCGACCGCATAACTGTCAAAAGTGACAGCCCG
>Ga0116217_10000576_pt1 | contig 37405 bp, 34 predicted proteins | sample Sb_taG_6_FD_89697 | JGI IMG/M metagenome (GOLD analysis project Ga0116217, IMG submission 89697) | Peat soil microbial communities from Weissenstadt, Germany - Sb_50d_4_PS metaG | ecosystem: Environmental > Terrestrial > Soil > Wetlands > Peat | place: Germany: Weissenstadt | collected 2010-09-21 | reverse complement strand
TGCGTGAGTGGTTGAAACGATCCGCCTCGAAAGCGGACATACCTTAACGGGTATCGTGGGTTCAAATCCCACCCTCTCCGCCATATCCTGTTTTATCCAGCACTTACGGCATGGTGATACCGACACTGATACCAGAATCAGGAAGGGCCCCGCTTCCATCGCTAGCTCTTCGTAATATCGGGACGGGTTCCACCATCCACAGAGCGTTCCGACGCCAGCCAGACCTTATAGTATTTCAAAGACAATAGCCGTGGCGTAGGTAGAAATCGGCTTCTAGTCGAACGGCGCGGATTGGCAAGTCCGCAAGGCCCTGTCCGAGCGGCCAGCACAGGAGTTTCCCAAAACAGGATTCTTCCGACTATCGTAACCTTCCAGCCTCTATCCAAGACGGGAAACGGCTGGCATGATTGCTACGGCCTGGTTTCCTGGGAGCGGGGCATGAATTTACAACACCTCACGAATACACTGTGTGTTCTTACAGTTAGTTTGATTCTTGCGGGTTGTGCAAGCGGAGGAAGCAGCGCAACCGCGCCCACCATAGCCGCCCAGCCCGCGAACCAAACCGTTACGGCCGGCCAGACGGCAACCTTTACGGTGACGGCGGCAGGAGCCACACCTTTGACCTACCAGTGGCAAAAGGGCACGACTGCAATTAGCGGTGCGACGTCGGCAAGCTACACTACACCGGCGACAACAACGTCCGACAATGGAGCCCAATTCAGCGTGGTGGTGAGCAACTCGCTAGGAAACGCAACCAGCAATGCGGCTATGCTGACGGTCAACCCTGTGGCAGCCGGGACCACCGATGTCCTGACCTACCACAACGACATTGCGCGCACCGGCCAAAACCTGACGGAAACCACGCTCACCACCAGCAACGTCAATTCGGCGAAGTTCGGCAAGCTGGGCTTCTATTCCGTGGACGGCTTGGTTGACGCCGAACCGCTCTATGCCTCGAGCGTTTCAGTTCCGAGCAACGGCACACACAATCTGCTGATCGTTCCCACCGAGCACGGATCGGTTTATGCTTTCGACGCCGATTCCGGGACGAAGATCTGGCAGATCACAACCTTGAAGACCGGCGAAACTACTTCCGACGATCGAGGCTGTGGGCAAGTCACCCCTGAAATCGGCGTCACCTCGACGCCGGTGATCGATCGCACCCAGGGTCCGAACGGCGCGATTTATCTGGTGGCTATGTCGAAAGACGGATCGGGCAACTACCACCAGCGCCTGCACGCACTCGATCTCGCGCTGGGAACGGAATTGTTCAGCGGCCCGGTCGATATCCAGGCGACCTACCCTGGCACGGGCGACAACACAAACGGTACCAGCGTGGTCTTCGATCCCAAACAATACAAGGAGCGCGCCGCCCTGCTGTTGCTGAATGGCATCGTCTATACGGGTTGGGCTTCGCACTGTGACGATCGGCCCTATACGGGCTGGATCATGGGTTACAGCGAGTCCACGCTGGCGCAGACCAGCGTGCTGAATATCACGCCCAACGGCAATGAGGGCGCCATCTGGATGGCCGGAGCCGGACTCGCTGCTGACAGTTCGGGCAACATTTATTTTCTCGATGCCAATGGAGATTTTGACACCACAGTGAACGCGCAGGGCTTTCCCAGCGACGGCGACTATGGCAACGCCTTCATGAAGCTGTCTACCACCGGCAATCAATTGGCGGTGGCCGACTATTTCGAGATGGACAACGAGGCCTCGGAGAACGGTAGCGACACCGACCTCGGTTCCGGTGGCACGGTTGTGCTGCCCGACCTCAGTGACGGCGCGGGTCATACCCTGCATCTGGCCGTCGGCGCCGGCAAAGACAGCAACCTGTACGTGGTGAATCGCGACTCCATGGGCAAATACAGCTCCAACAACAGCAGCATTTATCAGGAGCTTGCCGGAGCGTTGCCGGGAGGGGTTTGGGCGATGCCCGCGTATTTCAATAACACGGTTTACTACGGATCGGTGGGCAGCCCCATCCAGGCGTTCACCATCACCAACGCGAAACTGTCGACCAGTGCAACCGCACAAACCAGCAACAGCTTTGGCTATCCCGGGACAACGCCCAGCGTCTCGGCCAATGGCACAAGCAACGGAATCGTCTGGGCCGTGGAGAATACCAGCCCCGCGGTACTGCATGCCTATAATCCCATCACCCTCACCGAGGTCTACAACAGCAACCAGGCCAGCAACGGCCGCGATCAGTTCGGCGCCGGCAACAAGTTCATCACCCCGATGATCGTGAACGGCAAGGTCTTCGTGGGAACGACGAATGGTGTGGCCGTGTTCGGGCTGCTGCCTTAATGTACGCGGAGGACGGCCCATATCTCCTCGCTCGTTGCCTCAACGATGCCGAGAAAGCCATTGCAACCCGCATCGCGCTGACTATAATGGCTCACTGAAGCATTCACCGAGAGTTGCCGGAAAGAAAGGGTCGAACTACCAGTCCCTCCTCCGCCATACTTGCCGTGTTGCCAAGGAACTATTGAGCGATCCCCTCCAAACTCCGTTTGACAGCGTTGAGAATGCCCACCAATACGTGGGTCTTTTGATCGAGGCCATTGCTGAAGCCAAGAGCGAAATCGCCGCCGACCTCGACGCGGGCAAGCCGGATCGCCGGGTGGAAGCCCTGCGAGTCGTTCAATTCAAGCTAGACAAACTGGAGCAACACTTGAAAGCCAGCAGCCGCCTGCTCAACGACTTGCGGACCCTACGCCGCCTTCTATTCGAGGAAAGGCCCGAGGAACGCCTCGAACCCGCTAGGGCCAGTCAGGATCCGGCCGCCTAGATTTACCAAATCAAGATTTCGCGAGCAGCCGGTGGCTCATGCTCGCAATTTTTCGGAAAACTTTTTTTCCAGCTTCGCCAGCTTCGGAGAGATCACAAACATGCAATAAGGCTGGCGCGAATTTTCGTTGTAGTAGTTCTGATGGTAGTCCTCGGCCGCGTGAAATTCCTCAGCCGGCTCGACCGCGGTCACAATCGGCTCCGGGAATGCCTTGGCTGCCGTCAACTCGGCAATGGTGTTCTCGGCGATCTTCTGCTGTTCCTCATCGTTGTAGAAAATCACCGACCGATACTGCTCGCCCGCGTCATTTCCCTGCCGGTTCAGCGTAGTCGGATCGTGCACCGCAAAGAATACGTCCAGCAGATCGCGATAACTGATCCGCTCGGGATCGAAGGTGACCCGGACGACTTCCACATGCCCGGAGTCCCCGTTGCAAACCTGCCGATAAGTAGCCTGGTCGGCGCGTCCGCCCATGTAGCCGGATTCGACGTGGGTCACGCCTGTCAGACGCTGAAAAACCGCCTCAGTGCACCAAAAGCATCCGCCGCCGAAAACTGCTGTTTGCTCTCTTGCCATGATGATTGGATTGTGCTGCGGAGCCCGAAGTTTCGTAATCTCTCGAACAACAGCGGGGTCACAGAGGTTCGCAGGGGAAACCGTGGTCCCCTGTGTACCTCTGTGCCCCCTGTGGTAAAGAACTTGGCCGCTATACCGACACGGTAAACGAAGTTTCCGTGCGAGTAACTGGCCGATAAAGCGTATCCCGCTCAATCGGTTCGCGCCCCGCTTCCTCGATCAACCGCACCAGGTCGTGCCGCCGCAAGCCTTGCGGAGTGGTCGCTCCCGCATCGTGGTAAATCTTTTCCTCGACGACGGTGCCATCAATGTCGTCGGCTCCAAAGCGCAGGGAGATCTGCGCAATCTTCGGCGTCATCATCTGCCAGTAAGATTTAATGTGCGGAAAGTTATCAAGCACCAGCCGGCTGACCGCGATCTGCTTGATGTCAAGCATGCCAGTGGTCGTAAAAAGATGCTGCAGCGGAGTGTTCGCCGGATGGAAAGCCAACGGAATAAACGTCTGGAAACCGCCCGTCTCGTCCTGCAAGGCGCGCAGCTTGAGCAGGTGATCAACGCGGTCTTCGTCATTTTCGATGTGCCCGTAGAGCATGGTAGCGTTCGATTTTAGCCCGATTTGGTGGGCGAGCCGCGCGGTATCGAGCCATTGATCGCCATCAATTTTGTGATCGCAGATAATGTGCCGCACGCGGTCGGCAAAAATTTCCGCGCCGCCGCCCGGCAGCGAATCGACCCCAGCCTCTTTCATTTTTTCCAGCGTCTCGCGGATCGTCAGTTTAGCCCGCTTCGCCAGATACGCGACCTCCACCATGGTGAAAGCCTTCATGTGGACTTGCGGAAAACGCTCCTTCAATCCGGAAACAAGATCAAGAAAATATTGAAACGGCAAATCGGGATGCAACCCGCCGACAATGTGAAACTCCGTGACCGCCTCGGTGTAGCCGGAAGCGGCCGTCTGGAAGGCTTCTTCGAGCGCCATGGTGTATGCGCCAGGAGTGTCTTTCTTGCGCCCAAAAGCGCACAAACGGCAGGCTGCCACGCAAACATTCGTCGGATTGATATGGCGATTGACGTTGAAGTACGCCTTGTCGCCATGCATCCGCTCGCGAACCCAGTTAGCCAGCCAACCCACGGCCAGAATGTCGCCTGTCCCGTAAAGGACAAGCGCATCGGCCTCGTTCAGGCGCCCGCCCGCGAGGACCTTATCCTTGATCGGAAGCAGGCGCGGATCGTCGGTCTGGAATGCATGGGCAGCAGTCATCGCTTCAATCATAACCCAACCAGCGGGAGGATCACATCGACCGGTAAAAGATGGGTCAGTCCTGCTCCCAGTTCTTCGCAAACGCTCGTACCTCTCACAATTGACAGCTAATTTGCCGCCCCGCTACACTTTCCCATCGGCCGGGCAAATCTCCAAAGGCCCGGCGAACCATCAAAAAAAAAGAAGAGGTAGCGATCAATGAACAACATCGTTCTGGTGCACGGCGGCTTTGTGGACGGCTCTGGCTGGGAGGGCCTCTACCGGATCCTAAGAAAGGACGGCTACAACGTAAGCATCGTCCAGAACCCTACCCTATCGTTGGCGGACGACGTGGCGGTTATCAAGCGAACTCTTGCATCGCAGGACGGACCTGCAATTCTCGTCGGCCACTCTTATGGTGGAGCGGTGATCACTGAAGCCGGGAACGATCCCAAGGTTGTAGGACTCGTGTATATCACCGCCTTTGCTCCCGACAAGGGCGAGTCCGTGGCCACGCTTATCAAAGATCCGCCGCCCGGCGCACCCGTACCGCCAATACTGCCTCCGCAAGACGGCTATTTGTTCCTCGACCGGGCGAAGTTCGGCGCTTCCTTCGCGGCCGATGTGGACGCAGAAAGAGCCGCCTTCATGGCTGACTCTCAAGTCCCGTGGGGGGTGGAGGCTCTCAGCGGCAAGGTCAGTGAACCGGCATGGAAGGCCAAGCCGAGCTGGTACCTGGTGGCTACCGAAGACAAGATGATCCCACCCGATGCCCAGCGTTTAATGGCCAAGCGGGCGGGTTCTACGGTCGTCGAGGTCAAGGGCGGCCATGCCATCTACGTGTCGCAGCCCGAGGCTGTCGCAGCTCTTGTCGAACAAGCCGCCAAGAGTGTGAAGACCTCCGCCGCTGCTTAGTAACGTTGTGGATTACCGCTTGATGCCAATCGTGATTGTCAGGGGGTGAGGTCTGCCCGAGCATCGCGGGAGACTCTGCTTGGGTCTCACGGGGACCAAATCCGCGAACCGAAGTTCACCCGCGCCTCAACAACAAGTCTCCAGCCACAAAAATAAAGAACACCACGGAAATCACCCCATTCATCGTGAAGAACGCCGCATTCAGCTTGCTCAGATCATCGTGCCGCACCAGCATGTGTTCGTAGAGCAGCAACGCAGCCACCGCGATCACTCCCGCCATCGCCAACTTACCCAAGCCGAAAGTGACGATCAGCGCGACCAGCAGCCCAATCATCACAAGGTGAAACAAACGGGCGATAACGAGCGCATTCCGAATTCCGAGATGCCGCGGCACAGAGTGCAAGCCATGACTGCGGTCGTAGTCATGGTCCTGACAGGCGTAGATCACGTCAAAACCGCCAACCCAGAACGTCACCGCCGCGGTAAGCAGCAGAATCCGAGGATCGAGCGACCCACGCACCGCAATCCAAGCCGCCGCTGGAGCAATGCCGAGCGCAAGCCCAAGAAACAGATGCGACCAGCGCGTAAATCGCTTGGTATAGGAATACAGAAGGATCACCCCCAGCGCGACCGGCGAAAGCACCAGCGTCAAGCGGTTCAACTGGGAAGCGGCAAGCACAAAAACGCCGCATGAGACCAGAACGAACGCACTAACAAACGTAGGCGTCAGCAGGCCGACCGGGAGAGCGCGAGTAGCAGTCCGAGGATTAGCCGCGTCAATCGATGCGTCGGCCAGGCGATTGAAAGCCATAGCCGCCGACCGCGCCGAAACCATGGCGACCACGATCCAAGCCAGTTGCCGCCAAGCCGGCAAGCCTCCAGCGGCCAGCATGGCTCCGCAGAGCGCAAACGGGAGCGCGAAAATCGAGTGCTCCCACTTGATCATCTCCAGCGTGATCTTAAGATTGCGGAGGAAACCCACGGCCTAATTGTAAAGCAGTGGATATTCGATGGAGAGCCGGGCGTCCCCGCCCGGCCCCGCGCATCCCTCTGGACGGGCGAGGCGCCCGTCGCTCCACTATCCAGCACCCGTTCCTTCCACCAGCGGCACAAACCGGCAGCCTTCGAGAACGCTTACCTCTGCCCGCCCGCGGACTTTCAAGATCAATTGCAATTCCTGGCTCGACGGCGGCCCAACCGGCACCATCATGCGTCCGCCCTCGCGCAACTGATCAAACAGCGCTGGCGGCATCTCAGCGGTTGCCGCAGAAACAAGAATGGCGTCAAACGGCGCGTATTCCGCCCAACCCTGGCTGCCATCGCCGACTTTGATCTTCACGTTGCGATACTGCAGCCGATGCAGCGCACTCTCCGCCAAGAATGCCAGTTGCGCGTGCCGCTCCACCGAATACACCTCGGCCGAGAGCAGCGAAAGCAACGCCGTCACGTAGCCGGAGCCGGTGCCCACTTCGAGCACTCTGTCCGAAGATTGAAGCGCGAGATGTGCGAGCATCACCGCCACAATGTAAGGCTGCGAGATAGTTTGCTCTTCGCCGATGGGCAGCGGGTGGTCTCCGTAGGCGTCCTGCCGGAAAGTCTCCGGAACGAACTCATGCCGCGGCACGATGCGCATGGCGTCGAGCACGCGACGGTCCCGGATGCCACGGTCGGCAAGTTGCACGCGCACCATTTGTTCTCGCTGAGAAATAGAGTCCATGAGCGCTAACGTCCAAACCTTCACCACAGGGGACACAGCGAAACACAGGGGAGATCAAAGCTGCCTTCCCCTGTGTCCCTCTGTGCTCCCTGTGGTAAAGTGCTTCGCGTGTTGCGTCCCGAAAGTTTTGCGGGATCACTCCACGCCGTCAGCTTGATTCGCGAACGTACGGACCGACGCGCTAGTACGGCCCGATAATTCCGCCAATATTCCGCTCGGTCGGCGCCTCCGGCCGCGCCTTCTTTTCTTGCGCTTCGATCATGTCGAGATATTTGTAAGCCGATCCCGTGTTGAAGAGCACGACTGTATCTTCGGCGCGCAAGAATCCGCTGGCGCGCAGCTTCTGATAAGCGACCAGTGACGCGGCTCCCTCGGGAGCGGCGAACACGCCTTCCACGCTGGCCCAGTGGCGCAGGGCCGCCAGGATCTCCTCGTCGCTCGCCACGACCGCCGTGCCCTGGCTTTTTTTCAGAATGTCGAGAATCAAATAATCGCCATACGCTTTAGGCACGCGCAAGCCGGCAGCAAAAGTCCGAGCGTCGGCCCACATTTCAGAAGCACTCTTCCCTGCTTCCCACGCCTTAACAATCGGCGCGCAGCCCGCCGCCTGCACGGTAATCATTTTCGGACGCTCGCGACCGATCCAGCCCAATTCCTCCATCTCATCAAAGGCCTTCCACATGCCGATCATGCCCACGCCGCCGCCCGTCGGATAGATGATGCCGTGCGGAAGCTTCCATCCCAACTGCTCAGCAACCTCGTAGCCCATGGTCTTCTTGCCTTCGACGCGGAACGGCTCTTTGAGGGTCGAGACATCGAACCATCCGTCGTTATTTCCTGACGACCTCTCTTTGTTTATGCGTTCGGCAACCATGCGGCCGCAATCGCTGATCAGGCCATCCACCAGCGTGACGTGCGCTCCGTAATAATCGCATTCCATGCGATTCGCGAGAGGCACATCTTTCGGCATGAAGATGTGAGCTTCAATGCCAGCCGCAGCCGCGTAAGCCGACAGCGCCCCACCGGCGTTTCCAGCGGAAGGAGCGGCCAGCTTCTTCAGACCATAGTGCCTCGCCATGGTCACGGCAGCCGACATGCCGCGCGCCTTGAACGATCCGGTCGGATTCAGGCCCTCATCCTTGATGAAAACGCTCGCATACTCGCGGCTGGGAAGCATAGGCGTGAATCCCTCGCCGAGCGTCACGGGCTTTGCACCTGCAGCAGGTTCGGGGAGAACATCGGCGTAACGCCACATGCTGGCCACGCGACCCGATAAATCTTCGCGACGCAACTTCCCTTTCAGGCTGGCAAGGTCGTAGCGGACGAAAAGCACGCCGCCATCTTTAGGACAGACATTCTGCGGACGATCAGCGGAGAGATGCTCTCCACAGCGAGTGCATTGAATGTAGGCAATTCGCATTGGCGGAAGGATAGCACTTTGGCTGTTGGCTCTTAGCTGCTAGCTGTTGGCTCTCTAAGCTTCAGATGCGCGAGGCCCTATAAGCAGTCGGTATAAATTGCGCCGACAACGGGCTCAGAGACGACAGTGCCAGCCTGATCGACCTTCACACGCAAGCCCAGGAGCGCGGTGTCGGATCCACAGCCCGACGGGGCGCATCCAGACGTGTAGATCGTTCCGCTCGCCTCGTCTCGGCTGAACGTTACCGGCATGTTGTTTTCTGCGAAGAAGTGGACCACAGCATCTTTCTTCGTCCCGATCCTGAGCTTTTCATGCGCGTCTCGCTCGAGTGTCTTTACTCGCGCACTGTATGCGTCTCCCCGTTGCTTGCAAGCGGCACTTTGGTATCGGTAAAGCAGCCAGCCGAGTCGATCAGCAACAGGGTAGAGAGCCCGACGTTGGCCAGTAGCAGCCTGCGCTTCATATTCATCTTCATTTGTCCCACATGGCGCAACACGTGATCGTGATCGAAATAGGACTACACGGCTGTTCTCACCCTGGCAATCTTTTCAGCATCTCATTCGCCTGCCGAAAGCTATTCCTTTGAGTTCAAACGCGCCGTTCCCAACGCTGTGGGTTTCGACTTCCGTGAAAACACGCGATCACTACAAGGGCGCCAATTTCGACGCGGAAGAAGATGCCGTAAGGAAATTTACGGAGGCGTGCACGATGCACATCTCGAAAAACGACTGGGAACTCGTGAGGGTTCTCCTGCAAACGCAGGACAGTCGCTTCAACTTCTTCGAGAAAACGCGTCCCCAGACCGGGGTGCTTGGCCTCGTACCAATCTTGAGCTTCCACGAGTTCGGCGCGCGCAGCGGGCGTAAAGACTACTTGCATCGCTAGGGACGGCGTCGAGCCAACTCTGCGCGCAACTGTTCCCAGGTTACAGCTTGGGTTCGATCCTGATCGAGACTGGACAGCCGCCGGGCCAGTTCGGCTCGTTGCGCTTCCGGCAGCGGAACATCGGCATCGCCCAAGCTGTCCCAAAGCTGGCCAATCAGGGCAAGACGTTCTTCTGGGCTGAGCCGCGCAAGTTCGTCAGAATTTAGACTTGCCATGCCCTTAAAGTACCTCTTTCCGATGCTCCAAACAACTCCTAAGCTGACACTCGTTTCAGCATCTCACCGGCCCGCCGGAACCAAGGCCGCTCCCGCCGTCGCAGATAGCCCGGCATAGTCGGTTTCTTATCAAGCACCTTCTGCGCCCACTCCCGAGCTTCGGCATTGCGACCTTCCGAGGCCAGCAGTTCCGCGAAATTTAAGTAAGTCTCCGACAACGTCGAGGTGATGGTTACCTGCCGGAAGAGCGCCTCCGCTTTTTCTTTCTTTCCAGTCTGCGCGTAGGAGTGGGCGAGCAATCCGGCGGCGCGCTGGAAATCGTAGTCAGGCTCCTTCCCGACCACGCGCTCCAGATCGGGCAGCGCGGCCGCCGCATCACCTAATAGGATGGCGCAAACGCCGCGCCGGTAGAAGGGATCCGGCGTATCGGCGCGGGCGGCAATTGCTTTGTCGAACGCCACTCGCGCCGACTGGAGATTGCCGTCGTCCATATAAAGGTCGCCAAGTTCTTCATAGTTTCCCGCCGACGGATTGTCGCGAATCGCAGCCTCCAGTTCGCCAATGCGCTTGCGCCGCGGAAACACTTTAAAGGATTGCCCCACCAGTCCAATGTCAGGCAGCGCCTCGACAAAAAGATAGATAATCGCGCCCAGCGGGCCGAGAAACAGGATGATGAAGATCCAGTAGTTATCCGGCCGCCGCCGGATGAAGTGCACGATCGCCAATCCCTGAAGCAGGATGCCGATGAAGCCAAAACGGTAAAGAAGGTAGCCCAGAAATCCCATGCCAGTATGAGTCCTAGCGTGAGATTACACATTTGTGGAAGATGGAGGAAGTGACTGTCGGGGCAAGGAGCGGCGATGCCGATCGAGAACGATAAGCAGCAGAACGATCAACAGCAGAACGACGAACAGCAGATCCTGGCGCTGCACGAAGCCGGAGACCGCGCCCTGATGAGCGCCGACCTCGCCGCACTCGCGCAGATCTTCGCCGACGACTACGTACAGTACAACGAAGCGGGCAAGGCTTTCACCAAGCAGGATGTGCTGAACAATTTTCAGACCGGGGCAATTCGTTATCCGTCGATTGTTTCCACGGGAAGGAAGATTCGCGTATTCGGCGACACCGCAGTCGTGCACGGATCAGAATCCGACGAGGTCGAGGCCAACGGAAAGCGTTCCGCTGTGCGCTACGTCTACCTGGACGTGTTAAGAAAGTGCGATGGTAAGTGGAAGCTAGTGGCGTCGCAATTAGCGCGGCCGACAGAAGAGTAGCGGGCAATGTTCAGGTTTCCCCTGTGTACCTCTGTGTCCTCTGTGGTAAAGACCTTGCCTTCGAACCACAGGGGACACAGAGGAAAGCGAGCGCCACTCTAGCTTTCGTCAGCGCGCAGCCGATTCTGCCAGTGCGACCACAGAAACCAGACGGCCCCGGCCAGCAGAAACGCGCCGATCACCGCATCGAATTTATGAAAATACTTGCCCAGCGAGCGCCAGTTCTCGCCCAGTTTCATGCCGAAGTAAGCCAGCATGAAGCACCAAGGCCACGATCCCAGAAAAGTATAGATGTGGAATTTGCCGCGCGGCATGCGGGCAATCCCCGCGGGCAGCGCGATAAATGTGCGGATCACCGGCAGCAGGCGCGCAATGAACACGGCCATGTCTCCCCAGCGCAGAAAAAATCTGTCGGCCCAGTCCAATTCACGGTGCCCCATCAGGATCCAGCGTCCATAGCGCACCACCAGCGGGCGTCCGCCGTAGTAGCCGATTTCATAGGCCACCAGCGAGCCCAGATTGCATCCGATGGCGCCAGCCGTTGCCGCCCACACCAGCTTCATCGCGCCGGTATAGACCAGGTAGCCGGCGAACGGCATGATCAGTTCCGAAGGCAGCGGAATGCACGCCGACTCAATCGCCATTAGCAGCGCGATACCCGCGTATCCGGTTGCTGCCACCAGGGAATTAATGAAGACAAAAAGTAAGTAGAGGATTTTCTCGGTCATGGAAATCGGGCAATCGGGTCATTGGGAGATCGGTCATCTGAAATCAACTCCAGAACCTTCACGCAATTGATTTTAGATCACCCGATGACCCGATGGTCAGATCACCCGATGCCGTTCAAAACGTCCCATCCTGCGTGAAGCTGAAGCCGGGCAAGGTTACGCCATCTCCCGATTTTGTGACCTTCACCTTCACCACCGGCGCGTCGGGCGCGGTCACCTCGGCGGGCCGCAGTACCGCAAATTGGGAGAACACTTCGCTGTACACCTTGGTGACCAGGTGATCCTGGCCGGTTGCGTCATGACGCCAGACCTGTCCGAGTTTGATGCCCTTCACGGCCACAAGTTTTTCCTATTCTCAGAGCTTAGTTCCCAGACTACTCACCCGCCCACCAACCCGTCAATTGCCGCGGGGTTACTTTCGTCGGATGCAAGGCTGCGGCTTTGTTACCATGAACCCGCAATCCAGCAGTGTCCAGGAGGAAGCCGATGCCTCGCGGAAACATGCCGCGTCAACCCAGCCGCAGCGGACGGCAGGAAGGTGCCCGCCGGGCACAGGGTTCACCATTATTGAAGAAGGCCGCAAAAACGACGATCGCAAAAGTCACGACTGCCCACGCAAAGAAAGCAAAGCTGCCGAAGGCTGCCGTCGCAAAAAAGAAATCCGCGTCTGGATATGACCCTTTGGCCCCCGAGCGCGTTCGTCAGATCATCGCCGGCCTTGACCAGCTTTATCCCAAAGCGACCTGCGCTCTCACTCACCGCAGCGCGTGGGAGTTGCTGGTGGCGACGATTCTCTCCGCCCAGTCTACGGACGTGCGGGTAAACATGGTCACGCCCGGGTTATTCGAAAAGTATCCGACCGTCCAGGATTTCGCGGCGCTCGATCCCGAACAGTTGCAGCCGGACATTTACTCGACCGGCTTCTTCCGCAACAAGTCGAAGTCAGTGGTGGGCGCGGCACGAAAGATAGTCGCGGATTTTGGCGGCAACGTGCCCGATACGATGGACGAGTTGCTCAGCCTCCCCGGAGTGGCACGCAAGACAGCCAACGTCGTGCTCGGAACCTGGTTCAAGAAGAATGAAGGAGTCGTCGTCGATACGCACGTGACCCGAATTTCACGCCGACTCGAACTGACCAAACAGGAAGACCCTAAGAAAATTGAAGAGGATCTGATGCAGATCATTCCGCGCGAGCGCTGGACGGACTTTTCTCACGAAGTGATCTGGCACGGGCGGAAGCTATGCGTGGCGCGCAGTCCGAAGTGTGCCGATTGCGCGTTGGAGAAGCTATGCCACGCCGCAGACAAGACGTGGTCCACGGTTGAGATTCACAAGGACGCGCAGCCTTAGATGCCATTGTAGAACAGTTCAACCACCGTGCAATCGTCGTTGAGCGGAGTGCCTCCGCAAAAATCAGCGACCGCAGTAAACACGTCTTCCATAGACTTACTCTTCCCCGCCACACTCTCCAGCCGTTCGCTGTCAAACATATCTCCGCGCGCGTTCTCCGCTTCGGTGACGCCGTCGGTCACCAGAATCATCCGATCCCCCGGCCTCAACTGGCAGCGGTCGCTCGAGTACGTCGCATCCGCCAGCAAGCCGACAGGCAAGTTCCCGTGTGCCGGCCGCAGCACCTCGTTGCCGCAGATCCACACCGGCGGAACGTGTCCGCAGTTGACGTATTCAAGATCGCCGTCGCTGCGCAGGCGCGTAATGATCATGGTCGCGTATTTTTCACCGATGTGCTTGTAAGTGAAAAAGCGATTGACCGCGTCGACAATCTCCACCAGCGGCATGCCCGAAATAAGCTGCGAATAGACCATCCCCTGCAGAATCGAAGCCAGCAGCGCGGCCGAGACTCCCTTGCCGCTGACGTCGGCGAGAACCACGGCCAAGCCTTGCGGCGTGTTCACGGCTTCGAAGAAATCGCCGCCGATTTCTTTACAAGACAGGTTGCGCCCGTTCACCCGCGCAAACGGAACTTCCGGCAGAGTAACCGCCAACAGACGCTGCTGAATCGACGCCGCGATCGACAATTCCTGCTGGTAACGCCGCCCTGCTTCTTCGGCCTGCACCAGCCGCGCGTTTTCCACCAGCTGAGCAGCTTCAGTCGCAATCGCCCGCAGAATATCGTGGCTCACGCTGGTGATATCGCGCGAGGCAAAGCGCGAGTCTACATAGAGCGCTCCCATCACTTCCCCACCGGCCGGCTGATCGGCACGGCTGGTTTGCACCATGGGCTTGCGCAACGGCATGCAGATCACCGTCCGCAGGTCGAAGGTGACAATGCTTTTCCGTTCCTTCACGTCAAGCATCTGACTGGTGTCGGTGACCAGGTATTCCGAGTTCGAGGTCAACGCGCCGTCCAGCACCGATCGGGAAATTGTCTTGTCGTCGAGCAGCGGCTCGCCCTTCGAGTTACGCCCGGCGGCCAGCGTCAGGGTCCCGCTGAGGTCGCGAAGAAAGATGTACGCGCGTTCGGCGCGCGTCAGCTTCAGCGTCGCATCGAGCAGCGTAACCAGGATTTCATCGAGCACGCCGATGGTGTTCAGCTTGCGCGCCGCTTCCATGAACAGCGTGAGTTTCTCCAGGTCGCTCGCCTCCGGCGCGATCTGGATGCCCGAGATCTGGCTGAGAAATTCCCGCGCCGTATTCGAGGTGGTATGCAGCGGATGGAAAATCAGGTAAGCGATATCGCGCGCGCCAAATTCCAGCCGGTCGTTGCGTTGCAGCTTGTGCCGGTCCACCTTCTCGCCATTGACGAAGGTGCCGTGCTTGCTCCCCAGGTCGACGACGAAAAATTCTCCGTTTTCTGAAACGATCGTCGCATGCTCGCGAGACACGCGCGGGTCTGCGATCACCAGGTCGCGGTCCACCTTGCGCCCCACCGTGTAGGGAGTGTGATTCAGCGACAGCGTCTGCTGATCATTGCCCGATACAAAGATCGCGATGGGAAAAATGCTGGATATACCCGAATGCGACGATGCCGACATGTACCCTGAATTCTCCTGCTGGCCGTCATGCCAGAAAAGCCGCCAGCCACCCGACACTGGTCCCACAGCATTCTACGACGTGGCTGGCATTGCCGACGCAGTAAAAGTCGTCTGATAATAATGGATAAGTATCAGGGCAGCCACTCCCACAGGTATCTGCGTCGCCGTCCAGAAAGGGATTGCCCAAGCCCGCTCCACCGTTTCCCGCGGCAAAACGAAGGAAAAACCGGCCAGCACGATGCTCGATAGCCACGGCCAAAAGATCAGGCAAGCGGTAATCGCAAAGAGCGCCCGGTTGGCGACGCTTCTCTGCCAAATCATCCGCCGCTCCCTGACCAGCACCAGCACCGCTGGGATCAGCAGCACCTGATTGTAAGGGACGTTCATAGGTATAAGCAGGACGGTCGTAGCCAGCACCAGGCTAATCGTGTAAGCAAAAGAAGCAGTGTTCGCCGCTTGGCGCCGCTCCCGCCAGCAAACACCCACCATGGCTGCGAACGCCAGCAGCTCGAGAGCCCAGCTCCAGATCCATAGACCCTTAATCGACGGCGTACCCAGCAACGTGTCCAGGACCGACCGCGCCCCCGTGTAGCGCTGATATTCGCGGATCGCGTGCCAGAAGCGCGGAATCCAGTGCGGCAGGTACCACTCCGAGCCAGCACACAGGATAGCCATGGTCAACAGGTACGACGCGGCGCAGCGATAGCGGCGGCGCCCGTCCGCCACCGTCCAGATGGCGAGCCAAGCCAGCAGCAGCACCACCAGTTGCGGTTTAATGCTCGCCAGAGCCAGCAGAACTCCAGCGGCGACCAGATAATCGGCGACCAGAAGGGTAAGCGCAATCGCCAGCAGGCCGGCGACCAAAAGGCTCATCTGTTGCAGCTTCAGCCCCTGCATCACCGCCACACTGCCCAGCGTCAGCGCCAGCAGGCTGACCTGCGTCCACAACGTTGCCGGCCACCGCAAGACTCGGAGCCAGAGCAGCGTGCTGGCGCAGGTAAGAAAAAGCAGTATCCAGAAGAAGCCTCTCTGGACGATGGCGAAGCGTAATCCAGTGGTCGGCGCAAGCAAGAAGACCACATAGACGGGATAGGCAAACCCCTGCTCATCGGTCGGATCACCGGCACAAGACGGATCGAGCGGCCGGCCATAGTAGCCCGCTTCAATTTCGCGGGAGACCTCCGCGCCATAGGGATCGCGTCCACGCAGCAGAAGCTCGCGCGCGCCCAGCCAACGTGGATAAAGATCGGAAAGATTGCCGCGCGGCCGGTCATGCCGAGCGGCATCGGAGACCTGATACGGAATCAGCACACGGTCAACGTAAGTCCACATGCCCGCCGCACAGAGCACGGCGGCCAGAACCAGCCACAGCGGCTTATCGGAAATGCCAGGTCTCATCACGAAATCTGAGAATCTGGATATTACAACGCTTCGTGAACATTTCTCGCCCAATCAGAAATTTCGCCGTTGAGCGGAGCGGAGGACCGCCCCGAACTACGCGGTTGCCGCCGGCGGCACCTCATCCCCGCGGCCGTACTTCGTGCAAATCCAAGCCACCATTGGAATCCACCACCAGGGACTCAGCCATGGCCAACACCATGAGCCCATGAAAAGGACCGCGTACACGGCGACTAACAGGGCCGCATCCACGCGCATTTCCGATCGCGTCGCCGACCCGGGCGCTGCGTATAGCATGAGCACGACCGGCAACAGCAGCGTCAGATCATGGATCACTGCGTGATAGCTAACCAAAATGCACGTCACGATTGCCGCTGCGATCGTGAAGCGAGTCCCGGCTGCTCGCCTCCCGACTTTCCGCAACACGATCCCGAGCGCGGCCGCCGCGCACACAATCGCCGCCACGGTGACGAAGCTTCCACCGCCTCCGCCCGCAAGTTCCGCAAGCTCCGCAATCAGTCCTCGGAGGTTTGGCATTTGCGCGATCGGCGTACCGCCTGCGCCATGATTCTCCACATAACCAACGGCGTGTCCGTAGTCAACCATCCCATGCCATCCCGTCATCATCGCCCAGATGGCCACCAGCACCGCCGCCACTGGACAAAGCCCCAACAACAGTCGCGGCCGTCGCAAAACTAAGATCAGCGCCAGCGGAAGCACCAGGTGGAACTTGAATAACCCGCATCCGAGCGCCGCACCGGCCAAAACAACGCGGCCGCTCGCCAGCAAAAACAGGCTTAACGTCACCAGCAGCAGAAGCAGAACCGAATCCTGCCCTTGAATCAATGCCCTGACCGCCGGCGCGAAGGCGGTCACACTCAAAATCAGGAACAGCGGACTGAGCCGCTCCGTTTCCGCGAATGTCTTTCTGACCATCACCAAACTCAGTATCATCATGACGACATTCAGGAAGGTCCAAACCAGGTACGCCGGAAGATAACTCAGGTATGTCAAAGGCACGAACAGCAATTCCTCAAACGGAGGGTGTAAATCGTAGAGTTGCGCCGCCTGGCCCGCGCGGACCATCTCGGCTCCGTGGTAAAACACGGTGAAATCCTGATATCCATTTCGTAAGGACCAAACAAGGTGGGGCGCGCCGACGAACCTAAGCAACGTCAGCGCGAGAAGAAAAATGCCCGCCAGTCGTTCCTTGCTTCGATTAAGTTCGGCTGGCATCATGCGGAGTCTTCCAGACGTCCCCGATTCTATAATTGCGTCTAACATTCATGATCGAACAATAAATGACCCAACATTCATGACCCTTCTTGCCGACAAGCGCCTGCTGTTCGCCGCGATCCTCTCCTTGGGTCTGCTGGCCATGACTGCCCGCAGTGCTACCGATCCTGATCTCTGGTGGCATCTGCGCACCGGGCAATGGATCGCCGAAACGGGCCGCGTTCCGCATTCCGACCCGTTTTCCTTCACCCGTGCCGGGCATGCCTGGGTGTCGCATGAATGGCTGTCGGAGGTCGTGTTTTACGAACTCTGGAAGCACGCCGGCCCCCTTGCCCTGATCGTATACTCCGCGATCATTACGACCGCAGGTTTTTTGCTGCTTTATCTGCGCTGTCCGGGAAGGCCCCACTGGGCAGCCGCCATGACTGCCCTTGGTGCTCTGGCTTCGGCTCCCTCCTGGGGCGTGCGGCCGCAGATGTTCACCTTTACGCTGGCCAGCCTGCTTCTGTGGCTGCTCGAAGCCGGAGAGCATCGCCCCCGCCTGCTCTTCTGGATCCCGCCGCTGTTTCTCCTCTGGCTGAATATGCACGCCGGATTCGCGCTCGGCCCCGCGCTGCTGGCGGCTTATGGCCTCGGCCTGATGCTGGAAACCGCCGTAGGCAGCACACCCTGGCAGCAGACGCGGCCCGTCCTCCTGCGAGTGCTGCTGCTCCTGCTGGCTTGTTTAGCCCTCGTGCCTCTTAACCCCAGCGGCGCAAACCTCTATCGTTATCCGTTCGACACCTTACGCTCGTCCGGGATGCGGTCACTCATCGGCGAGTGGCACTCACCGGATTTCCATGCCGCCCTGTATCGGCCATTCCTGCTGCTATGGCTGCTGCTTCTGACCGCGCTGGCCAGTTCACGTTCACGCCCCAGGGCGCGCGTGATCGTGCCCCTGGTCCTGGTTTCTTTCGCCGCTCTGGACGCCGTCCGCCACATTCCAATTTTTGTTTTGCTGGCGATACCGGTCATCGCCGCGGCTCTCCCGGCGGTTTCCCGCGTCTCGAAAAGCACGAGACGCGGGGCACCCATATCCTCGCGCTTCGAGCCGCTTTTCAATGGGGCGGTAGTCATTCTGATCGCCGTATTTGCCATGGTGAAATGGGGGAGCCTGGCCCACAATCAGGATGCCCGCGAGGCCGAGAAGTTCCCCCAAAAAGCGGTCGCGTTCTTGCGCGCCGACAGCCATCCAAATCCCCGTCCCCAACCCCAAAGACTTTTCGTTTACTACGACTGGGGAGGCTATGCGATCTGGAATCTTTATCCCGAATATCGCGTGTTCGCGGACGGCCGCGCCGACCTTTATGGCGCCGACCTAAATGGCTATGGAAATGACTACGGAGATGACCTCCTTCGTCAGTCGATCAAGACCGTACCGGAACTCCGCACCGGCTGGCGAGAGATTCTCGACCACTGGAAGGTGCAGGTGGTGCTGGTCCCCCCTTCCTGCGCGTTGGCTCAAGCCCTCCTTCTCGACGCCAACTGGCACGCGGAATTCAGCGACTCTAAGGCAGTTGTCCTGCTCCGGACGCACCCCGCCGTCGAAGATTCCGGCATTTTCGCCAGAAGCACCGTCAGCACGGCAATAAAGTGAAAAAATATTTCCCACAGCCATCCGAATCTGCGAAACTAAGGCCCATAGTGGAAATGGTTCCCACGCTGGTCGCGGATTGGGATCTTCTAGCGCAAGACCGAAGGAGCCTCGGATGAACGTTTTAGCTAAACTCTTGTGGCGCAATGAGGAAGGGCAGGATGTCGCGGAATACGCGGTGATGCTGGCCGTAATTCTGGTGATCGTGATCGGTACCGTCAAACTGATCGGCAGCAATGCGAACAACGTGTTCTCGTCGGTGGCGAGCAGCATCCAGTAGGACGCCCCGACGGAAAACTGAGTTGGCCGTGGCAACGAACGAGTAAAGAGTAATGAGTAATGAGTAATGAGTAATAACTCCGGGGTCGTCCCGGAAGGAGCGGAATGAACCGAAGCCGTTTGTTGATGATCGGAGGCTTGGCGCTGGCAGTCGGCCTGCTCGTTGCCTTTACCGTCTATAACCGGCTGCGCACCTTTACGGGTTCAACCAGCAGTGAGCGGGGAGTAGCGGTCGCGGTCGCCGCCCGCGATATTCAGGTTGGGGTCAAATTGGCAGCCGACGATGTCCGCATGATTTCTGTTCCGCAATCGGCGGTCCCTCCCGGCGCCTTCTCCGGAACATCCCAGATCCTGAGCCGGGGCGCGGTTCTGCCGATAACTAAGGGCGATTTTATTCTGCCCAGTAAGCTGGCGGCGATGAACGCCGGAGCCGGTCTGCCCTCGATGATCCCGCAGGGAATGCGCGCCGTTTCGGTGCGCGTCAATGATGTGGTTTCGGTGGCGGGCTTCGTGCAGCCGGGCACGCGCGTGGATGTGCTCGCTACTGGTGATCAAGGCTCGGGCAACGACCGTCAAACCACCACCGTCCTCGAAAACGTCGCCGTCATCGCCGTCGGCAAGAGTTTGGATCGCAACGCTTCCGCCGATGCCCAGACGGCCCCGGTGATTACACTCCTGGTCTCTCCCGACGACGCGCAGAAACTCGCGCTGGTTTCGCAGGAAGGACGGATTCAGCTCTCATTGCGCAATCCGCTCGACACAAAAATGGGAGGCATCGGCGCCACCCGAACCAGTTCGCTCTACCTGGGCGTGACGCCCGTGGCGGCTGCATCCAAGCCCAAAGCGCATAAGGTGATCATGACCAAACTTCCGGCGCCTCCACCAGGAACCTATCAGGTGGAAATGATTCGCGGCAGCAAACGGGATGAGACCAAGTTTGAAGAAAACAAGTGATTCTGAGCCCTCGATACCGCAACCACTCGCATCCGCTCGTTGCCTCGACGGATTTGCTCGTGCATCCTCGCAGAGGTCCGAATTCATGAAAGGTCTTACGCTCGCCGCGGCCGTTTTGCTGCTCGGTGCGACAACAGTTTCGGCTTCTTCGCAGAACCAGGACACGCCCGCAATCCCTCCTCCCAATCCTGCGGCCGCGCAACCTTCCTCAACAACCACGTCTACATCCAGCCAGAGCGTTACCCCCGGTGCTGCTCCGCTGCGTGTGATGGTGGGTAAGTCTCTCCTGATTAACACTACCGAAAGACTGAAGCGGGTCTCGGTCACCGACCCCGCCGTGGCCGATGCGATAGTCGTCACGCCCACCCAGGTGCTGGTCAATGGACTTTCTCCCGGCGAGGTTTCCCTGCTCATCTGGGATGAACTGGAGCGCTCCCGCAGCTTCGATCTTCGCGTCGATGTCGATATCACTGCGGCCACCGAGGAAATGCATCGCCTGTTCCCCGATGAGCGGATTACCGTGACTCCTTCGCGTTCCGCGATTGTTCTCTCCGGTCACGTTACCACCGAGGACGTCTCCAAGCACGCCGGTTTGCTCGCCTCGGCGTATTCCAAGAATGTCGTGAACGTGTTGACCTTCGGGCCAGTCGGAGCCGAAGAAGTGCTTCTGGAAGTGAAGTTTGCGGAAGTGGATCGCTCGGCCATAACCCAACTGGGAATCAATCTGCTTTCGACCGGCGCTGGAAACACGATCGGCACCATCACCACCGGCCAGTTCGGCGGCGTCAGCGGCATCGGGACCATCAACGATCAGGGAACGGGCGCCCCATCTTCCACTACGGCGACGGTATCGAACGTACTCAACATGTTCTTCTTCAACCCCCAAGTCCATCTGGGTGCGGTGATCGAGGCCCTTAAGTCGCAAAACCTTCTGCAGATTCTGGCCGAGCCCAACCTGGTCGCGCTTAATGGCAAGGAAGCCAGTTTCCTTTCGGGAGGAGAATTTCCCTTTCCGGTGGCGCAGCAAAACGCCAGCGGAATCGCCACCGTCACCATTCAGTTTCGCGAGTTTGGCGTGCGTTTGAAGTTCACCCCCGTGATTCAGCCGAACGGCAACATCCACCTGCACGTGATCCCCGAGGTGAGTACGCTCGACTTCGCGGATGCAGTCACCGTTGCCGGAACCACCATACCCGCCATCAGCACGCGCAAGGCGGATACGGAATTCGAACTGCAGGATGGTCAAAGCTTCGTCATCGCCGGCCTGCTGGATAACCGGGTCACAAATATTGACAACAAGATTCCGTGGCTGGGCGATATTCCGATCTTAGGCAATTTCTTCAAAAGCAAGAGCGCTCAGAAGAGTAACTCGGAATTGATGGTCTTATGCACGGTGCGAAGGGTTTCGCCCACTACGCAGGCGCCGAAGGGCCCTGCGATGCCGGTGCCAAACCTGGATCCGGCAAAGTTCGATAGCAAGAAGCCTAATTGAGGCATTGAGACATTTAGTCATTGAGTCATTGAAAATCGCGCTAGGGGTTTATAAATGATTCAATGCCTCAATGATTTAATGATTCAATGTTCTTAGAAGTGGGGGAGTCATGCCGGAATTGTCAGTCGCCGTGTTCGCCACGGACAATGACCAGCGCGCGGTGCTGCAGGTCCTGGTGGATGGCACCGGCGTGGCCCGCACCGTGTGCAGCAACCCGACTTTGCCTGCCGCCGCCCACGATCCGGTTATCCGCAAAACCCAATCCTTCGCGCCCGACGTGGTACTGGTGGATATCGCCAGCGATGGCACCACCGCGGCGCTGCGGGCAATCGAGTTGCTGCACCAGGAACTTCCCGATTCAGCCGTGTTTGCCGTCGGCCCCATGACCCATCCGCAGTTGATCGTCAGTGCCATGCGGTCGGGTGTGCGTGAATACATTGAGCGCCCCACCACCACCACCGATCTACTGGACGCCTTCGTCCGTCTCACCACTCGTCGCAAACCCGTGCGCGAAGGTTCACGCGGGAAGGTGTTCACCATAGTCAACGCGAAAGGCGGCAGCGGCGCCACCACCGTCGCCGTCAATCTCGCGCTCGCCCTGCAGGCGGTTCACCACAGCACGGCGCTGGTGGACTTGGCGCCCCTCGGTCATTGTGCCCTGCATCTCAATCTCAAGCCCACCTTCACCGTCTCCGACGCCATCACCAATCTGCACCGCCTCGACGCGTCCCTGCTCGAGAGCTTCATGGCGCGTCACGATCGCGGGTTGCAGGTGCTGGCCGGCGCTGTGGCTCCCGTTCCCATCGAGCCCTCCGCTTCCGATTTTGCCCGCCTCTTCGACACCATGGCGGGCCAGTTTCACTACATTGTCGTGGACGCTTCCTCCCGCCTCGACAGCGCCACTCGCCTGGTCAGCAACCTGTCGGAGAAAGTTCTGCTCATCGCCCACGCCGATGTCGCTTCCCTCTGGAGTGCCGGAAGAGTGGCCCAGTATCTCGGCGAGACGGGCTCGCGCGACCGTTTTTCCTTGGTGCTGAACCGTTATCGCAAAGTTGCCGGATTCAATGAAGCGGAGACCGAAGCCGCCATCGGCGCCCCCGTTCTCTGGCGGATTCCCAATCAATACTTCGCGGTCTCGAGCGCCATTGATCGCGGCATTCCCTTGATGCAACAGGGAAGCACCGACATTGCCCGGTCAATTTCCGGGCTGGCCGAATACCTGACCAGAGACGATTTGGAAGTGAAGCGCACGGCTTGGTCGTTGTTCAAGACGGTGTAATAATTCATTGAGTCATTGAACCATTGAGATATTGACTCATTGACTCAATGATTCAATGATTCAATAGACTTATGGCCAATCTGCAAGCCTTCGAACGGAACGAGTACCAGCAGGTCAAGGCGGACCTGCACCGCAAGATCCTCGATCGCCTCGACCTCGAAAAACTCGGCCGCACCAGCGGAGATTCCGCGCGCGAAGAAGTTCTCATCCTCATCCGCAGTTCGGTGAACGGCGAAGCGGTCCCGCTCAGCTTTGCCGAGCGCGAGCAGCTGTCGCGCGAAATCCTCGACGAAATCTTCGGCCTCGGCCCGCTCGAGCCGCTGCTCAAAGATCCGACCATTTCCGACATTCTCGTCAACCGCTTCGACCGCGTCTACATCGAACGCGCTGGCAAGCTCGAAATCACCGGCCTGTCATTCAAAGACAACCAGCACTTGATGCAGATCATCGACCGCATCGTCTCCCGCATCGGCCGCCGCGTCGACGAGTCTTCGCCCATGGTCGATGCCCGCCTGCAGGATGGTTCGCGCGTCAACGCCATCATTCCGCCGCTGGCGCTCGACGGCGCCTGCCTCTCCATCCGCCGCTTCGGCCGCGATCCAGTAACCGCCCGCAACATGATCGAGAACAAGACCCTGACCCAGCCCATGCTCGACCTGCTCTCCGCTGTGGTCAAGGGCCGCCTGAACGTGATCATCTCAGGAGGAACCGGCGCCGGCAAAACCACCGTTCTCAATGTTCTTTCCAGTTTCATCCCGGAAACGGAGCGCATCGTAACCATCGAAGATGCGGCCGAATTGCAGCTCAAGCAGGAACACATCGTGCGTCTCGAAACCCGCCCTCCCAACATCGAAGGCAAAGGCGCGGTCCGCATGCGCCAGCTCGTCATCAACAGCCTGCGTATGCGCCCCGATCGCATCGTGGTAGGCGAGGTGCGCGGCGAAGAAGCATTCGACATGCTTCAAGCCATGAACACCGGTCACGAAGGTTCGCTCACCACCGTCCACGCCAATTCGCCGCGCGACGCTCTGGCCCGCATCGAGAATATGGTTTCGATGGCCAATCTCAACATTCCCGAGCGCGCCATTCGCCAGCAGATCGCCAACGCCGTCCACGCCGTAGTCCAGGTCGCGCGTCTCTCCGACGGTTCGCGCAAGATCATCACCATTTCCGAGGTCACCGGAATGGACGGAGAAATGATCACGCTTCAGGACATTTTTGTCTTTGACCGCAGCGGCATTGACGAGAGCGGAAAAGTCCGAGGCGTCTTCCGTTCCACTGGACAACCGCCCCACTTCGCCGAGCGCCTCGCTACCGCCGGTTGCCGCCTGAGTCCCGCGATCTTCGAGTCCCGGATGGAGGTCTAGCCCATGCCCCTCCTGATTGCGTTCCTGGCGTTCGTAGTGGTCACCATGGCGGTCTTTGCCGGAATGTCTTTGTTCGACGAGCGCAAGGCCCAGTCTCGCGTCCTCCGCGATCGCCTCTCCACCGTTCAGGAGCCAGCCGAGCAAGCCGCGCCCGACCTGGCTATTCTGCGCGACGAAGTGCTCAGCCGCATCCCCGCTTTCGACACTTTTCTCCGCCGTTCCGAGCGCGTTTCACTTCTGCAGAAAATGCTGGCTCAAGGCAATGTCGACGTCCGCGCCGGAAACTTCCTCATGCTCTGCGCCGTGTCGGCCGTGGTATTCGCCGTCATCGCCTTCGTCGCCGGTGGCAACATTATGTTCGGATGGGCCGGCGCTCTGCTCGGCTTTTTTATTCCCTACGCCTACGCCTCGCACATGCGCACCAAGCGCTTCCAGCAATTTGAGGAGAAGTTTCCCGAGGCCATCGATACCCTGGCCCGCGCCGTCCGCGCCGGACACGCCTTCACCACCGCTCTCGAAATGATCGCCAACGAAGTTTCCGAACCCGTCGCCGGAGAATTCCGCCAGCTCTACGAAGAACAGAAATTCGGCCTCCCCGTACGCGACGCCCTGCTCAACCTCGCCGACCGCATCCCTCTGGTCGACGTCAAGTTCTTCGTCACCGCGGTGATGCTGCAGCGCGAGACCGGCGGCAATCTAGCCGAGATTCTCGACAACCTCTCCTACGTCATTCGCGAACGCTTCAAAATCCTGCGCCAGGTCCGCGTTCACACCGCGCAGGGACGCCTCACCATGGTCCTGCTCATGGCTCTGCCCCCTACCATCGTGGTGGTCATGCAATTCCTGAACCCGGGCTTCATTCGCCCGCTTTTCACCGACCCCATAGGACATGCGTTGATAGTCGGCGGCATCACGTTGCAGACACTGGGCTACTTTTTTATTCGCAGAATTATAAGGATACAAGTTTGAATATGACAGCAGAGGTTCACGTCTAATTCATGGTCCTCGCACTCTCCATTTTCGTTTTCCTGACCATCGTGGTCATCGTCTTCGCCTTCGGAGCCGCCACCGTCGCGCCCTCCTCCGTCCTCGGATCCCGCCTGCGCGAAATCGGATGGCAGCGCCCCAAAGCCCAGGCCAAGCCCGCCATGCGCGAACGCATGCAGCAGGCTCTCGATCCCTTCAGCCGCGCCCTGCCCGTCTCCCCCGCCGGAGTTTCGCAAACCCGCGCCTGGCTCATTCAGGCCGGATATCGCAGCCCGCAGCACGTGACCATCTACAACGGCATGCGCGTCCTGTTCGCCGGCATTGGCTTCTTCTCGGTTTTTCTGTTCAGCGGATTCGATTCACCCGCCCTGCTTCTAGGCATGCTCGCGTTCGGCTTTTTCATCCCGCGATTCCTGCTGAAAAGGAAAATGAAGGAGCGCCAACTCCGCATCCGCCTCGGTCTTCCCGACGCCCTCGATTTAACCGTGATCTGCGTAGAGGCGGGCCTTGCTCTCGATCAGGCCATGTCGCGCGTGGGCACCGACCTGAGCCACGCCCACCCCGAACTAAGCACTGAATTCCATTTCTTCGACCTGGAAATTCGCGCCGGTAAACCGCGCGTCGAAGCCCTCCGCAATCTGGCCGAGCGCACCGGTGTCGACGACATTCGCTCGCTGGTAGGAACCCTGATTCAAACCGACCGCTTCGGAACCAGCGTTGCCCAGGCCCTGCGCGTGCATTCCGATTCCCTGCGCACCGAGCGCCGCCAGCGAGCCGAAGAACAAGCCGCCAAAACCACCGTCAAAATGATCATTCCCCTGGTCCTGTTCGTGATGCCCTCTCTGCTTTTTGTCACCATCGGCCCAGCCGTGATTCAGTTGCTGCACATATTCATGCCCGCGGGCAAACATTGAGACACTGAATCATTGAGGTATTGAATCATTAGAACCAATACCTCAATGATTCAATGTTTAAATGATTCAATGTTTAAATGACTCAATGATTCAATGACTAAGGGATACGCCTTTAACCGCACCCGCACCACCTATCTCGCGACCGATCTCCTGATCGCGCGCACCCACTGGACCCGTTTTCGCGGCCTCATGGCCAAAGATTCCTCCCAGTTCCCGCGCGGCCAGGGACTATGGATCAAACCCTCCCACGGCATCCACACCTTCGCCATGCGCTTTCCCATCGACGCCGTCTACCTTGATCGCGAAAAGATCGTCATCCATCTCGAAGAGGGACTCAAGCCCTGGCGTCTAGCCGCCGTTCGCGTCCAAGCCGCGTCCGTGCTCGAGCTTCCCGCAGGCACCATCCGAGAGTCCCAGACCGCCCTAGGCGACCAGGTAGACATTTCTTTCGAACAACGTCCGCCTCACACCGAAGCGGCCTGAAACACGACGGCCCTGGCCACGATCCTTAGTCCTTTGCGACCAACCTCCAAGTTGTCATCCTGAGCGGAGTAGGAGCTTCACGAAGTGAAGCCCCTGCGGAGTCGAAGGCCCCCTTCGCGCCCAGCAAGGGCGCATCAGGGAGTTCTCCCGATGCACCGTGCAGGTATCCGTTAAATTAGAGCGGGCGGGGTGGCCAAACTCAGGTTCTGACTTTGCTTTGAAAGGGCGCGGCTTGAGCCGCGCCGTAAGGACCATCCCCACCATCGCCTTTAGCCGCCGGGGGTAACCGCCGCCGCGCACCCGCCCCCGGCGACGATTCCTAAGCCTCTGCGACCAACCTCAAACTTGTCATCCTGAGCGGAGCAGGGACTTCACGAAGTGAGGCCCCGGCGCAGTCGTAGAGCCTGCCCTGAGCGAAGCCGAAGGGACCCCTGCGCCCTCCTCGCTCAGCAAGGACGCATCAGGGAGTTCTGCCGATACACTGTCAGGGACAGGCGTTTCGCCCCGCAATCGCGCTGAGAGCCATTTCTCAATGAGTGATAACGCCTGATTTCGTCAACTGTCGCCCCAAAGAGGTGGCCGTCAGCTCCATTGATTTATTGACAAGGAAAATCGGGGGGAGCAAAATCCCTCAGCAGTTGGCATTCCGCCCCTATTCCTGCCTTCCCCTGGGGCGGCCCTGACGCGAGCCAGAGCGATTGACACGCATCGCGTTCTCAATTGGTGAGGAATCGGGGGCGACGAAAATGACACTACGAGGCGGCAATCATCGTCGGCTTGATGTTGCTGGCTGGATTATTTTGGATTCAGCTCATGGCAAAAGTTTGGGTCCTCTGTTCGCCTATTCCGCCCCGAAACGATCCCGACCGGCGGTTCCTAGTTCCTTGCTCTTCTGGCCCCTTCTAATTTGCCTCGCCCTCGTTCTACTTTCGGTCGTCACGGCCGCACAAACACGAAAGTCGCCACCGCCGAGAACCCTTCCGACGCCTGAGGGCAATGCCAGCGATGCAACAACGATGATTAGCAGTGGAAAGCCTCTGCCTGAAGCCGGAAAACAAAGAAGCGATGTTTGCCTACTACCGCCGCTGGACATGCCGGGCAGTATCTCAATTGCGGTGGAACAGTTGCAGGTCTCGACAAAAGCCAGGAGAGAGTATCAGAAAGCATGCTCAGCTCTGACGAAGAAGAAAACCATGGATGCCGAACAGCATTTGCGAAAAGCGGTCCAAGAATATCCGAAGTATAGCGCCGCCTGGGTGACGCTGGGCCAAGTGCTCGCCGACGAGCACAGGCCCGAGGATGCCAAGAACGTGTGCTCGAAGGCCGCGACGACGGACCCGATCTACGTGCCCGCACATCTGTGTCTGGCCGAGATTGCTTCGCGAAGCCATGAGTGGAGGGAAGAACTACAGTACAGTAATCGTGCGCTTGAGCTTGACCCGACTAGCATTCTCGCTTACGAGTATCATGCTGCGGCCAACGCGAATCTGGGGAACCTGGACGGAGCGGAAAGAAGTGGGTTGCGTGCTATCGAACTCAACAGAAGTAATCACCAGCCGGGCGTTTACTTCCTGCTGGCCCGGATTTATCAACTGAAAGGAGACGTTGCCCGCGCGAAGGAACTGTTCTTGCAATACCTGAAGTACAGCCGCGATCCTCAGCGCGCAGCTCTGGCAAAGCAAATTCTGGCAAAGCTGGAAAATGGCCAGAACGAAGTCATGGAGACGGAATCTGAAACCTCTCCGGACATAAGTGGGAATTTGGCGTGGCCATGGGAGCCTGCGGATACTGATGAAACTTTTTCCGCAGTGGTAGACCATGCCCCTTGTCCGTTGCCGCACATTCTAGACGGGGTGGGTCAGAGGGCCGCCGAACTGGTGGAAAACCTCCAGCGCTTCACGGCGACCGAGAAGATCGAACACACTGAGTTCGGGAAGAATGGCAAGCACCGCAGTTCGACCAGCGAACTATTTAGCTACGTAGCCGAGATAGAAGAGAACCCCTCTGGAGAGCTCTTGGTGAACGAATACCGTACGGCAAAAAGTCAAAGTCAGAGTGACCCGCCACGGCTCGTGGAGAATGCAACCGCTGCCTCAGGCCTGATCTTTCATCCCAAAATGATTGGAGACTTCGAAATTCACTGTGAAGGACAAACGGATGTTCAAGGGATGCCTGCGTGGCAATTGCGGTTTGAAGAACGGCCAAATCCGAGCAAATCGTTTAGCGAGTTTCGAATTAACGGTAGAGGATACACGGTCAGGCTTAAAGGACGGGCGTGGATTTCGGCGGACAACTACCAAGTGCTGCGTCTGCAGAGGGATTTGGTCGCCCCCGTGCCAGAGATCAATCTGCAGTTCGAACACTCCGATATCGCTTTTGCCCCTGTGGAATTTGCAAAGCACCGGTTTAGCCTTTGGCTGCCCAAGATTGTGTCGATGGACATCGGCTATCGGGGCCATCACTATCAGAGGGTGCACAGCTTCAGCCACTTCCAGTTGTTCCTGGTCGACACTGAGGAAAAAGTAAAAGAGCCAGCTCCCCCAACGTCGAAATCTGGATTAACGAGCAATAGCAACCCGGTGCCCTAGCGTAGTGCGTCATGCAGATTGACGTTTATGCAAGGATTGGCGCGCGCATTTGACCTTTTCCAAGATATCGTAGGCGCGCTCTCCAGATAAAAGTTTTTTGGATTCTCGTTGTGGCGATTCGACTTGTACGCCGTCGGGAGGGTGGCTGTCGTAACATCCCGATTACACTCATTGACCCCCTCCTGAGGGCAAACGTCTCCTTTCCCTCTGCGCGAACGGCCGAGCGTACATAGATGAGACGCCGGAGTCACAGGAACGCCCTTGACTCCCCTGTTAAAATAGATTCATAGCAAACAAGCATTTGCCTAAGCCCCACCTGCTCCTTGACAACAAATCCGAGCGGCAATCGTTCATTGTTTCAGCGGCCCGCCTCTGCGACTCGTTTAGGCTAACTCCTTATTCCTGAATACTTTACCTATAAGTCCTTATTCCCCAAAGACCTGGCAGGAATTCTTCTCTAAGTCAATGATTCCAATAGACCGGAGGTATGGGGGGGTGGGGGAGGGTACTAACTGGTAAACACATCGCCTCAACAGTGTGCGACAAAGCACAATGGCACAAACGACTCAAAAAACACCGAAGTCACCGCGATAATCCGACCATCCTTCTGGCACACTACACTAGTGGGACTCCCCAAGAAAAATTACACAGTCGGAGACATAGTTCGAAGCATCGTGTTCGAATCATAGTGTTCGAAGCATAGTCGGAAACAATGTCCGAAGTTGCCACCATTCCCGCAGTCCCCGATCGTGAGCCCAACGACCGTCGGCCCAACGATCAATGGCCCGAGCCGCCGCGCCTGCTCGTGGAATGGTCCTCGCGCTGGGAAGAGTTCAAGTCCGCCTTCGGTCCCGCGCTTACCCGCGCGCCGAAAGCCTTGGCCGGAGAAGCGCCCATCGGCATCTTCCCGTATCGCGGAATGCTCGCCTGCTGGCTGCTCGAATTGCTGCTGCTGATCGCGATCATCGTGCTCCCCCCGCGCTTTGAGAGTCTTCAGCTCCCCGCTCCTCCCACTCGTCTGCACTGGGACGTAATCTATTATTCCGGAGACGAACTGCCGCAAACGCAAGATCGCGGCGGAGCGCAGTCCGGCAAGTCCGGACGCGCCGGCGGCGACCAAGCCCGCCATCGCACGCAAGCCATCCGCGTAGCGCGCGGCGACAAGCCCAGCGAAAAGGTTGTGGACGCGCCCAAAGTCAATCTGCCGCATTCCGATTCCGCAGTAGCCAATCTGCTGGCGTTCAAATCCAATCCCGGACCGCCGCCCGCCGAAGGCCTGCGCTCCACGCTAACCGCGCCAGCGCTGCCCGCAATGAGCGTCGTGCCCCCTTCGCCGGAGTTGAAGTCCTCAGCAAACCGCACTCCCAGCCTGACGACCAGCGTCGTCCCACCTTCGCCGGAGCTGAGTGCCTCGACCAGCCGCACCGCCAACAGCCTGACGACCAGCGTCATCCCGCCCGCGCCCGAAGTCTCTCACGCCAGCACGCGCTCGTCGCCAACCTTGAGCACCAGCGTCGTCGAACCCGCGCCGAATGTCTCACGCGATAAGATGCAGACCGCAAACCCGCTCGCGCAGACTGTCATCGCACCCGCTCCGCAAGACACGCAGCGCGATCTGGCCAGTTCCCGTCTCCCGATGACGCAAACCGTGGACGTGGTTGCGCCGCCGGTTTCCGCGCCCCAGCGCGATATGTCTTCCACGCCCAAGCTGTCGCTGCCAACACCCGCAGTCGTAGCGCCGCCGCCGTCGCAAGTAAGCCGCGATCTCAACAGTTGGGGAAGCTCAGCCACCGGAGACATGCAGGCCAAGCCAGTGCCACCACCGCCAACCGCATCCGGAGGAAGTTCGCTAGCAAGATCAGCCGCAGCGACGCTAACGCAGCAGGTTGTGCCGCCTCCAGCCAGCATCGAGGGAGGGAAGAACGGCACCCAAGCAAGCGGCCGCTCCGGACAATCCGCAAATTCGCTGCTAGGCGCAGCCAACGTCATCCCACCTCCACCAGGCCTGGGTGGAGGCAAAGCCCTCTCCGGCAGCGGACGCGGCCTCAAAGGCGCAGGAGCAGGCGGTCCGCTCGATCTCGGCACTGCAGTCGCTCCACCAAGTAACGCCGGAGGAAACGCCGCCGGCAGCGGAGTCGTAGTCTCCAGCCAACCGGGAACGAAGGTTGGACTGCCGAACTCCAACAGCGGAGCTCTAGCCATGTCGCCCACTGGCACAGCCAAAACCGGTCTCGGAGGCAGCGGTGGAGGAGCCAGCATAGGCAAAGGCAACGGCCCCGGCAGCGGACTGCAAGGAGAAGGCTCAGGAGCAGGCCGAGAAGGCACAGGAAAAGGTACCGACCCCAACGCTCGAGGAGGCATCTCGCCCTACCCCGGAACCGGTGGCGCAGGCAACGGCACCACCGGCGCACCCGCCGTACCTGGAGTATCCGTGCAAGGCGGCACCACAGCCAGCATCACCCTGCCCAGCTTCGGAGCCGCCGGAGGCGACGCGCCCTCAAACGGCCCTGGCCGCTCCTCTACCAGCGCACGCGGAGGCATAAGCTACACGGTAAAAGCTACGTCAAGCTCCGGCGGCGTTTTCAATCGCTATGGCCAACTGAAAGGTGTCAACTATTCGACTTACATCGACACCTCGCTCGGAACCGCAGTGATGCTGTATGCCGATGCTGCGCACCCTTACTCCGGAGACCTCACCAAACCTGAGCCCCTGCGCGTCGACCTGCCGCAGGGACTGCGTCCGACCTACGTAGTATTCACCTGCATCCTCGACCGCTCCGGAAATTTGAAAGACCTGAGAGCACTCGAGCCCGGCGCCGCCGAAACTACGTCAAGAATTCTGGTGGCTCTGCACAGCTGGAAATTTCGTCCGGCAATGCGCGGCGATGAGCCGGTAGAAGTAAATGCATTCCTGGGATTCGGGATCGATACGCGTTAAACCGTCTTTGTTTATCACCGATGGAGAGACGGGCGTCCCCGCCCGTCCGGATATACAGGTGGCCGGGCGAGGACGCCCGGCGCTCCATCGTGGTCTATGGATCAGTAGCCTTTCCGCTTATCCACCACAGCCAGCAACGGCACGCCATTCAGATAGCGCCGCAGATTTTCCGAGAACAGCGCATAATGCCGCTCCCATAACTTGTCGGTGAGCGCTGCCGTGTGCGGGGTAATGAGCAGATTGGGTACGTCCCACAGCGGCGAATCAGCGGCCAGCGGCTCTTTCGGAAAAACATCGAGCGCCGCGCCGCCAATCTTCTTTTCACGCAGAGCAGTGGCAAGCGCGGGTTCGTCCACGAGTTGACCGCGGCCGACGTTGATCAGGCAGGCGTCCGGCTTCATGAGCGCGAGTCGTTCGGAGTTCGCAATCGCCTTTGTGCTGGCCGTGACCGGAGCTGCCAGCACGATGTAATCCGCTTGCCGGAAGATTTCGTCGATTTGAGCCGGCCCGAAGACGGTGTCCGCGCCCTCGCTTCCCTTCTCCGGATGCTCGCGCACAGCGATCACCCGCATGCCCAGAGCCTTCGCGCTCTTCACCACCGCGCGTCCGATGCTGCCGAGGCCTATGAGACCGACGGTCGCGCCCGCGACCTCACGCACGCGCGGCAGTTCGTCCCACAAAATCTGTTGTCCCCAAACGTGCTTCTCCTGCAGAAGCACCGAGCCCGGAATTTTCTTGGCCAGTGCAAAAATGAGCGCGATCACATGTTCGGCCACGACCGGCCCGTGCACTTCGCGCGCGTTTGTGAGAACGACGTCGCTGGTGACCAGTTCCGGAAACATCAGCTGATGAACCGCCGCCGCCGGAGAGTGAATCCATCGCAGCTTCTTCGCCGCCGCAATCTGTTCGGGACGGATCGACCAGGCGATAACGATCTCGGCATTGACGATTTCGGAATCGACCCGCTTGTAGTCGGGAAGATGAACGATTTCAATTTGCGGAAACTCGCGCCGCAGTCTCTCGGAAAACCACAACGGCGCGTTCCACTGGTCAAAGGGATGGCGAACGCACATCAGCAGCTTGCGAATCGAGTCGTCGGGTGGTCGGGTCATAGGGCGATCAGAAAGATTTCTCGGCGTCCTCTGCGTCTCGGCGGTTCAGGCTTTCAGCGGCTTCCGTAGATCCGTCCCCGTCATTTCCGTCGGCTCAGCAACCCCCAGCATGCCAAGCATGGTCGGCGAAATGTCCCGCAGCGATCCGTTCGGCTTCAGCGTGTACTGCTTCGCATCATCCGCCAACAGAATAAACGGCACTGGATTCGTGGTATGCGCCGTATGCGGACCGCCGCTCACGGGGTCAATCATCATTTCAGCATTACCGTGATCGGCGGTAATCAGCATGGCTCCGCCTTTGGCGCGCACCGCCTTCTCGATCTCACCGAGGCATGCATCTACGGTCTCGACCGCCTTGATGGTGGGCTCGATTTTGCCCGAGTGCCCAACCATATCGGCATTGGCGAAGTTGACGATGATCACGTCAAACGTACCGTCGTTCGTGGCCTTGACCACCGCCGCGGCAACGCCAGCGGCGCTCATCTCCGGCTTTAGATCGTAGGTCGGAACCTTCGGAGACTGCACCAGCACCCGCTCTTCGCCCGGAAACGGCTGTTCCACGCCGCCATTAAAAAAGTACGTCACGTGCGCATATTTCTCCGTCTCCGCCACGCGCAGGTTGCGCATGTTCATCCCTCCCATCACGTTCGCCAGGATGTTCGCCATCGACTCCGGGGGAATCACCACCGGCAGGTTGAAATTCTTGTCGTACCGCGTCATGCAAACGTACTTCAGGTTCTTCGGCACGCGATCGCGCGGGATCGTCGCGTCCAGATCCGCCGCGCCCGGCAAATCGCTTCCGCCTTTTTCATTCAACCCGCTGTTGCGGCACAGAGCGCGCGTGATCTGGCGAACGCGATCGGCGCGAAAGTTAAAGCAGATGCACGAATCCTCGTCGCCGATCGTCGCCAAGCCGTTCTTTGTCGAAGTCTCGCCGCGACTGTCCGTGCAAACGAACGGCACCACGAACTCGTCGGTCACACCCTTGTTGTAAGACGCTTTCATCCCCTGCACGGCGTCCGCGTAAGTGCCGCCCTCGGCCTTGCCCTCGACCATCGCGCTGTAAGCCTTAGCGATGCGCTCCCAGCGCCGGTCGCGGTCCATGGCATAGTAACGGCCGTTGACGCTGGCGATCTTGCCGCAGCTATACTCGCGCATTTTCTGTTGCAACTGTTCGAGATAGCTGGCCCCGTTGGTCGGCAGCGTGTCGCGACCGTCCATGAATGCATGCACGAAGACACGATCGATTCCGTTCTGCTTCGCCATTTTCAGCAGCGCGTACAGGTGCTCCTGCCGAGAATGCACGCCGCCGTCCGACAGCAGTCCGAACAGATGCAGCTTGCGCCCACCCAACCGTGCGTTCTTCATCGCTTCGAGCAGCACCGGATGCACGAAGAATTCGCCGTTCAGGATCATCAGGTCAATGCGCGTGATATCCATGTGAACGATGCGCCCGGCGCCCATATTCAGATGGCCAACTTCGCTGTTCCCCATCTGGCCCTCGGGCAGTCCAACAAAGGGCCCGCTGGTGTGAATCAACGTGTTTGGATACTCGCGCAGCAGCCGGTCATAGACCGGCTTACGCGCCAGCGCGATGGCGTTGGCTTTGGTTTCGGCCCGGTATCCCCAGCCGTCGAGAATGATGAGTACGAGAGGTTTAGGACGAGACATAAATCCGCTATTAGCTCCTGGCTCTTGGCTATCTGGCCTTCTTGCAGATAGACTGAATCGCTTTCTGCGGGCACACATCTCATACTATTGCAGAAACCGTCCCCGAGGATAAAACATGCCCATCAATGAACTGCTCCTGACCGAATTCGATGAAGAAATGAAAAAGACGCGCACCATGCTGGAACGCGTTCCGGAAGACAAGAAAGACTTCACGCCGCATCCCCGATCCATGCCGCTGAACAAGCTCGCGCCTCACGTCGCGCAACTGGCTGGCTTTGGCCTCATAATCCTTACGACTCCAGAACTTGATTTTGGAAAGACCAAAATGCCGCCGGTGCCCTTTGACTCCGCGGCGCAATTGGTCAAAGCGTTCGATGAAGGCGCGGCCCAAGCTCGCGCCGCTCTCAAGAAGACCCCGGATGAAGCCTGGACTCAACCGTGGAAGCTAAGTTTCGCAGACAAGCCCATCTTCAGCGGGACGCGCTTTCTCGCCTACCGCCAAATGTTCCTCAATCACCTGGTGCATCACCGCGCCCAACTGGGAGTGTACCTGCGCTTGAACGAGAGGCCGGTGCCATCGACCTACGGTCCTTCGGCAGATGACAGGATGGGGTTCTAGCCAGGAGTAGTATCACCAGAACAGGTCTTCAATCTCCTTGGGCAGGGGTCGCAAAGTCATCCGGCCCGGTGAGCTCGTTCTTGCAGAACCCAACCGAATCCGCTGCGGTTCGACTCCGACGTAGGAATCGGCACACCTTTGCAACCGGCTCACCATGGTCCGTGATCACGACTTCCTCCCCGACAGCGATCCTGTCGAGCAACTCTTCGAACCTATCCTGCGCTTCGCTGACGCTAACTTTCGTGGCTATGTATCCATCGGCAGCCTATCCTTTGTAATTCAGCGCCTTCACCCCCAAGAACCGCGCCGCCCCGCCTAACTCCTCTTCAATCCGCAGCAACTGGTTGTACTTGGCGATGCGGTCCGTCCGCGAAGCCGAGCCCGTCTTGATCTGCCCCGCGCCCGTCGCCACAGCCAGATCGGCGATAAACGTGTCTTCCGTTTCGCCGGACCGATGCGAGATCACCGACGTATATCCATTGCGGCGCGCGAGGTCGATCGCGTCCAGCGTCTCGCTAACCGTGCCAATCTGGTTCAGCTTGATCAGGATCGAGTTGGCAATTCCCTTCTCGATTCCCTTGCCAAAGATCTCAATGTTGGTGACAAAGATGTCATCCCCCACCAGCTGAATCTTGTCGCCCAGTTCTTCGGTCAGCAGCGCCCATCCGTCCCAGTCATTTTCGGAGAGCCCGTCTTCGAGCGACACGATCGGGTAATCTTTCACCCATTTCGCGTAGTAGCGAATCATCTCCTCGGAACTTTTTGCCGACTTGTCCGATTTCTTAAAAACATATTTTCCATCCTGATAGAACTCGCTGGCCGCAGGATCGAGCGCAATCGCAATCTCCGCACCCGGCTTGTAGCCCGCCTGCTGGATCGCCTCCAGCACAACTTCAATCGCCTCCACGTTCGACTTCACCGACGGAGCAAACCCGCCCTCGTCGCCGACCGATGTGTTGTATCCGCGTTTCTTCAGCACGCCCTTGAGCGTATGGAAGACCTCCACGCCCCAGCGCAGCGCCTCAGAAAACGACGGCGCTCCCACCGGCATCACCATGAACTCCTGGAAGTCAACATTGTTATCGGCATGCGCGCCGCCGTTCAGGATGTTCATCATCGGCACCGGCAACACGTTCGCCGCGGCTCCGCCCAGGTAGCGATAGAGCGGAAGTTCGCAAGCCCTCGCCGAAGCCCGCGCCGCCGCCATCGAAACCGCCAGAATCGCATTCGCCCCCAACCGCCCCTTGTTGGGCGTACCGTCAAGGTCGATCAGCCTGGCGTCAAGCGTGCGCTGGTCGGCTGCGTCCACCCCACTGAGGGCTTCCGCAATCTCGCCATTGACGTTGGCAGCCGCCTGCAGAACGCCCTTGCCGAGGTAGTGCTCCTTGTCGCCATCGCGCAATTCGACGGCCTCATGCTCGCCGGTGGACGCGCCACTCGGCACAATGGCCCGCGCGCTCGCGCCGCCATCAAGAAAAACTTCCGCTTCAACCGTCGGATTGCCACGCGAGTCCAGCACCTGGCGTCCGCGAATATCAGCAATACTGGTAATAGGCATAAGTGCATCCTTTATTGGTCTGAGGATTTAAAAACATCGGCCTAACGGTAGAGACGCGGCTTGCCGCGTCTGGCTGCGTTCTCATAAATGAGAAGCTGAATTATATCGGACGCGGAAGAACCGGGTCTGTGACCCAT
>Ga0116217_10000571_pt1 | contig 37466 bp, 29 predicted proteins | sample Sb_taG_6_FD_89697 | JGI IMG/M metagenome (GOLD analysis project Ga0116217, IMG submission 89697) | Peat soil microbial communities from Weissenstadt, Germany - Sb_50d_4_PS metaG | ecosystem: Environmental > Terrestrial > Soil > Wetlands > Peat | place: Germany: Weissenstadt | collected 2010-09-21 | reverse complement strand
GGGCGCAGCGCCCGGTAGTCCTCGAACATCCAGGGGAACACGTGCTCGCCGGTGAAGAGCTCGGGGTCGTCCCCGTAGGCGTCGGGTTGGACCCGGGCGGCCGACCAGCCGGTGACCGCGCCGCTCGAGTACGAGGACTCGTGGATCGCCGCGTAGAGCGGGTTGCGGGAGAACGGCGGCAGCGCGGCTTCGAGATCGTGCAAGAACGCGGGCGAGCCCGGTGGAAGCTCGAGGACGCCGTGCACGTGCTCGGCCCCGTCGCTCATGCCGAATCCCCAGCCGAGCTGTCGGAACATCCGCCCGGTGAGCCGGTCGCCGCCCGGGAGCAGCACCTCCTCGTCCTCGATCCAGGCGTGGATCCTCCGCACCCGCTCCCGGTCCTCGGGATAGCGCACGTAGTAGCGGCGGCACCGCTCGAGCGTCCTCTTATAGGTCGCCCGATACACATCGTCGGGATGCCGGTCGACCGGCGCCAGCCCACCGGTGAGGTAGGCCTCGGCCAGCGATCCGGGGGCCGAGGACAGGTAGTGCAGGACGCAGAAGCCGCCGAAGGACTGTCCGAGCACGCTCCACCGCTCGACCCCGAGCTGGGCCCGGATGGCCTCGGCGTCGAGCACGATCGAGTCCGCCCGAAGGCAGGCCAGGTACTCGGCCTGCGCCGCCGCGTCCAGGCCGGGGAGGGTGCCGACCGGGGTGGAACGGCCGGTCCCGCGCTGGTCGAGGAGGAGGACCCGGTAGTCCCGGAGCGCCCGTTCGAGCCAGCCGGGCGCCCACGGCTGGACCGTCGGACGCGGCGCCTCCATTCCCGGCCCACCCTGCAGGAACACGAGGAAGGGCCGGTCCGTTCCGTCCGTGGTGGCGACCTCCCGGGCGAAGACGCAGATCCGGGCGCCGTCGGGGTCCGAATGGCGGAGCGGCAGGTCGAACTCGTGCTCGGTGACCACCAGTCCCCCAAAGCGCACCGTCGACATCGCCCGATTCTGGCAAGGGAGGTTCCCGCTCGCCCAACGGAGCCGGCGAACACGCACCGACGGTCGGGCGACGATCCCATATCGTGAGGCCATGGCGCGTGTCGGGGTCCCGAGGTGACGTCGACGGGCGCGCCGCCCCGCGACCCCATCCCCGTTCCCCCGCCCCGTCGGCCCGGATCGGTCCGGCGCACCTCGACCGTGGTGATGTCGTGGCCGGAGGGTTTCGGCCGGGCGCTTCTGCTCGAGGGGCGTGCCCGTGACCTGCTGACGGCGGCCGACGGAGAGGCCCGGGTCCTCGCGCAGAGCACGCTGCGGACCCTGGCGGCCCGAGACCGCACGATCGAGGCCATCGAGAGTGACCCGCCGTCGCCGGGGCTCGAGCGCCTCGTCGGCCAGCAGGGAGGCGGCAGGCTGCGGGCCGCGATCGCCGACGTCCTGCCCGAGGAGGTCGAACGGGGAACCCCGCTTCACCTCCTTCTCGACGATCTGGCCGGTTCGACCCTGATCGCCGGCTTCGCCTACCTCCGGTGGGCGGGCGACGTGCCCCGGACCGACCAACCATCCGACGCCCGGCGCCATCCGATGGAGGGCGTGTGCGCGGGCTACCGGCCCGGCGCGAGCTCGCTGCTCCCCGAAGCCACGCCGTCGGTGATCGCCGGCAACGTCACCCCGGTGCCGCCGCTCGACGACCCGGCCGACCCGTCCGGATGGCACGACATCGCCGACCACCCGGCCATGGCGATGCGGCGGGCCCGGCGCATCGACCTCTGGGAGGAACCCGACGGCGCCCTCGGCATCGACTCGATGTTCCGCGACAGCTGCTGGGATCCCGACGGCTCCGAAGTGGCCGTGCACGAGTACGAGCTGTCGGCGACGGCCGATCGTGACGGCGTCCTGACGTCGGTGACCGCCCGGCCGCGGGTCCTCCCGTGGGCCGAGTGCCCGACGGCGGCCGACAACGCGCGGTGGCTAGTCGGGAGCCCGCTCCGCTCGCTCCGGCGCGAGGTGCTGCAGCGGTTGCGCGGGATCGACTGCTGCACACACCTGAACGACGCGCTGCGCGCGCTCGCCGAGGTCCCGGTGTTGGCCGCACACCTCGGGACCCGCCCCTCCGCCTCCTAGCAGGAACAACCTGAACGTCTACGACGTAGTCGTGGTGCTGTGGTGCGCATTGGAGTTCCGAGACCGGGAGTCGTGGTGGGGACGCCCGTCACCTCGTAACAGTTGCCATAAGTGCCGAGGAGAGTGAACTGTCCAGCTCTCACAGCCACGTGCAATATCGATCCGTCATGCGCCGATCGGATCGTGTACCTGCCCGGCTTGAGAATGATCTGGAATCGTTGCGGAGCTTTGGAGCTGGCAGCGATGATCACCCCGCCAGCGACAGATGAGCCTGACAATGCCTGTACCTGGACGAACGGACCGATGGCGGGGTGAACTTTGGCTGACCGCTTGCAGGCCGGAACCCGTCCGACCACCTCACCGCTCGGAAACGTGCCGTTGAATCCGATTACCAAGGGATGCACATAAAGGCCCGAACAGCTTCCAGTCTCACGATTGATGTGGACGACATCGGCTATCCCCGGAAGTGTGATCGTATAGTCGTGAAAAGAAGCGCAGGTGGTGGCCTCACCGGTCGGGGCATCGGTTCCTTCCATGATGGCTGATGCAACCTCTCCCTTGCGAAGCTCGACGCTTGGTATGGGTGCGCCTGTCGGAAGCCCTCCCGCGAACCCGGTGGGTGTTTCGATAGCCTCCGCTGCCTCGGTCCCCCGGGCATTGAAGAGACGGACCTCGGGATAGCCCTTCAAGTGGCAGGCACTCGGACCGTTGTTACGCACCAAGATCACCGAACTGAAGTGCCCGGCTCCACCTAATCCGTCAGTGACGCTTACCGTGAGCTGACGCGACGAACAGGTCGTCCCGGACCGTCGAACCGCCGCCGAACTCGTCGTGGTTCCCCCGACGAGAACGCCTGCGATCATCACGACTCCGATGATCACTCGTACTCGGATCATGACACGGACTTTCGCTCCGTCTGTTGTGGAAGGTGCCACCACAGATCGTTGATGGGGTAACGATGGCCAAATCGCGGGGTACGACCGTATGACCCGATCAAGAACCGACCCCTGACCTGGGGGTCCAAAGTTTTCGCAGAAGCCTCCTACCGGTCCCCCTCCGCCGTCCCGATCGCGTCGACCAGCCCCCACTCGAGGGCGCGGTCGGCCGGGACACCGCAGCCCGAGAGGGCCATGTAGGCGGCGCGATGGCGTCCGATCCGCCTGGCGATGCTGGCCGTGCCGCCGGCGCCGGGGACGAGGCCGAAACCGAGCTCGGGCAGCATGAAGACCGCGTCGGGGGCGGTGGCGATCCGGGGGCTGAAAGCCGGGAACTCGATTCCGGCCCCGACGCACGCGCCGTGGACCTCGACCGACACCCGCTCGCCCAACCCGGCGAGCGTGAGCCCGATGGAGCGACCGACCCGGACGGCGTGGGCGCTCGCAGGGTCGTCGGCCAGTCCGAACTCGGCGAGGTCCCCGCCGCTGCAGAACGACGCGCCGCGCCCGCGGATCGTCACGGTCTCGATCGACTCATCGGCCATCGCGACGTGCAGGGCCGACAGCAGCCCGTCGCGCATCGCGGCGTTGAGCGCGTTGTGGACCTGCGGTCGGTTCAACTCGATCTGCAGCGCCGATCCGGTCCTGGACACGGCGACCGGATCGGCCCCCGCATCGGTTGGCGGAGGCTCGGCGGGGGACCGCACCGAAAGCCACCGTCCGAACTCGGGACCGGCCTGGAGCATCGAGTACACGAAGGACTCGGCGACGACCGCGTCGTGCAACGAAAGACCCGGTCCCATGCGGAGGAGCTGGACAAGTGCGAGCGCGGCGAGCGGTGACGCGACGACGCGCTCGCTCAGGCCGACGACGAGCGAACCGAGATCTTGGGAGACGACCCATCCGGGACCCGGTTGGGCCGCGTCGGAGACGAGTACGTCGAAGCGGGTCGGCGGCTCCGGACACCACCCGGACGCGACCGCCACCAGGACACAGGGCACCGACGGGGCGAGCTCGTCGAGGATCGAGAGCTCGCGGGACGCCCGCGACGCGTCGATGGCGAGGAACGGGAGCTCGGTAGGGCGGCTCGGCAGCCCCAAACGGAACTCTCCCTGGACGACGTCGAGCGCCTCGGCCGGCGTGAGCACCGCCGACGGGCCGGGACGACCCTTCACGCCCCCACAGTAATGTCGCCACATGCTGGGCCGACTCGACCGGCCCCTGCCTCCGGAGGCGGGCTTGGCCGCCACGATCGAGCACCTCGTGGCGACGGCCGGTCTCCAGGTCGACCCGGAAACGATCGGCGACCGGGCCCCGGGGTGTCCCGCGCTCGAGCTCGCCCGCACCGGCGTCCTCTGGTTGACGGGTCCGTCGGACGGCCCTCCGGTCCCGGTGGACCTACCACTGGGTGACCACCTGCGGGTACTGGCCGCGGGCATCGCGACGCTGTCGGCCGGCTTCGGGCACGAAGTCGAGCTGGAGCCGGCCCAGCTCGTCGCCGAACGGGCCGCCGCTCGCGCCTTCCACCGGCGGGGCTCGGTGTCGGCGAACGGGTCGTGCCGGCTGGTGCGGTGCGCAGACGACTGGGCCGCCTGGAACCTCCCGCGACACAGCGACCTCGACCTCTTGCCGGCGGTCCTCGGGACACCGGTCTCCGGTGAGCCGTGGGACGCGGTGGAAGCGGTCTGCGCCGGTCACCCGGCCGAGGAGCTGGTGGGGCGGGCGCAGCAGGTCGGAATCGCCGCGGCGGTCGTCGGCGGCTCGGCAGGATGCGGGCCACCCGTCACGCTCGTGCCGCTCGGCGACCCGACGTCCGGCCGTGACCACCGCCCCCGGGTCGTCGACTTCTCGGCGATGTGGGCGGGCCCGTTGTGCGCCCACATCCTCGGTCGCGCCGGCGCATCGGTGTGCACCGTCGAGGACCCCGACCGACCCGACGGGGCGCGGTTCGGCGACCCCGCGCTGTACACGCGGCTGCACGAGGGCCACGCCCTCGCGAAGATCTCGTTCGGCAGCGCAGAGGGGCGGGCCCGCCTCCACCGGTTGGTGGAGCGCGCCGACATCGTGATCGAGTCCTCACGGCCGCGCGCCCTGCACCACCTGGGGCTCGACCCCGACGCCTTTCTGTCCGCGCGGCCCGGCCGGTCCTGGATCAGCATCACCGGCTACGGGCGCCGCGCCTATGGCGACCGCGTGGCGTTCGGTGACGACGCCGCGGCCGCCGGGGGTCTGGTCGCCTGGTCCGACGAGCAGTCGCCGGTGTTCGTCGGGGACGCGATCGCCGACCCGATCAGCGGGCTGGTCGCCGCATTGGGCGGCCTGGCCAGCCAGGCCGTCGGCGGCGGACACCTGGTCGAGGTGTCCATGAGCGCGGCCAGCGCGGCAGCCACCGTGGGGAGGAGGTGCCAGGGTCCCCACGTGGTCGAGGCGGACGGCCGGGGCGGCTGGGTGGTGCGCTACGAGGGGCGGACCGAGCGGCTCCGGACGCCGGCCGAGGTCATCGCCGAGACCGATGCCTGACCTCCTCGTCATCCGAGCCGATGTCGGTGGCGACGCCCTGGTCGACATCCGGGTCACGGACGGCCGCGTCGCCGGGGTGGGTCCCGACCTCGAGGTCCGGGCCGGCGACCGGCGCCTGGATGCGGCCGGCGGCGCGGTGCTCCCCGGGCTCCACGACCACCACCTGCACCTCTGTTCGCTGGCCGCGGTCTCCCAGTCGATTCGGCTTGGTCCGCCCGAGGTGAAGCGACCCGACGAGTTCGCCACCGCCTTGCGCTCGGCGGACCGGTCGCTCCCCGAAGGGGCGTGGATCCGAGCCGTCGCCTACGACGAGCGGGTGGCCGGGGACCTCGACCGCCACCGGGTCGACGCGGTCGTCCCCGACCGGCCCGTCCGCATCCAGCACCGCACCGGGGCCCGGTGGGTGCTCAACAGCGCCGCGCTGGACTGCCTGCAGCCGTCCCTCACCGGACATCCGGGGGTGGAGCGAGATGGCTCCGGCGCTCCGACCGGCCGGCTGACCCGCATGGACGAGCGGCTCGGCGACTCGCTCGATCCGTTGCCCCTCTGCCTCGCCGGTCTCGGGGCGGCGGCGTCCCGCCACGGAGTGACAGGGTTCACCGACGCGACCCCCGCGGCGCGGGCGGACCAACTCGCCCGGCTCGCGACCGCGGCCGAGAGCGAGATCCCCCAGCGGGTCACCGCGATGACCGCGCCGGGCTTCGACGGTGCCGTCCCCGCCGTCCTCACCGCCGGACCGGTCAAGGTCCTGCTCGACGACGACACGCTGCCCCGCCTCGACGAGCTCGTCTCCTGGGTGCAAGAGGCGCACCGGGCGGGGCGGGGGGTGGCGTTCCACTGCGTCACCCGGGTGCAGCTCGCCTTCTCCATCGCCGCGCTCGACACGGCGGGGGCGGCACCGGGCGACCGGGTCGAGCACGGATCGGTGATCCCGCCCGAGGCCGTCCCGAGCCTCCGCCGGCTCGGCGTCACCGTGGTCACGAACCCGGGGTTCCTGTTCGACCGGGGCGACGACTACCTCGAGCGCGTCGAGGCGTGCGACCGCGGCGACCTCTACCGCTGCGGCTCCCTCCTCGCCGCCGGGGTGTCCATGGCCGCCGGCACCGACGCGCCCTTCGGCCCGTCCGACCCGTGGGCGGTGATGCGGGCGTGCGTCACCCGCACGAGCCGCGGCGGCCAGGTGGTCGGCCCCGGCGAGGGGGTCGACCCTCGGACCGCCCTCTCCCTGTTCCTCGGTCCGCCCGAGTCCCCGGGCCGGCCGCGCCGCCTGCGGACGGGCACCGCCGGCGACCTCTGCGTCCTGTTCACCCCCATGGAGGAGACGCTGCGGACCCTCGACGCTGCCAACGTGGCCGTCACCGTGGTCGGGGGGGAGGTGGTGGCCGACAACCGGTGAACCGACCTCGCGATCGGCGGTACCGTGCCCACGCGGACGGCGTGTCGGCTTCGGGCACCTCCGCCGCCCACGAGCACCGAGGAGGGACCGATGAGCGACCCCACGATGACCTACCGCCGTCTCGGCCGGACGGGACTGCGGGTGAGCCCGCTGTGCCTCGGCACGATGAACTTCGGGATGACGACCGAGGAGGCCGACGCGCACGCGGTGATGGACCGGGCGCTCGAGCACGGCATCAACTTCTTCGACACCGCCAACGTCTACGGGGGCAGGGGCAAGACCGAGGAGATCGTCGGGCGGTGGTTCGAGGGCGAGGAGGGCCGCCGGGACAAGGTGGTCCTCGCCACCAAAGTCTTCGGCGGGCGGGACTCGTGGCCCAACACCAGCCGGCTGTCGGCCCGCCACATCCGGGAGGCCTGCGAGGCCAGCCTGCGCCGGCTCCGGACCGACCGGATCGACCTGTACCAGATGCACCACGTCGACCGGGACACCCCGTGGGAGGAGATCTGGCAGGCGATGGACCTGCTGGTCGCCCAGGGCAAGGTCCTCTACGTCGGGAGCTCCAACTTCGCCGGCTGGCACATCGCCAAGGCCAACGAGCACGCCCGCGCCCGTGGCTCGCTCGGCCTCGTCTCCGAGCAGAGCCTCTACAACCTGAACGCCCGGACGGTCGAGCTTGAGGTCCTGCCGGCCTGCCTCGACTACGGGCTGGGGGTGATCCCCTGGAGCCCGCTCGCCGGCGGGTTGCTCGGCGGGGCGCTCCAGAAGGCCGAGGTGGGCCGGCGGTCCAACCAGCGGATGCAGGAGACGATCGAGAACAACCGCCCGAAGCTCGAGGCCTGGGAGAAGCTGTGCGCCGCGATGGGCAACCCGCCGGCCGACGTCGCCCTCGCGTGGCTGTTGCACAACCCGGCGGTGACGGCCCCGATCATCGGCCCGCGGACCGTCGAGCAGCTCGACGGCGCCCTCGGTGCGCTCGCCGTCGAGCTGGATACCGAGGTGCTCGGCGAGCTCGACCGCATCTTCCCCGGCCCCGGCGGCGCCGCCCCCGAGGCCTACGCCTGGTAGGGGTCGGGGTCGCCGCAGAGCGCGCGCGGGGAGTGGGTCAACTCGACCCTCGGCGAACGTCAGGGCGGGTCCGGAGACCAGGGTCTCCCGGCCCCCACCGGGGAACCGGCGGCTCACGCCGTGTCATCCGCGCTCACCGGGGCTGGAACCGATCCACTCCGGATACTCTGCGCCATGACCGAGACGAGGGCCGGGGGTCCCGGCACGCCCGCCGAGCGGCTCGACCGGGCGATCGCCCTCTTGTTCGGCGGGCCCGACCCGGTCTTCGAGGCCCCCATCGACCGTGAGGGGATCGCGGCGCGGCGGGCCGAGCCGCGGCTCTTCGACATCCCCCTTTCGGACCAGGTGACCCGGGAGGACCGGGACATCGAGGGCGACCCCCCGGTCCGGGTCCGGGTCCACCGGCCGGTCGGCGTCGACGGCCCCCTCCCCTGCGTCGTGTCGGTCCACCCGGGCGGTTACATCCTTGGAAGCTACGAGGACGACGACTTCCGCCACGACCGGCTGTGCCCGAAGCTCGGCTACGTGGGTGTGGCAGTCGACTACCGCCTCGCCCCCGAGACCCCGTACCCCGGGCCGCTCGAGGACTGCTACCGCGCGCTCAAGTGGGCCCACGACCACGCCGACGAGCTCGGCGTGGACCGTGAGCGGATCGGGATCGTCGGCTCGAGCGCGGGTGGGGGCCTGGCCGCCGCGCTGGCGCTGCTGGCCCGGGACCGCGGCGAGGTCCCCGTCGCCTTCCAGCAGCTCATCTACCCCATGCTCGACGACCGCCGGACCACCACCACGAGCGGGTGGGACGCGCTCGTCTGGACGCCGGCCAACAACGAGCTCGGCTGGTCCTGCTACCTGGGCGACCTCTTCGGCACCGACGACGTCCCCGCCTACGCGGCCGCGTCCCGGGCCACCGACCTCTCGGGGCTCCCCCCGACGTTCCTGTGCGTGGGCACGCTCGACATCTTCTGCGACGAGGACCTCGAGTACGCGAAGCGCCTCAACCACGCCGGGGTGCCGGTCGAGCTGCACGTGTATCCCGGCTCCCCGCACGGCTTCGACATGCTCATGGAGCTCTCCGACCCCTCCCGGCGGTGCGTGCGGGACCAGGAGGAGTGGCTCGCGATCCAGCTCGGATAGCGAGGGGAACCGGACCCGAGCCAGGGGCCGACGCCCTCCTCGACGGCAACGGGACCGATCCGGCGTGCCCGGACCGCACGGGTCGCGCCGTAGGCTCCGTCCATGCCACTCGAAGGTGAGTACGAGCCGAGCGCATTCAAGTGGGTGCGCGAGCAGGTCGAGGAGTACGAGCGGTCCGGGGGGACGCGGGCGAACACCCTGAGGGACACCGGGCTGCCGATCATCGTGGTCACGACCCGGGGCAACAAGAGCGGGAAGATCCGCAAGTTCGCGCTCATGCGGGTCGAGCACGACGGCCAGTACGCACTGGTCGCCTCGTTGGGGGGCGCCCCGAAGCACCCGGTCTGGTACCACAACCTGACCGCGGACCCGACCGCCGTCACCATCCAGGACGGCCCCGAGCCCCACGACTACGAGGTGCGCGAGATCAGCGGCGACGAGAAGGCGGAGTGGTGGGAGCGGGCGGTCGCCGCCTATCCGCCCTACGCCGAGTACCAGGCCCGCACCGAGCGTCAGATCCCGGTGCTGGTCGCCACCCGCCGATAGCTGCTGCCCGGGAACGTTTGCAGGATCGCCCGCACGGCCCCAGAATCGGGCGTCGGATCGGCGCGCCGGGGCGCGCCCTGCCGGGAGGGGGCACACCATGGGGGATCTGCTGGCGGGCCGGGTCGCCGTCGTCACCGGGGCCGGCCGGGGGATCGGCGCCGGCATCGCCCGGCTGCTCGCCGGGGAGGGCGCCCGGGTCGTCGTGAACGACCTCGGCGCCTCGCTGGACGGGACCGGGGCGGACCGCTCCCCCGCCCAACAGGTGGTCGATGCGATCACGGGGGCGGGCGGCCAAGCGGTGGTCAACGCCGACGACGTGTCGGACCACCGGGCGGCCGGGTCCATCGTCGCGCAGGCCATCGACACCTACGGCCGGCTCGACGTCCTCGTCAACGTGGCCGGGATCCTGCGCGACCGCATGGTCTTCAACATGTCCGAGGAGGACTGGGACGCCGTCATCGCGGTGCACCTCAAGGGGACGTTCAACACCTCGCACTACGCCGCCGCCTACTGGCGGAAGGAGCGGGACAGCGGCGGGCACTTCCGGCTGATCAACTTCACCTCGGGGTCGGGACTGCACGGCGCGCCGGGCCAGCCGAACTACGCGGCGGCCAAGATGGGGATCGTCGGCTTCACCTACTCGTGCGCCAACGCGCTGCGCCCCTACGGCGTCACCGCGAACGCGATCTCCCCGGGCGCCGCGACCCGCATGACCGAGTCGGTGCCCGAGGGCCGCCGGCGGGCGCCGGCGCCGGCCGACGCCAACGACGAGCGCTCGCCGGACAACGTCGCCCCGGCCGTCGCCTTCCTCGCGAGCGAGCGCTCCGACTGGTGCACCGGGCAGGTCATCTCGGCGCGCGGCTACCAGATCGGCCTCTACAACGTCCCCCAGGTGATCCGTCAGATCGCCTCGCCGGGCCCGTGGGAGCTCGACACCGCGTTCCGCATGATCGAGGAGTCGTTCCGCCCGGCCGTCGAGGCGACCCCGCGGCGCGGCGGTTGACGGTCGGGACGGCGGTGGACACAATCGGGGCCACCAGGGCTCCGGACGACCTCTCGAGTGGTCGTCCGCGCCCGGGCGCAGCCCGCTGACCGGGCGGCCGGAGCGAGGCGGGGAAGGGGAGGACGTGTCGATCCGAGGCAAGGCGTTCGTCGCGGGGATCTACGAGCACCCCCGGCGCGAGATCCCCGACCTGACGAACAGCCAGATCCACGCCGAGGTGGCGGCCGGCGCGCTGGCCGACGCCGGCCTCTCGTTCTCCGACGTGGACGGCTTCTTCTGCGACGGGACGGCCGGATTCGGGCCGATGTCGATGGCCGACTACCTCGGGCTGCGGCTGACCCACATCGACTCGACCGAGACCGGTGGGTCGTCCTATGTGGTCCACGTCGGGCATGCGGCGGAGGCCATCGCGGCGAGCAAGTGCTCGGTGGCGCTGATCACGCTGGCCGGCAAGCCCCGCACCGGGGCCATGGGCGGCCGCCCCGGAGGGGGCGGGGCCACCCCCGACATGATCTTCGAGGGCCTGTGGGGGATGGCCGGGGCGGTCACCGGCTACGCGCTGGCGGCCCAGCGCCACATGCACGAGTTCGGCACCACCAGCGAGCAGCTGGCCGAGGTCAAGGTGGCGGCGTCACTGCACGCCCAGTACAACCCGCACGCCTTCCTCCGACACGTGTTCAGCGTCGAGGAGGTCCTCGAGTCGCCGATGATCGCCTCGCCGCTGCACCGGGACGACTGCTGCGTGGTGACCGACGGGGGCGGCGCGCTCATCGTGGTCGGCCCCGAGGTGGCCCGGGACCTCGGCCGGACCTCGGCCAAGATCCTCGGGCACGGCGAGACCGTGAAGCACGCCCAGAACGGAAAGCTGGACCTCACCTACACCGGGGCGGTCGTCTCGGGCCCCCGGGCCTTCGCGGAGGCGGGCGTCTCGCAAGGGGACATCGACTACGTCTCGATCTACGACTCGTTCACCATCACCGTGATCGAGACGTTGGAGGACCTCGGGTTCTGCGAGAAGGGCGAGGGCGGCCGGTTCGTCCTCGACGGCACGCTCGTCGCCCCGCACGGGAAGCTGCCGTTCAACACCGACGGCGGCGGGCTCTGCAACAACCACCCCTCGAACCGGGGCGGCATCACCAAGGTCATCGAGGCCGTCCGCCAGCTCCGGGGCGAGGCCAACCCCGAGGTCCAGGTGCCCGACTGCACGATCGCGCTGGCCCACGGGACGGGCGGGTCGATCGGTGCCCGGATGGGCAGCTCGACCGTGATCATGGGAACCGAGGACGCATGAACGAGCTGCCGAATCCCGCCCCGACGGTCACGCCGGACACCGAGGAGTTCTGGGCGGCCACCGCCCGGGGCACCCTCCTCTTGCGGCGGTGCGACCGGTGCGGTTCGGTCATCTGGTATCCCCGGCCGTTCTGCCCCGAGTGCGGCAGCCTCGAGACCAGCTGGATCGAGGCCTCGGGCCGGGGCACCCTGTACACGTTCACGGTCGTCCACCGGAGCGGCATCCCCGGCTACCGGGAGGCCCGGCCGTACGTCGTGGCGTACGTGGAGCTGACCGAGGGGCCGAGGGTCATGACCAACATCGTCGGCTGCGAACCCGACGAGATCGAGGTCGGCATGCCGGTGCGGGTCGTCTTCCACGACACCGGCCAGGGCAACGCCCTCTACCGGTTCGAGCCGGACCCCTCCCCCGCCGGCGGAGGCTGACACGGCCACCACCGCCTCGTCGCGCGCCCTCGAGGGGGTCCGGGTCCTCGACCTGTCGACCGGCGTCGCCGGGCCGCTGGCAGCCATGCTGCTTGCCGATTTCGGCGCCGAGACCTGGCGCGCGGAACCCCCGGGTGCCGAACCCGAGCGGTCGAGCCCCGGGGCCGCCATGTGGCACCGGAACAAGCGCTCGATGGCGATCGACACCGCGTCTCCCGACGGCCGGCGCGTCCTCACCGACCTGCTCGCCGGTGCCGATGTCTGCGTCATCGGGGGCGGGCCCGCGGTGCTCGAACCCGACGAGCTCGCCGCGGCCCACCCGGCGCTCGTCGTCCTCTCCGTCACTCCCTTCCTCGGCCCGGCGCCGTGGGCGGGCGGCCACGAGTCGTGCGGGCTGTTGTGGGCACTGGTCGGCATGGCCCTGCGGCAGAGCTCCTTCGAGGGCGGCCCGATCGACCCCTCCTTCCCCTACGTCCTGTACCTGCAGGCGGCCTGGGCGGCGGCGGCGGCCGTGGCCGCCCTGATCGAGCGGGAGGCCTCCGGCCACGGCCAGGTCGTCACGGTCGGCGGGGTGCACGCCGCCATGGTCGGCTCGAGCGCGTCGCTCGTGATCGACCCGGAGGTCAACGAGGTCCCGGCCAGCTTCGGGCCCGGTGGACCCCATCCGATGTACACGCGCTACCAGTGCGCCGACGGTCGCTGGGTCTTCCTGGCCACGCTGACCCAGAAGTTCCAGGAGCGGGCGTTGGTCGCGCTCGGGCTCTCCGACGTGCTCGAGGACGAACGGGTCGGGGGCCGGCTCGACGCGCTCCTCCTGCCGCCCAACCGGCGCTGGGTCCGCGAGCGCTTCGTCGAGGTCTTCGCCTCCCGGGACAGCGAGGAGTGGCTCACCATCCTGCGGGAGGCGGACGTTCCGGTCGGACCGCTCCTGCGGCGTGACGAGTGGATGGACTCGCCGGTCCTCGAGTCGATCGGCATTCGTCAGGAGCTGGCGGACCCGGTGCTCGGGACGGTGACCGTGCCGGGCAACCCGGTGAACCTCGTCGCGACCCCCGCCACGACCGACCGACCGGCACCGGCCGCCGGCGAGGCACCGCCCGAGTGGACGCCGCGCCCCGAACCGCAGACCGAGGCACCCTCGGGACGCGCCCCGCTCGCCGGCGTGCGCGTCCTCGACCTCGGCACGATCCTGGCCGGCCCCTACACGGGGACCCTGCTGGCCGAGCTGGGAGCCGACGTGATCAAGGTCGAGATCCCGGCCGGCGACAGCTGGCGCGAGCGGGGCATGGCCTACATCCGCGGGCAACGGGGCCTCGGGGTCGACCTGCAGTCCGAGGAGGGCCGGGAGGCGTTCCTCGCGCTCGTTCGCTCGGCCGACATCGTCGTCGACAACTACCGCGCCGGGGTGCTCCAGAGATTGCGGATCGACTATCAGGATCTCGCGATGGTCAAGCCGGACATCGTCTCGGTCTCCATCACCGGCTTCGGCGAGGGCGGGCCGTTCTCCGCCTTGCCGGCCTTCGACCCCCTGCTGCAAGCCCGCAGCGGGATGATGATCGCCCAGGGCGGCGACAGTGAGCCCGTCCTCATGACAGTCGCGGTCAACGACGTGACCACCGCCGCCCTGGCGGCCTTCGGCTCGGTGCTGGCGCACTTCCACCGGGTCCGCTCGGGCGCCGGGCAGAAGGTGTGGTTGTCGCTCGCCGGCACCTCGGCCTTCGCGCAGTGCGACGAGCTCGTGCGGTCGCCCGGCCGCGAGGCACCGAGGGTCGGAGGACGGGACTTCCGGGGCCCCGGCCCGCTCGACCGCTTCTACCCGGTGAGCGACGGCTGGGTCCGCATCCAGGCCGGGCACTCGACCGACGGGTTGCGGGTGGCCGGACTCCTCGACGGCCCGGCGCCGGCCAGCGACGAGGAGCTGACGGAACGGATCGGTGCCGCCTGCGCGGGGATGACCCGGGACGACGCGGTGGCGCGGCTCGCCGAGGCGGGCGTGCCCGCCGCCCCGGCCCGGCGGCTGTCCGAGCTCGTCCACGACCCGCGCTACGCGGAGTGGGAGATCTTCAACATCCTCGATCGTCCGGGGATGAGCTCGGTGCAGGCGCCGGGGCGCTACGCCCACTTCTCGCGTAGCCAGCACCACCAGGTGCTCCGGCCGCCCGGGGTCGGCGAGCACACCGCCGAGGTCCTGGCCGAGGTGGGGTACAGCGAAGCGGAGGTGGACCGGCTCGCCGAGGCGGGGGTGGTCAGACTCGGCGACCCGATGGTCTTCCGCTCGCTCGTCGCCTACCGCTGAGTCGGCCGAACGGCCCTCACCGGTTCGCCGGGTTGTCCAGCCATCGCCCCACCACCGTCGAGAGGAACTCCGGCTGGGGCGCGAAACCGAGCGTGCGGTAGAAGTCGCCGGCGTCGTCGGTCTGGAGGCCGATGTGCTGTCCGGGGACCGACTCCATCAGCGCCCGGACCATCACCGTGGCCACCCCGCGTCGACGGTGCGAGGAACGGGTCCACACGTCGAGCAGGTAGGCGTTGCACACGCCGTCGGACAAAAGACGCGCCATCCCCACCACCGTGTCCCCGTCGCGGGCGAACACGACGTGCTGGGACCGCTCGAAGGACCGCCGCAGCGCGTCTGCCGAACGCCCGTTGTCGAAGTGATCGTCCACCAGGTCGGCCTTGGCCGCCTCCCAATCGATGCCGTCGTTCGTCAGGTCGATGCGGATGTCCACCCGGGCAGTATGGCCGCGACGACTCGGGTGCCCGGGCGCTGGCCCCGGACGGTTCGCCCATGCGATGTTCAGGGGATGGCGGTGCGGATCCGTCCCTACGAGCCGGTCGACGTGCTCCCGTTGCTCGACCTCGCGGTCCGGGCCTGGGAGCCGGTGTTCCGTTCGCTCGAGGCCGAGCTCGGGCCGACCGTGTTCCTGCGCCTGCACCCGGATTGGCGCCTCGACCAGCGGGCGGCGGTCGAGGCGACCCTTGCCGACCCGGTCATGACGGCATGGGTCGCGGAGAGCGAGACCGAGCTGGCCGGATTCACGGCCGCCCGGCTCCACGTCGAGCGCGGAATCGGCGAGATCTCCATGCTGGCCGTCGAACCCATCTTCCAGAGCCAGGGCATCGGATCACGGCTGACCGGCGTCGCCCTCGAGTGGATCGCGGCTCGCGGAATGGCGGTCGCGATGGTCGAGACGGGCGGCGACCCCGGCCACGCCCCGGCCCGGCGGACCTACGAGAGGGCAGGCTTCGGACCGCTGGGGGTGGTCCGCTACTACATGGCGCTGTAGGTCCACCGGCTCGCCCGGCGACGGCAGCCGCTCCACCCCGAACCGGGCTGTCTCCACGAACCGAGATGTGGCCCCGACTCAAACCGAAGCCGCCTTGGTGACGTCGACGTTGGAGGGCGGCGCCGGGAGGAGAAGCACGGGAAGCGCGGAGGCGCTGAGCACCTCGCGGACGACCCGTGCCCGCTCGGTTGAGATGTCTTGGGACCAGCTCAAGACGATGAGGTCGATCGATTGCTCTTGGGACACCTCGGCCACCCGCATGGCCACCGGGCCCGGTCGAAACTCGATGCCGGCCGCGTGGGGATAGTGGCGCGTGAGGAATTCTCTCCCCATCATCTGAAGGTCTCGCAGTGGACGATCGAGCATCGCCGGTTGGGTGACGTCGGTGAACACGTGGAGCACAACGACCTCGACATCGCTGCGGAGGAGGGGACCGAGGCGATCGAGTACCGGCTGCGAGGACTCTTCGGTGCCTTCGAGGGGGACCAACAGTCGTCGGAATGAACCCGGTGCGATCAGGTCAGGGGGCACCACCACGACCGGCTTGTTCATGCGCGCGATGACGTGGAGGGTGGTTCGGCCGACAGGACGTCGACCACCGGTCGTGGCTCGGGCGCCGATGACCCCCACGAGTACGTCGGCCCTGTCCATCGTGCGGAGGATTTCCGGTTCCACCGTGCCATCGAGCACTTGGAACGGGACCTCGTTTCGCGCCGCCAGCGACTCGGGTGTCTCGACCGATTTGAGCGGATCGCTGCGGACGTGGACCGCCTCCACCGGAGATTCGGTCATCTCGCCAATCCGCTGGGCAACCTCCAGCACCGGTCGGGCGGCTGCGGAGGAGTCGAGGACGGCCACGACGATGCTCATCGCTCCCGGCGCTCCTTCACCGACGGCACCAGTGCGAAGGTGGTGTTCGGCGGCTCGCAGAGTTGCGTTCGATCGGAGATCTGCACGCGAAGCGGCGCCACGCAGGCGATCGTGACCCGGTCATGGTCGGCACGAATGGCGACCGGATGGCCCTCGAAGCGGAACCGCAGGCCAAGTGCCCGCCACGCCTCGGGCAAACATGGGCGCACTGCGAGTGAGCCGCCCCTCGCGCGTAAGCCGAGGAATCCGAAGGCCAGCGCCTGCCACACCCCGCCCATCGTGGCCAGGTGCAGCCCCCCAGCGGTGGTTCCGGTGAGATCGTCGAGGTCGAGGCGGGCAGCCATGCGGAAGAGCTCGAGCGCCCGCTCTGCCTGTCCGGCACGAGCCAGTAGCGAGGCGGAGATGGCCGGAGACAACGAGCTGCCGTGGGCAGTCCTGGGTTCGTAGAAGGCGAGGCCCGGGGCAAGGGACCCTGGCCGCACTTCGTCTGGGACCAGGTGATGAAGCATCATCATGTCGGCTTGCTTGATGAGCTGGGAGCCCGCCACTCGGTCGTGCCCGAGCAACACGTCGACGGCGGCCGGCGGTGAAACGACTTCGGACATGAGAAGGGGTTCCAGGTCGAAGTAGCCGGCGAACTGCTCATAGAGACCTCGCTCGGGGTTCCACCCATCGACCAGCCCTTCGGCCAGAGCTCTCCAGCCGCTGGCCTCGGCGTTGTCTTTGGTCCGGGCGAGGAGCTCTGCACCACGGCGCAGGTTCCATCGGGCCATCACGTTGGTGTACGCGTTGTCATCCACTACCTCGTGATACTCATCGGGGCCCATCACGCCGTAGATGTGGCCTTTGCGGTTGGCGTCCGTCCGAATCCTGCTGGCCCAGAAGCGGGCAGTGTCGATGACCAGGTCGCCCCCAGCTCCCGTGAGAAACCCGACGTCCCCCGACCACGCCGCGTAGTGGTCGGCGGCCCATGCCACGTCGGCCACGATGTGTTGTTCATGGGCGCCGGTCGCAATCGCAACGGGCTGGCCGCTCGGACCCCGCACGGTGCGCGGCGTGACGTCGCTCCCGTCAGCGGCGGACTCCCAGGGAAAGCGGGCCCCGCGAAGGCCAAGGGACCGGGCCGCGGCCCGGGCGGCTGGGAGCCGCCGGATCCGGTACTCGAGCATTGCACGAGCTGCCCGGGGTCGGATGGCCGTCAGCGCCGGCAGGATGAACACGTCCGCGTCCCAGAAGACGTGCCCTCCGTAGGCGTCACCGGTCAGCCCACGAGCCCCAATCGCCGATTCGTCGGCATCAGTCGCGGCGCACAGAAGGTGGAAGACGGCGAAACGCGCCGCAAGCTCGGACTCGGGATCACCTTCGATTACCACCTCGGCATCCGCCCAGCGCTGGGCCCATCTCTCGCGATGATCGGCGAGTAGTCCGTCGAAGCCCAGGGTGTTAATCTCGGCGAGCCGGTCACACGCTTCGTCGAAGCTGGCCGAGCTGGCGGAAGCGGATACCCAAGCCGTCAGCCGCTCGATCGTGCGCGTGTCTCCGTGGGTTCGCGCGTCATCGTGGGCCGCCAGAGCGATCCCACCGTTGCTTGTGCCCACCCGGGCCAGATGGACCTCGCCGCGATGTTCTCGTTCGAAGTTCTGGGCGTCTTGAGGGGGCTGAAATGGCTCTCCCGCCCCGAGCAGCGTTCCTGGTGCTTCGGCCCGAAGTGCCATCGCGTGAGGCGAAGCGGCAGAGACGAACCGCATCGACCGCAGCCCACCACCTTGCTTAGCGATGCGCATCAGCGTGCCGGTGCGTAGGTCGATCAGGCGACGGTCGGATTCCCAATGGTGGGCGGTGGACAGCTCCAGACCAATCCAGATTGGCCCCGCAAGGAGGTCATCGTGGTCGTCGTAAATGCCGTTCACGAGAAAGAGGGGGGAGGTGCCCTGGCCGTCTTCTTCTCTGGATCCTCGCGTCCCGACCAAGCCGTTCCCGAGCGCGCCGAGAGTCTCGGCGACCCGATCTCGTCGGTATGTGGTGGGCAGGGGAACGACCCAAGCCGGATCGAGGTCGATCCGTGGCACACGGTGTGCGGCGCGGCGAGCGAGTTGGGAGTCGAGCAACTCCAAGAAACGAGCCGAACCTCCCTTTTGGTGCATCACACCCTCGGGTACACCCTCAGGTTCGACTCCGACCGAGACGACCACCGCACGCTTCAGGGCGTCGACCATCATGAGAGAGTCGCTGCCAGCGACGCCGCCGATGGGGCCGAACTCGTCACCGCCGACCAGCACCAGCCCACCGGTGATGCCCCGTTGCCCCAGCCAGCCCGCGGCCATTCGCGCCGAATCAGACTTGTCGGTCAGCCCGATTTCGATGTGCTTCACATCGCTGGTGATGCGCGGGTCGGCGAGGCCGGCTGCTCTGGAGATATCGCTGGCCAGATTTACCACCTCGGCGAGGCTCGCAACTCCGGCCGACGTCAGGCGCGATTTCACCGCTTCGGCAAGGATGGCAATGTCTGCCTTCTTGGGGTTGGCCCACTTTGGCAGGGGAATGAGGTCGATCTTGCGGCGATTAAGCCGTTCGGACACGACGTTCGCCTCGAGGCCGATCGCCTTGAGGCGGTCGACTGTCGACGTCGCCGCTCTGGAGAGGGCGGCGTCTTCCTCGCTTGAAGCCGTCCTCCGGGACACCAACGTCGGCCCGTCGGCCGTCACCTCGAAGACCTCCGAGCCTCGATTGCAGCAAAGGAACAGCCGTCCGCGACCCTTTGGTCGGGCGCCAAGCTGATCGTCGACGTTGCCGACGTGGGTACCAGTCACGATGAACATGTGGACTCCGGCTCGGGAGAGCGCCTCGACGCGTTCACGGACGCCACTGGCGTCGGATTCACGGTCAGGAACTGCGGTGCCGTCCCAATCGAAGACGAGTGCCTCAAAGGTCTCGTCGGGGACCATCGGCCCACGATGTCTGGTTTGGGCCTTGGCCGGTGTGCTCATCCGTCAGACGATCGGGCTGCGAGTACACCCGATTCGCCGGCTCTGGCCATCGTTTCATCTTCAGTGCGCCGAACCGGGCCCGGTAGGGTCGATAGTCACAGCACCGCGAATCGGGCGCTGCCGGTGTGGGCAATCGGCCAGAGCGAAGCGCGCGCCGACACCGCTGAGACGACCCGTCGGCTTTCGACGCCGTGTCAGTGACCCTTGCCGGGGCCCACGGATCGCCGGGCCAGGTCCGGGACCTGGAGGGGAACACCTCGGACGATGGGTGTCACCTCAGCCCAATGCCCGACGCCCGGTCAAGCGACGTTCGGACCGGTTGGCCGCAACGGCGGAATGGCGGCCGTGATGGGCTGGCGGGCCGAACGCTCGAGATCGATGCCTTCGGGCAGTCCGTCGACGTGCCAACCGTCGCTTGAGATGTCGATCGTCACCTTGGCTCCGGCGAGGTGAAGTCCGTCGATCCGGAGCGGGAGCAGGCTTTCGGGCACGGCGGGGTCGCACCAGACCCTGCCGAAGGGCACCCACGGGTCGAAGCGCAGGAGCGTTCGCAGAAGGTAGAGGGGTGCGGCGGCCGACCAGGCCTGGGGTGAGCAGGCGGTGGGATAGCCAATGGGAGCGGGAAATTCGTCTCGGTCGAACCCACAGAACAGTTCGGGAAGTCGGCTACCCAGTTGCTCGGAGACGTCGAGGAGCGCAAGCGCGATGCGCTGGGCCTCGGCGACGAACCCGTAGCGCATCAGTCCAGACGCCACGATGGCGTTGTCGTGCGGCCATACCGAGCCATTGTGATAGCTCATCGGGTTGTAGGCACCCATTGTCGTTCCGAGGGTCCGCACCCCGAAACCAGTGAACATCGCTGGACTTAAGAGGTGATGGGCGACGGAGGCCGCCTTGTCCTCGTCGACGATGCCAGTCCAGAGGCAGTGGCCCATATTGGATGCCATTGAGTCAACCGGTCGCTTCTGGGCATCCAGCGCCACTGCGAAATAGCCGCGATCAGCAAGCCAGAATGCTTCGTTGAAGCGTCGCTTGAGCGTCGTCGCTCGGTCCGACCAGTATCGGGAGACGTCGGGATCGCCCGATTCTCGAGCGAAGTGCGCTCGGGCGAGAAATGCGGCGTATACGTAGCCCTGAACCTCGGCCAGGGCGATCGGAGGTTCGGGGAGGCCCCCGGTGGCGAAGCTGATGCCATCAAAGGAGTCCTTCCAGCCCTGATTAATCAGACCACGATCGGTAGCACGCTGATACTCAACGAAGCCGTCCTCGTCGCGATCGCCGTATCGCTGGATCCACTCCAACGCGCGGTCCGCGTGTGGAAGCAGCGCGTCCACGTCGGAAGTGGCCAGTCCCCAGCGCCGTAACTCGCCAAGCAACATCACGAACAGGGGCGTTGCGTCGATACTGCCGTAGTAGACGTTGCTACCTCCGAGGGTCATCTCGGCGTCTAAGCCCGACCGTACCTCGTGGAGGATGCGGCCAGGTTCTTCCTCTGTGAGCGGATCGATTCGACTTCCTTGCAACTGAGCCAGAGTCTGGAGAGTCCCGAGGGCAACACTCGGGTCGACGGGGAGAAGCATCCAACTCGTCAAGAGCGAGTCACGGCCGAACAGGGTCATGAACCATGGGACTCCGGCGGCGACCACAACCCGCTCAGGGTGATCGGGATCAAAGATTCGAAGTGCGCCAAGATCCTCGGCACTCGTTGCCAGCAGGGAGCTCAGGCGTTCCTCTGGGGTGCTCACCGACGGTGCTGTTTGGCGCCAGGCAGCGTGCCGAGTGGCAGGTTGACTGGTTTCTATGGGTTGTCCCGGTCGGTAACGGGGTGGTATCTCCACGCCGTTGAGCACCGGAACTACCTGAACGCTCACGGTTGCGTCCGACCGTGGTGCGACGACCAGTTGCCATGTGATCTGGTTCCCGGTGGCGTTCGCCTCGGCATCTCCGCACACGTTGACACCGCGACCATCGGACCCCTTGTCGTAGCCCATCGTCACGGTTGAACCGCCCGTGCTGTGCGTGAATCCCTCCCGGCTTCGGACCCTGCCCTCCTTCACCTCGAACAAACCAGCGAAGTCCGCTTCGACCTCCAGAATCAGGCCGACGCCAGCCGTCTCGGTGCCCAGGTTGCGCACCGTGATGTCTTCGCGCATTCCGTTGCCCACGTATCGATTTCGAACCACAAGCAACGTGCTGTCGCCGATACCAGCCCTCGGGGGCCGCCGAGTGACGAAGATGCCGGCATACGGCGCCGGACTCAGTGCAGCCAACGGGTCCAACAAGAAACTCTCGACCGTGAGTTCAAAGCGACTAAGAAACCTAGTGTCGCGAAAGAACAGACCCTGTTCTGCCCCCGGCCGGATGTCCCCTGTCGGCTCGCAGATACAGAACGTCAGGCCTTCGACAAGTGTCACCGTCCCGTTCGAAGCAACGCTGGGCGTTCCGCTAAAGGCCCACCCTTGTGTCAACGTTCAGCCAACTTCCTCGGGACAATCACTATCCGGCTCTCAGTATTCGAGTTTCTTGTGAGGGCCTGATTGATCGAGGATGTCGGTAATCATCTCCTCGGGGCCCCACGTCTCTTGCCGGCATGGTAACGCCATCGATGTTGATCGCCGCGTCTCGGCCCAATTCCTCATCGTCCTGGCACTCTCTGACCCCCTTTTGGGGGATCCCGGTGGGCGGCGATCCAGAGTCCTGGGCCTAGTTGGTTCCGTCGATCAGACGGCGATAGACAGCACGGTGTTCCCTGACCATTCGGCCCGCCGAGAAACGATCTTCAGCCGTCGCCCGGCAACGGGAGCGGTCGATTCGATGAACTTGTCGAACACCTCGCTCGAGTGACCCGAGATCGTGACACACGAAACCCGTCTCGCCATCATCGACGATCTCGGAAGCCGCGCCCCAATCGCTGGCCACTATAGGAGTGCCGCACGCTAGGGCTTCGATCATGACCATTCCGAATGGTTCGGCCCAACGGATGGGATTGAGCAGGCAGACGGCGTCCTTCAGAAAATCATACTTGTCGCTGCGGCTCAGTTCACCGATGAACTCGATGTCAGCGCCAAGGCCGGGTGCTATATGAGAGGTGAAGTACTCGCGCTCGCTTGGCTCGGACATCTTTGCCGCGATTCGCAATGGCATTCCGGCTTGCCGAGCCACCGCGATCGCGGTGTCGATGCCCTTGTCTGGATGCATTCGCCCGAGAACCGCCGCATATCCACCACCGCCCGAGCCAAACGGGATTCGCTCGACATCAATGCCGTGGTGAATCACCGAGGCAATCGAAACTCCGGTTGCAGTCGAGGCTTGGTGTCTGGAGATGGCGATCACGGGCGTCCGCTCGGAGATGGTCCGGTAGATCGGCGTCAGGATGTCATTGAACGGTCCGTGATTGGTGGTCACGACGGGAGGACTGACGATCCCTTGGGCATACAGCGGGCCCACCAATGTGTGGTCATGGATGACGTCCACATCCTTCAACATCTCGTATGCCCCGATCACGTGACAAGCCTCTTCGGCGACACCACCGCTCCCCACGCCAAGCGCTTTGGCGAATACCCACTTCCGGTTCACCGGACAGGTGGCGTCGCCCGTCGTCACGAGCACGACGTCAACTCCGGCGGCGACCAGGCCCCTAGCGAGGATGTCCAGCACGTTCTCGGTGCCTCCGTACCTGGTTGGGGGCACCGGCAACCATGGAGGAGAGATGATGCCGACGGCGAGCGGGGCTGAGTCGCGCTCAGGTTGGGACGCAGACCGGGCAGGTACTGCCATCGGGCCATGGTGCCATGCCGAGCCACCGAGGCCCAGGGCCGTAGGTCACTGCTCCCCACCCCGGGCGATGACTTTCGGCCCTTGTGACAACCGCTTCTTGCGCCAATCATCGTTCTATGTGGATCGATGAACGGGGATCCGAGGTGCTGGCGCTCGGTGAGTGCCATCGCCTGCTGGCCGTCGGCGCTCAAGAGCACCGGCACGGTCACCTCGGCGTCGCCCAGTTGGGTGCACCTTTGGTACTGCCACTCGATTACGCCGTTCACGGCCCTGACGTGGTGGTGCGGATCGGGGACGGGTTGTTCCAACGCGTAAACGGTCGCCTCGTGGCGTTCCAGGTGGACGGCGTGACCGTCTCATCGGAGGGGCTCGGGAGTCAGCGACTGTGGAGCGTGCTCTTGCGGGGTCTCGCGATTGAGGAACACGGCGCCATTGCCAGCAGTCATATTCCGGACCCCCGAGTGCCCGAACCGGGCGAACGAGTGGTCCGCCTCCGTGCCGACGTCGTGACTGGTCGACGGTTTCCCGTTCCGTCAGCCTCAGTTCAGGCCGATCGTGCCGCAGTATTGAAATCGTCGTGAAATGCGTGTCACATGACCTGCCCAGATACCACAACGGCCCGGTTTGGCCCCATAACAGCGCGATGTGCCGCCGGGCTCGCACGGTACGGGTATCTCAAACAAGCACACGGAATGACGGTGTGACTGTTCGAGGCAGCACGTGCCTTCGGCGATCGACTTCGCGAGCTTTTTCTGCGGCTTTGACCGGCAAACGTTTCCGAGTTCAATCCCCGTACCCTGTTTCGTGTTCGCCACAAGTGTGGGCTTCTACCTCGCCGTTTTGGTTGCTCCGGACGTGGCTACTTGGCCTAGAACCGTGCATTCCCGGTGGAGTGGTCGTTTGCCCTCCGTCAATCCCCGACCCGATTAGCAGTCATGTTGAGAACCTCCGTTTGGCTGGTGCCCGCGTCGACATCGAAGCAACGGCGAGCACCGTAAAGGCGCGGAGACTCCCTCACGGCTTTCAACCCATTGAACTGAGGCGCGTCCCGCATTCGAACACATGACATCACCACAACGTTTCCAGGACGGTTCGCGAGAAGTCGAGGAGAACCCAGCACACCGTGTAGGTCGCTCCCGAGCAAGAGCGCGGCATCGGGCACCAGGACCGGAGACGTCTGCGTTCCGGCTACGGCCGGGCTCCCTTACTGAAGCTGAATGCGCACCTCGAAAACGGTCACCGGTTCCGGGAACCCCTTGAGGGAAAGCTCGCCTCTGGAGTCGAAGTCAAACCGCTTGCCAATGCAGAGATCGCGAACGGCCGATGAAACGACGATGCAACCGGGGGATGCGGCGTCGCACAGCCGTGCTGAGAGCTGGACTGCAGCTCCGAACAAGTCTCCGTGTTCGGTCACTGGCTCACCAGCACTGATGCCAACACGGACGTGAATGGGCCGATCAGTTCCCGCGTTCCGGTGATGCAATGAACCCTGGATGTCGATGCCAGCTTCAACCGCGGCGGCAACGGAGTTGAACGAAGCCATGATTCCATCGCCGGTGTGCTTGACCTCGCGGCCATCTCGCTCGCTGATTGCAGTCCGCACGATCTGGTCGTGCTCGTGAATCACAGTCATGAAGGCCTCGTCGCCGAGTTCCTGGGTCTGCTGTGTTGAGCCACAAAGATCCGTGAACATGATCGCTCGGACCGCAGAATCGACGTACGCCTCGCCTGGAGGGTGTCGGGGTGGAGTACCGAGAAACGCATTTATCGGTCCTTCGCCCACTTCAATGATGTTGTCTGCCACCAGGCCGTGAGCCTCTCGGTGGACGGCCTCCAGAGACTCACGATTAGGACCTTCGGCGAGACAGAAGACGGTCCCGTCGTTGTCATCGAACCAATAGGTGACGTAACGGACCCCGTATCGCTCCTGAATGGTCAGATCGAGCTCGTGGGCCGCTGCGATGTCGGTGGCTGTTGCGCCAGGGGCATCGTGCCGATCCAAGAAGAGCGCCACACAAGCAGGCTAGCCACCCCGACAAGTCGCTGCTCGACCCGTCACCCTCGATGACTTGGATCGGGCGTACACCCCGGGGACCATGCCGCCTACTGTGTCGGCTTCGATTCCGCCGGGCAGCACATCGGATTGGTGCCGGGCGGGGGGGCGCAGGCAATGACGTCGCCAGTGACGTACTGGCATGTATCGGACATCGAGGCAACGCTGGCCGAGGTGACCGCCGCGGGTGGCATCCTGAAGGAGCAGCCGCGCGACGTCGGTGGTGGCCGCCTGGTGGCCACCTTCACCGATCCTGACGGGAACGTCCTCGGTCTGCTGCAAGATCCGTGAGTGAAGAGACGCGATCTGGAGCCGAGCGCCGCCGTGACACCGAGAAACGGCTCGAGCACGACGCCGACGTCTGGGTGGCCAGTGCTTCTGCGGACGGTGCGCCCTATCTCGTCCCGCTGTCGTTCGATTGGGATGGCCAGGCCGTGCTGGTCGCAACGCCGGCGAACAGCACCACTGCCAGGAACCTCGCTGCCACTCGGACGGTGCGGTTGGGGCTGGGCCACACTCGCGACGTGTTGATGATCGACGGCCAAGTCGAGGTGCTCGACACCGAAGGGCTCTCGCCGGAGTGGCGTTCCCGGTTTGCCACGCGGACCGGCTGGGATCCGGGTATGGAGACCAGGCCGCATCGCTGGTTTCGCATCTCCCCACGGCGCATCCAGGCGTGGCGCGAGGTGAACGAGTTGTCCGGCCGGGAGCTCATGCGGGATGGCTGCTGGCTGCTTTGAGCGTCGCCGAAGTGGCAGGACCCTCGGAGCCAACCCGAGTCGGAGGACGTGGATCCGGCGATCCGTCCCATCCTGGGTATCGTAAGAACGTTCATTTTCTGAAAGCTCTCTTGGGGGAAGCGTGAAGACTGAAGCAGCCGTCCTCTGGCCGGACGCCACCGAGTGGAATGTCGAGGAGATCGAGATCGACCCGCCGAAGCACGCTGACGAGGTCCTGGTCAGCTATGCCGCGTCGGGCATGTGCCACTCCGATGAGCACGTGCTCACCGGTGACCTACCGGTGGGCCGACCCCTCGTCGGCGGGCACGAGGGCGCGGGCATCGTTGAGGAGGTTGGCCCCGGCTGCACTGACCTCCAGCCCGGGGATCACGTCGTCATGGGTTTCATCCCGGCGTGCGGTCGATGCCCCTCGTGCTCGCGGGGCCAGTCCAACCTTTGTGACGTCGGCGCCACCATCCTGGGCGGCCTGCAGACCGACGGAACCTCCCGCCACCACGCACGAGGTCAGGACCTCGGCATCTTCCTCGGCCTCGGCACCTTCAGCAAGAAGTCGGTCGTGAACGTCGCCTCGTGCGTGAAGGTCGATGAGAACATCCCCCTCGACCGCGCGTGCCTGCTCGGATGCGGAGTCACCACGGGGTGGGGTTGCTCGGTCTATGCGGCCGAGGTCAAGCCCGGCGACAATGTCGCGGTCATCGGCGTCGGTGGGATCGGAGCATCCGCGATCCAGGGAGCACGCCTTGCGGGGGCAGAGCGGATCTTCGCGATCGACCCTTCGGAGTTCAAGCGAGACCAGGCCAAGCGATTCGGAGCAACGCACGTCGCCGCCAGCATCCAGGATGCCTTCCCGCTCGTCCAAGAGGTGACCTGGGGACGCATGGCCAACAAGGTCATCTGCGCGATGGGCGTCGGACGTGGCGAACTGATGGCCGACATCATGGCGCTCTGTGCGAAGCGCGGTACTGTGGTGATCGCGAACATCCATCCCGCGTTCGAGACCGAGGTACGTCTTTCGATGGTCGACCTCACCCTTCAGGAGAAGCGGATCGTCGGCTCGATCTTCGGCTCGGCCAACATGCGTTATGACATCCCGAAGCTCTGCGAGCTCTACCGAGAGGGTCAACTCGACCTCGATGGGATGGTCACTCGCACCTATCCACTCGAAGGTGTGAACCAGGGGTATCAGGACATGCGCGACGCTGCAAATGTTCGAGGCGTGCTCGTCTACTAATTGAGTCCGAGGACTGGGAACTCGCTCACCAATGCCCCGGTCAGACCTCTTCGGCTAGCCAAACAAGGGCCGGAACAAGATGGGCCACCCACCCGATGCCCGCATGGTCCCGTGATCCGCCTAGTGGCCACAGACCTCGACGGCACATTCTGGGGCTCGGATTTCACCCCACCACAGTCGCACCTTAAGGCCGCCCGCGAGCTGATCGATGCCGGAGTGACAGTGCTCGCCGCAACGTCGCGAAGACCTCGAGTAACCGGTCGGCGACTCGCTGAGGCTGGCCTCGTGCTGCCAGCGGTGCTGATTGACGGGGCGCTCGGAATGGATTTTCGCTCGGGTGAGCGATTTCACCAAGCATGTTTCGCTCCAGCGGCGGCACTCGAGGCACTTGCGACGTTTCAAGCTCATGGACTCGACCCCTGCATCTACGTAGAGCATCCCGAGTTCGACATTGTTATATCCGAAGCTCCCTCAACGTGTGCTGAGCACCTCACCAATTTGGGATCGGCTGCCGCCGTCGGTGACCTCTTCGACACGGCAGCGAGTCTCGAGGTCTATGCCTTTTCAGTACTGGGTCTAAGCAAACAGCGGCTTGGAGCGGTTGCCGATGCCCTGGCCCTTGTCGCTGGGTCAACCGCTGTTCTGTACCCAGAGCCGGACTACGGTCAGTTCGGCCTCATCGTGAACTCCCCTGGAGTCACCAAGTGGACGGGCGTGCTCGCTTATTGCCGACAGGAAGGGATTGGACGCGAGGAAGTCCTCGCAGTCGGCGACGGGCTGAATGACATTGCAATGCTGAGACACGCTGGTGTGGCCGTAGCGGTCCGAGGCGGAGCTCCGGAGGCGATCGCGGAGTCTGAGCATTTGATCGATGATCCAGGGGCGGAAGGCTGGGCTCGCATCGTCGATCTTGTCAATTTCATCCCGTTTGTCTGATGCCGGAATTCGCGTCTGGCCGCTCCTTGCCGCACGAGCCAAATGGCCCCTTCTCGACCCACCGAAGAACCCGGGGACTGTTACTAGAACCTGCCATCGGCCCGTACAGGAGGCAACAAAAGGGGTCCTGATCGGTTCTCACGATGCGGTGACCAAGGGCTCTATCGATTTGCGACGGGCCGGCCCCAAGCTGGTCTCGGTGCTTCGGCGAATGCTCCTTGTTACCGGGCTGCTCCTGGGAGGGCTGACGGCCGGGTGCGGCACCTCACCGTCCAATGTGGTGTTCCGGCTTGGCACTGCTCATCGGAATCTCACCTATTGCAACTCACAAACGTTGGATCTTTACATCCCAGGCGCCGCTGTCATCCGCCCGCTTCCCATCGCAATGTACGTCCACGGAGGAGGTATGACCGCAGGCGACAAATCGGACCTGAGCCCGGTGTTCCTCGAAGCATTGGCTTCGGCTGGCTATGCAGTCGTCAGTGTGAACTACCGGCTTGCTCCGCAGTTCAAGTTTCCCGCTCAGATCGAGGACGTCAAATGCGCAATCAGGTATTTGCGAGCCAAGGCATCTAGCTACGACCTGAATGGCAGCGAGATGTTCGCGTTCGGTACCAGTGTTGGAGGAGAGCTTGTGGCACTCGCTGCCCTCACCGGTCCGCATTCGGCATTCGATGTCGGACCATATGCGACGGAACCGAGCAACCTGACTGCAGTAGCGGACCTATTCGGCCCAGCTAACCTCACTCAGGGAGCATCAGGGTTCTCTTCTCCCTCCGACATACAGCAAGTCTTCGGCACGAATGATCATCGGAACTTGGTTCTTGCCAGCCCCACGCATTTCGTTGCTCCGAACTCGCCGCCCATCCTTCTTATTCAGGGTGTCGACGACACCCTGGTTCTCAAGTCGCAATCGATTGAGCTCTATAGGGACCTCAAGGCTGCGGGGGATCAAACTCAACTTGTCTTGGTTCAGAACATGGGCCACATGTTCGTGCAAGTTGGCTCTAATCCGCTTTCCCCTAGCCTTCCACAGATCGCGAAAGACATCGTGAGCTTCTTCGACAATGAACGAAAGGTGTGAGGTCGCGTGATCCTGATTGGCACAAACCCACATGAAAAATGAGCCGGAAGCTCTCGCCCCGCCGCCCGTCCGCCTCCGGCTGGCCCCCGTCGTCCCAGTTCCGCCGTCGTGCCCTGTGCTGCGTCCCCGCCTTTGACGTCGCCGTTCGCTCGCTGGCTGGTTGGCCCCCAGCGTCCCGCTCCGGCCCACCCGGCTAGCCAGGCTGGTTCATGATGGTCCAGTGGAGAGTGTCGCTCGGGTCGTCGCAAACGAGTTGCGTCATGAAGCAACACCAGTCGAAGAGAGCATCTTTGGCACTAGCGATCCTGATGAGATCGGCGAACTTGTCAGCGGATTCTGCGAAGACCATCTGGGGAGCAGGCCACGAGAAGGCGTGTTCTATCGAGCCTCGGCTGGTTGTGTCATCGGCGTGCGCCCTGATACCGGACCGGCTGTCGTCGTCAAGGCCTATCAAGAGCGCTGGTCAAAGCGATTCCTGAACGCAACTCAGGCGGTCCAGCTCCACCTCGCCCAACGAGGGTTCCCATGCGCCACACCCCTGTTGTCGGCTCGGCCCCTGACATCGGAGCGTCCCAACCTCGCCGTGGCCGAAACGTGGCTTCCTGACCCCGGGATGTGTGCGCCAACTGACGTTGGAGCAAGGGCTGTTTCCGCTGCAGGCCTGGCTCGCCAAATCGACTGGTGCCGCGATCTCCCCGAGCTGTCGGGGCTCGAAGATCACCCACTCCGGCGTCCAGCGAAAGGGCTATACCCCGAGCCTCACAGCCCGATCTTCGATTTCGACGCCACTGCCGAGTCGGCAGAGTGGATCGATGATTTCGCTGCCAAGGCCGCCGAGCAGCGAGAACGAGACCAGGGGCCACGGTTGGTCGCTCACACCGATTGGTCTGCCCGCAATGTCCGACTGAGTGATGAAGCCGTCGTTGCCGTCTATGACTGGGACAGTGTGTCCCTTGTCCCTGAGAGCACCGCCGTCGGTCAAGCGGCCATGACTTGGTCGGTCACCTCCGAGCCGGGCGGATCGGACTTTCCCTGGGCATCTCAGATGATCGCTTTCATTCGTGACTACGAGGTGGCCGTGGGTCGTCAGTTGACCGATAGACAGTGGGCAGCCGCTGGTGCTTCGGCAACATGGCTGTTGGCCTACACCGCACGCTGTGAGCACGCCCTCGCCATGACCGGCCGAGCACACCCGCGGGGAGCTCGGGGCCGCCTCTTGCTTGATGGCGGGGTGCTCTTGGGGTTACCTACGCGCTAACGAGTTCTTGAGTCCGCTGCCCGCCCCGCTTTGCGGGTGGCCCTCCCGGGTGCCCCTGCCGTCGCTCCCCGCGCGGCGGTTTGGCGCCACCGCGACCAGCATTCGCTGCAGAGCATTAGGCAGGATGAGGGTTCAAAGCCTGGCTCGGACAGGTAAGTGAAGTAGAGGCATCCTCGTTCGGTTCGATACGAGAACACCCGGCACCTGTCGGGAGTACCACACCCGTCACACTGCCAAGGCTCCCCAAAGGGCCGAGGAGGGAAGCTGCAAGTCTCACGATCAATACGTGCCTGCGTGACGATTGGTGGCGGCATTGCTCCCGAGACGATACGGCGTAGGGTCCCGGGTGATCGCTTCCGCCCCACCGCCAATCGATGAGCGCCTGAAACCAGTCATCGCGAGACGTTTGTCGGGCTTGGCTTCCTGCCTCAGTCCCGCTACGGACGGGGTCGCCCGCCGCCCGCTGGCTGGCTGGCCCCCGTGGTCCCTGGGCTCCGCTAACGAAGCAGCGTATGGGCCGAGGCGCCCGCTCACATGCTCCCGGAATAGGCGTCAACGACGAAGGTCACGCCATCGATAGGCAGACCGTGTGGGTACTCGGCAAGGGTTGTCAAGTGCGGATCGAGATCAGACCAGGGAACCTCTCCGATCTCGATCGTGCCTCTGCAGTGCTTGGCGAAGCGTTCGCCGACTACGCGTGGACCAGATGGACGGTCGACCGGGATGATCATCTGCACAGAGTCACTGAGCTGCAGCGGATAGCGATGCAGTCGTATGGATTTGCGTTCGGACAGGTGTGGGTCGGCGTTGTGGATGACATCGTGCAGTCGGTGGCCGTGTGGATGGACAGCACCATCGCCGTACCTTCCGGTGTCTATGAAAAGCTGCGCCCGATCACGGCCGAGCTCGAAGGCGTCCGTCACGAGGCGTCGTTAGTGGCCGAGCGAGAGATCAGTGGGTGGCGGCCGGTGAACCGTCACTTCTACCTCGCTACCGTCGGCACCACGCCTGCCATGCAAGGCCAGGGGCTCGCTAGCGCGGTTCTTCAACCTGGGCTGAAAGTAGCCGACGACGAGGGTATTGGCTCGTTTCTCGAGACTTCGTCGGCGTCGAACGTTGCGTTCTACTCCAAGCTCGGCTTTCACGTAGTTAGCCATTGGCGAATCAACGGAGGCGGCCCCGATGTCTGGGCAATGCTCCGCCAGCCCCGTTTGGAATCATCCCATCGAGGTGGATGACTCCAAGACCCGCCCCCTCCCGCGCGCCCTCCCCGCTTTGCGGGTGGCCCTCTGCGTGTCGGTCTCGGTGCCCCGCCCAGCCCTTGCGCGGTGGTTTGGTGCCGCCGCGTGTGCTGGTCCTTGCTTTCTCGAGGTTCCCGAGTGGGCGCTGAGGGACTCGAACCCCCGACCTGCTGGTTGTAAGCCAACTGCTCTAACCAACTGAGCTAAGCGCCCTCGTTTTATGGTATCTAACTGGTGGTTTAGTCCTCACTCGCGATGCTCAGCACCCTGCAAACGCTCTGAGCGCTGCTAGTTCTGCTCCGGCAAAGGGACCTTTGCCTCTGTGGCACGCGACGATCAACCTTTACGTTGACGCGATGGACGCAAGTGAGTCGGAACCCTCGGCGCCGCGGAGGCCGCCGATCTTTGTCGAGGATTTCACGGACGTTGCGTGCCCATTAGCCACAGTGAGAGGCCGCTTTACCGGGGACGACAGTTGGTTGGCTCCCTTGGCGAGTGGTGCCGCTGAGGACGGCGAAGCGCTCCAGGTGAGGATTGGGCCCTCGTGGGCCAAGGGACGCCTGACCCGCGACGTACGGGTGCTCACGGGGCCACCCCGGGACCGTGCAGATGCCCTTGTCATCTCCATGATCTGGGAGCCCAGCAAGCTCCAAGCCCTCTTTCCAGTGCTCAACGGCGACATGGAGGTTGCACCCATCGGGCCAGGCCGTTGCCGCCTCACACTCTCGGCTTCCTACGTGGCGCCCCTCGGCGAGTTGGGAACTCACCTCGATCACGCACTGCTCCACCATGTTGCACAGTCGACGGTGCGCTCGTTTCTGGCTCGGGTGGCGACGAACCTCCAAGCCGGGCAGCGCCCTGTCCGCGTTCCGGCCACCGACTAGGCCTCTAGGTACCTGGCCCCACCCTGGTTAATGGGCGTGACGGACTCGAACCCCAGACCACCGACGTTTGAAGACCATCAGCGCCACCGAGTGATCCTCGAAGCCATTTCGTGTGACGGCCACCGACGTTACCTCCGGCGTCCGCATTCGACAGCAACTAGTTCTGCCGTTTTCGCTCCGCGACGACCTGCGTTTTCCCATGTAAGTACAGCGCTCATCCCGGTGTGGTTGTAAGCCAACTGCGCTAACCAACTGAGCTAAGCGCCCTCACTTTTCCTCAATCTAACTGGTGCTTTGATCCTCGTTTTCCCAATGCTCGGTCTGTACAACGCTCTGACCCTGCCAGTTCGACGCCTAGTGAGAAGGGCCCTGGCATCGCGCGAATCACGCGGGGCCATCGAGTCTCGTCGCTCAGCCATCCTCACCCGACGCGGTCAAGCAAGCTGGAAGATGACGATCGGTCTGCCGCGTTCGTTGGTCACGGATGGACAAGGCGGAACGCTTAGCCGCCGAGTCGTCGAAGTGTGATGCCTCGTGCGGATGCCCGAGGCCGGTCACGCATCCAATCTGAGCTATCGCGACGAAGTCAATGGCCCGCTACGCGATTTCTTCCTTCGACACTCCTGCGGGTGGCCGCTCCTGACGACGGAGTGACCTGGGCGATCGCGTCGAGGGCATATGCGACCGCTCGGTCGTAGCCCATTGCCTCCCCCTCGGCCCGCAGGGTCCCGAGGCGGGCCTCGCCAAGGGTGTCATGGAGCGCCTGGGTCGTCGACTGGTTGAGCTCCGTGAGGAACCCGGTGGTCGTGTGAGGGCCGCCGGCTTGACGGGGGGTCGGTCCTGGCGACCCCGGAACGTGGGCCGACGAGTCGACCGCCGCGATGGACGCGGCGGCCAGCCGTTCGGCGGCCCCTTTGACCACGGCCGCTGCTTCGGCGGCGTTGGGAAGAAGCGCCCGCGCGACCAGATTCAAGATAGTGCAGAGGAGGACCCGGTTGCCGACCCAGTGGAGGTGCCGGATGGAGGGGGCTGCGAGCTCGAGGACCTGTTCCCAATCCTCGAGGCGGGCGCTGACCACCACGGCGCGGGCGAGCTCCACCCAGGCCTCGTAGTCGAGGGAGGCCCGCAGCTCCCGGCTCTCCCGCAAGAGCGCCCTCGCCCGCTCGGGGTCGCGCGATGCGAGCGCACCGGCCAGCGCGGTGAGGTTCAACGCGACCGCAGTTGGCATTCCGATCTGGCGGGCCAGCGCCAGCCCCTCGGTGGCCAGCAGGATTGCCGGCTCGACACGGCCGGCCGTCGTGTGCGCGTCCGATGCCGACCCGAGAAGCGCCGCGGCCACGCCCAGCTGGCCGCCCGCCCGGGCCAGCTGGGCCGCCCTCTCGAAGTGGGTGGCCGACTCGTCGTGCGCACCGACCGTTCGAGCGCCGATTCCGCGGGCCACCGACACGGTCATTTCGACGTGATCGGGGTCCGAGCCCCTCCGTTTCAGGACCGCGAGGGCCTCCTCGCAGCGCGTCTCGGTCAGATCCGAGTCGCCCTGTTCTGCCGCCCGGTAGGCGATCGTGGCCAGCGCGTACGGGTAGAGGCGATGCTCTGGCGCCCCGGTGAGTTCGAGGACCGGTTCGACCGGGAGGCGCAGCACGTAGCCGACCTGGAACGCCGACGGCGTGTGGAACAGGAGTCGCAAGGCCAGGTCGACGTTGTCGGTCGCGATCGCGTGGTTCATCGCGGCCAGCAGGTTCTCGGACTCCGAGCTGAGGCGCCTACCCACCTCGATCTGGTGAGAACCGGTGAGGTCGGCTGACACGACTCGGGCCAGCTCGACGTAGCACTCGGCGTGGCGCGCCCGCAGGGCAACGGTTTCGCCGTTCTCGGCGAGGCGTTCCTCCCCGTACTCGCGGATGGTCTCCAAGAGCCGGTACCGGGTCTCCGGGCCGGCTCGCTCGGCCACGACCAACGACTTGGCCACCAGAGCGCGCAGGAGCCCGAACAGCGCACTTCGTTCAACCACGCCATCGGCGCAGGTCGTCTCGGCACCGTCGCGCGTGCACCCGCCGGCGAACACCGACAGCCTGGCCAGCAGCCGCCGTTCGGGTTCCGAGCACAGCTCGTAGGACCAGTCGATGGCGGCCCGCAACGTCTGGTGGCGCTGCACCGCCCGGCGCCGGCCGCCGGCCAGCGTGTCGAACCGCCGGTCGAGCCCGCGGGCCAGCTCGGCCAGGTTCATCGCGCCGGTCTGGGCCGCCGCGAGCTCGATCGCGAGGGGCACCCCGTCGAGACGCCGACAGACCTGGGCCACCGCTCCGGCGTTCTCCGCGGTCAGGACGAAGTCGGCATCGACGCTCTGGGCCCGCTCGACGAACAGGGACACGGCGTCGCTCTGGGCCAACGTGTCGAGATCGGCGTCGGGGGCCGGAGCACCGAGGGACGGCACCGCGAACATGCGCTCCCCGTCGAGGGCCAGACCCTCCCGGCTGGTCGCCAGGACGACCAGTCCCGGGCACGACTGCACCAACAGCTCGACCAGCTCAGCCGCCGGCTCGAGCAGATGTTCGCAGTTGTCGACCAACAACAGCAGCTTCTTGGTCCGCAGGAACTCGACCAGCATCCGCTCGAGGCGCTGGTCGGGCCCTGGGTTCAGCCCGAAGACGGACGCGAACGCGCTAAGCACCCCGTCGGGATCACGCACCGGGGCCAGTTCGACTATCCACGCGCCCTCCGGGAAGCGGGGGAGCACATCGGCCGCGACCTGCAGGGCCAGACGCGTCTTGCCGACCCCGCCCATGCCGGTCAGTGTCACCGCCCGTTCCTCCTGCAACGCGGCTGCGATGCGGGAGAGCTCGCGAGTGCGGCCGATGAACGAGCTCACCTGCAGCGGCAGGTTGCCGGGATACGCGTTGAGCGAGCGAAGCGGCGGGAAGGTTGCCCGGAGCTTGGGATGGCGCACCTCGAACACCCGGAGCGGTTCGGAGAGGTCTCGCAACCGGTGCTCGCCCTGGTCAATCAGTTCGATTGCTTCCGGCAGGCCCTTGCGCACGAGGGCTGCCGTCGCACCAGACAACAAGACCTGCCCGCCGTGGCCGATCGCCATTAGGCGAGCGCAGCGGTTCAAGGGTTGGTTGAGGTAGTGCCCGTCGACGAGCACGCCCTCCCCGGTGTGGATCCCCATGCGGGCCCGGAGTGGTCCGACGGCCAGTGGCCACGCCTCGGCGGCCAGACCCAGCTGGGCCTGAACCGCCGCCCGGACGACGTTCGCGGGCGAGGCGAATGCAGCCGCCATACCGTCGCCCATGTTGGAGAACACGACCCCGCCACAGGTCGCGATGGCGCCCTCCACGATGGCGTCGTGACGCGCCAAGGCCACCTGCATGGCCTCGGGGTGCTCCTCCCACAGCCGGGTCGAGCCCTCGAGGTCGGTGAAGAGGAAGGTGACGATCCCCGAGGGCAGCTCAGCCATCGCCTCCATCTTCCTCCCTGGGCTTGCCTGCAAGAAGTAAACCAGCCGAACCGGAACCCAGCCGCGGTCCCTTGTTCCGTCCGTGCCCGTCAAAGGGGTCGCAACCGCGGAGCGCCGACTGGCACGCCCGCCGCGAGGGCCTGGACGAGCCGTCTAGGCCGACTCGGCCGCCGCCGCGAGGCCACGGGCGAAACGATGCAGCATCCGCCGGAGGAGGCGCTGCATCAGCCATCCGGTCCCCGGCACCAGGGCCACCACGACACCCGTCCACTCGATGCGCGTGGCCGGCGCCCGGTCGGCCGGGCCCTCGAGCTCGACCAGGCGGACATCGCCACGGTAGGAGCGCACCGGTTGCCCGCTCACCATCTGGTAACCGTGATGAAAGGGCGGTTCGGCCACCACGATCTCCTCTCGCACCATGAACGGCGGGCGGCCGAGGCAGCGGACGCCACCGGCCCCGTCGGGGCGAGGCATCACCTCCCACCGGGCCCGGGTGATCAGTGGCCCGGCCCAGCCGGTCCACGACGGCGCGTCGGCGAGGAGCCGGTACACGGTCCCGGGTGGGGCGGCGCTGGTCGCATGCACCGAGAAATGGCGCGGAGTCGGCATCCCTCGGACTTCCGGCCGATCAGGCGTTCACGCGCTCGAGGTGGTCGAGCACGACGGGAAACGCGTCGCGGGCCGCCTCGGCGCCGATGAAGACGTCCTGGTGGCCGTACCCCTCGATGACGACCCGACGGAAAAGATCGCCCCCGAGCTGATCGACCAACATTGAATAGGTGCGCTCGGTCGAAACGGGCACCCAGACCCGGTTCTCGCTTCCCGACACGAGCGTGACGGGCCGCCGAAGCCGCTCGAGGTTGGGGAGGTAGCTGTCGGCGCCGTCAGCGGTGACCAGCCTCTCCGCTCGGGCCATCCGGGAGAGGTGGACCATCATCGTCATGTCGGTGGGCCCGAAGAGCTCGTGCATCGTGGCGTGCGTGAGCTCGCTCATATTGGGGTGGTGCACGGCCACGCCGTAGATGAAGGACAGGCGACGGCAGACCGCCTGGTCACACCGCTCGCCCTTTGGGATCGGGTAGACCCGCAGAGCGAGATCCATCGCGCGAGCTCCGTTGGACTCGTCAGTGAAGGAATCCGATGTAAGCATGCCCACCCCGAGCCGACGGATCAGCTCTCCCAGATGGAGCCCGACCTTGATCCTCGTGATCGCCGGCCCGATCGGGTGCAGACCTACAGAGGAACAAAGC
>Ga0116217_10000566_pt1 | contig 37562 bp, 25 predicted proteins | sample Sb_taG_6_FD_89697 | JGI IMG/M metagenome (GOLD analysis project Ga0116217, IMG submission 89697) | Peat soil microbial communities from Weissenstadt, Germany - Sb_50d_4_PS metaG | ecosystem: Environmental > Terrestrial > Soil > Wetlands > Peat | place: Germany: Weissenstadt | collected 2010-09-21 | reverse complement strand
TGTTATGGAAACGAGGATAACGATCCAGCGTCGGTCAAAAATTGCAAGGTCACATCTATAGCGGCACTTCGATCAGGCTGGGACCTTTGCTTTCAAATCCTTCCCGCAGCGCCTGCCCAAAAGTTTCCAACGAAGTAACGCGCGTCCCGGGCACTCCCATGCTCTCGCCAAGCATTCAGTAAGGATTGGGACCGTCAAGTTCGGGCTTCGATCACGGAAACCTCGGCGTCAACAGGAATCCGTGGAGCTGAGGACTGCCGTTTAGTGTTCCCCGCCCAACAATTTGCCCCCAGATGTTGATGTCATTTGCTGTTTCGAGCACCCAGCCCGAGTGGACCGGAATCAAGGCATTCAGATTTTGCATTCCGCCGGCCTCGGACCATATGAATGGACGGCCGATGACTTGAAGGACCTCTCCGCCAACCTGATCCTTGTAAACCACGGTATTTCCCGAAGACCCGATAATCACGCCGAAGAAATTCACCTTATTCGCCACACTTGAGGCGTCAGCCGGCAGGGCGCCCAGGTCCTGCATGGCTCCTCCCGCGTTCAAGAGGAAAGCGTGAACGGGAGACGCGATGTCCTGATCGTCGCAAGCAACGGTGGCGCTGGATAGAGTGGACCAGCCAACGATCTGATCCTGGTCGTTGATATCGTTAGCGCCACTGCAATGGAAAAAATCAGTTGAGCCTCCAGCGAGCGTGCCTAAGTCGGTCATTCCCCCACTCACCCAGAGCGCGGCGTGTGACAACTCAGACAGAAAGGCCCCCGAGGTCTGGCCGACTACCTCCTGGCCAACATTGTTGATCCCGTTCGCAGCGGTTTGGAAATCCGTTTCCAAGGTGCTAAAGCCACTTGAGCTTGTCCACTCAAAACCCCATTTGTATGTCTCAATATCCCGGTTGCCACCAACAACCGTGCCATAAATGTTGATGTCATTGGCGTAGGCGTAAATCCTGCATCCCTCCAAGATTAGGTGCTGCAGGGGAGCCGAAACCCCCAAGCCTTGCATGCCAGTGACCGATGTCCATATGAAAGGTTGACCCAACTCGGCGCAGCTTTCACTGCCATCTTCCCCTGTGAGAGTCGCGGGCGCGTTCGCATTCCCAACCACAACACCCAAGTCATTAATTGCCGTGGCATTACTGAAGGTTCCACCTTCCAACAGTCCCAAACTCTGTCTGCCCCCAAAACTCGTCCACATGGCAGCCTTGTTGTTGACCTCGCCAACGACTTGCCCCCATGTGTTAATGGCCCTCGGTACGAGTGGCCCCAGATCCGTGACCGTGTAGACTTGGGCCACTGTCAGCGCTGGCATCAGACAGAAGAGAAATAGGAACGGGGCGAAAGCGCTCTTGTTACTCATAGAGAGGTCCTCCTGCGAAGAGAAGTTTGGAATGAGGGTCGCAACCTGGTGGGGGAAACAGCAACAGTCTAGCAGATGTTCCGCGAAGCGCAACTAAAATTGATGGCGACTTTGATTCATTTCTAGTTCAGTGCTATCGAGAGGACAATCCTAAAGTTGAAGAAGTATTTTGCTGGAGCTGAAACAACTGGAGATCCTTGCAAGCGACCCCACAGAGAACTTACCTACAGCGGCACTTCAATCAAGCTCGGCCCTTCGCTCTCAAATGCTTCCCGCAAAGCTTTCGCAAATCCTTCCAACGAAGTCACGCGCGCCGCGGGCACTCCCATGTCCTTTGCCAGACTCACCCAGTCGAGATCGGGCCGCCCGATCTCGAACATATCCAACGCCCAGCCTTCCCGGATCACCCACGCCCAGATAAGAAAATTCGCGCTTCAAGACCGCATGATCGCGATTGGCGCCCACGCCGGCAGCCGGCAGCGTAGAAAAAACTGTCACTGTATCGCTCACTGCGCAATAGGAATCAAGATCGTAGGAAGGATTAACCCGAAATTCTCAGAAAGCCAACTGGGATTGTGATATAGTCTCGCAGATCGTTTAGGCCGCGCTGTTATCCTTCCCTGCTACCGTCCAAAACCGCTGCATTCCGGCGCAGCTATGTCGGTCGCCTGAATGCTACTAGGAGCAATTTCCATGAAGAGAATCAATCGCGCTCTAGCCGTAAGAGAGACGATAGCCCTCATGGCGCTACCCTTTGCTCTGGCCACGTGCGCCTGGGCGCAATACACACCGACAACCATGTACGCGTTCCCTGTGGTCGATGGCTTCGACGCAGATCCATCTGGCCTGATCTCAGACAAGGCCGGCAATTTGTACGGCACGACCGCGTTCGAGGGAGCTTGCGGAAACCCTGAGCTCTGCGGCAGCGTGTTTGAGTTGTCACCAGCTTCCGGCGGTGGCTGGACAGAGACTACAATCCACGGCTTTACTGATGCAACGTTGGGCTCACCGCTGACTATGGACCGCGCCGGTAATCTTTATGGTGTCACCTTCTCCGGTGGCAGCGGCAAGAGCTACTGCAATGGAACTCCCAGCGGTTGTGGGACGGTCTTTGAGTTATCCCCCTCTTTCAGTGGATGGACGCTGAGAGTGCTTCACAGCTTTAGCGGATCGGACGGTGCCGAGCCAGAAGGCAGCTTGGTCCTCGATGCAGCCGGTAATCTTTACGGCATCACCAATGAAGGTGGGACCGCGAGCTCCCCCGGCTATGGCACTGTCTACGAACTATCGCCTGGTCCTAGCGGTTGGAGTCACATTGTCTTGCACCGTTTTACCGACGGAAACGACGGGAGGGGTCCCACTGCTGGCCTCGTTATGGACGCAGCTGGCAACCTTTACGGCACGGCTTACGCTGGGGGCGCAGATGGTTACGGCACGGCCTATAAGCTAACCTCAAACGGCACGGGAGGCTTTCGCTTTAACGCTATTCACGCCTTTGCCGGGGGCGAAAAAGGAGCCAATCCTTACGCGCCTCTTCTTCTCGATGCGGCCGGCAATCTTTATGGAACGACGAGATACGGTGGCAGCGCGGCTGCCGCTTGCGACACCCCCAGCAGCACCGGCTGCGGCGTCGTCTTCGAGCTGCTGGAGTCGAGTCGCTACGCGGAAAAAATACTTCGTGTCCTCCAGCCCACTGAAGACGGAGCCTATCCCCGGGCAGGCGTAGTTGCCGACAGCGCAGGCAATCTCTTTGGCAGCACTGGATACGGCCAACGCATTACCGGCTCGGTCTTTGAGTTGTCGCCGACGGAAAGCGGCTATAGCGAAACCGTGCTTCTGACTGGCTCGACGACGCGGGGTCTGGGCGGATTTTCTCTTGGAGTGATCCTGGATTCCGAGGGAAACTTGTACGGCCCAGCAGGAGAATCGGGAGCTTCAGTGATTTTCGAATTGTCTCCCCCTGCGCTAGGGTCAACCCCGTGTGGTGGCACGGCGACTGTAATTCAGTACGGTTACACAACATCATGCGTCGGGAACGGCTCGAACACGACATGCACGATTACGCCCTCGTCAGCCAGTGGCGCCGGTCACCTGGGAGCTATCATCGCGTGGTTTTCCCAATCCTCCAGCGCTTCCTCCACGGGCATCACGCAGGTGAGCGGAAACGACCATGGAATCACGGGATGGACCTCTTGCCCAAGTCATTCATGTTTTGCGACGGTCGGTACTCCTGCGACGGGCTGCAAGGCCGGTTATTGTTCTGAGGATATTTATTACAACCCCTCGCTTACAGGGGGAGATACATCCTTCACCGTCACGCTCGGGTCTCCCCCGCCCACGTACTTTCAGGTCTGGTACGGAGAGTGGGCACTTCCGGGAACAGGCGGCGCACACTACGATGCTTCTGGTTCCGGGGCGGACAGCACAGCCTGCACTTCCTGTGCTGGCCAGGCTTTGACGCTCACGGACACACAAGACATTGTTCTTCAGACTCAAAACTCCTCTCAGGAGTGTACTGCGATATCCGGGCCTTACTCGGATCCTGTTGATGTCGTCCCGATAAACGAATACGGAGGAATCGCGGCGGCTGCGATCGACCAAACGAGTGCCGTTACGCCGACTTATACGTGCACCTCGGGAACCGTTCCGGTTGCAGCTCTAGCTCTCGCAGAATGCACCGCAGCGCGGCCGGCCACGGCACGATAACGAGCAGCGCGTCTGAACTGAACAAACTCTGGCTCTGGCGATTCAGGGAACTGCACTAATGCGTGCGCGGAGTGCGACAAGACTAAGACGAAACACACTGGTGAGGAGCACGAATTTCGACTGCGGCAGGACCGCGTGCAATGACACGGCTGGCAAGCTTTCAGGCGCGGCCTCGGGAGCAACCTGAATGAACTCGGCGTGCTGGACTTGCTCATTCAGCGGATACTGCGGCACAGCAACGTGACACCCACGCGCACGTCTCACATCAACAAGCGAACGAAATTCTGCCGTGCAACACGCCCGGGGCCCATGTTATTACAATCGTGACAACCAAGCTGACCAGAAGGTATCAACAAGCGAACGAAATTCCTTTATGCAAGAAGTCCAGAGCAATTTGCGGGGACATCGCTCCGGTCGGGCATACTTGATTGCACTTCTCGAGGGCGCGAAATCCGAGTTTACCAGCGACGGTCACATATCGACTTCAATTCAGTTGAGAATTTTCTCTGCGTTCTGCTTTTTGGATTACTTGTTCGCGCGGGCCTGCAGCTCCCCAGATACCGACATGGAAGATTCGCCATCTGAAAAAATTTTGGACACACAAACCGATAAACAATGCCTCGATCTCGTCGCACTTATTGACAGCCGGCTTGAAAGGCTTCGGGCATTCGAGGAATTCGCGCCAACGCGCGATAAATTGGCACTAGACGCGGAGGCCCGAAGCTTCAGCTTACCGTCCGCCGATGCAACCGATAAACTCCTCCGCTACGAAGCTCACTTGGACCGGCAACTTTACCGCGCAATGGACCAACTTGAGCGTCTACAGAGGCAGCGCCGAGGAGAAAATGTGCCCCCTCGTCTCAACGTTAATTTGGGAAGGAGGACATAGTTTTGCCAAACAAAGCCAAGAAGTGCTCTGTTTTCAACATCTCGATTCATCGAGAGATGACGCGGGACATGAACTAATTGGAGCGTCTGTCAGCGCTGGCATCAAACAGAAGAGAAATGGAACGGGACGAAAGTGGTCTTGGTACTCATAGAGAGGTCCTCCTGCGCAGAGAAATTTGGATTGAGGGTCGCAACTTGGTGGGGGAAACGGCAACAGTCTAGCAGATGTCGCGCGAAGCGCAACTAAAATTGATGGCGACTTTGATTCATTTCCGGTGCAATGTTATTGAGAGACAATCCTAAAGTTGAAGAAGTGTTTTGCTGGAGCTGAAACAACTGGAGATCCTCACAAGCGACGGCCCAGAGAACTTAACTACAGCGGGACTTCAATCAAGCTCGGTCCTTCGCTCTCAAATCCTTCCCGCAAAGCTTTCGAAAAGCCTTCCAACGAAGTCACGCGCACCGCGGGCACTCCCATTCCCTTCGACAAATGCACCCAGTCGAGTTCGGGACGGCCGATCTCGAACATGTTCAAGGCGCGTCGTCCCGGGTCACCAATACCCAGATAAGAAAATTCACGCTTCAGGACCGCATAGTCGTGATTGGCAAAAACCACCGTCGTGATCTTCAGGCCTTCCCGGGCCATCGTCCACAATGCCTGCGGGGTATACATGCCGCTCCCATCGGCGGTCAGGCATAACACTCGCCTGTCTGGGCTGGCCACCGCCGCACCCACAGCGAGCGGCAGCGCGATTCCTATTGAGCCTCCTGTGTTTCCCAGCCAATCGTGAGGCGGGGCTCCCTTCGTAGCGGCCATCATTCCGCGTCCCGAAGTCATCGATTCATCCACAACAATGGCATTCTCCGGGAGAAGTGCGCCTACGGCGGCGGCAAGGCCAGGCAGTGTGATTTCGCCAGCGGGTAGTTGAGGCCGCCCCGCCTTCTCTCCTGCCAACGGTGCTTGATGCAACGACAACGCTGCCTCAAGCGCCTCGAGCGTGCCGACATAATCCTCGCCGGGAGCTGCCAGGGTGTAGACCTTGCATTCGGAAGACGTGAAAGCACTGTCTTTTCCGGGGGAAGCAAAATATGCCCTTGGAGCGCTTGCCCCGACCAGGATGAGTTGACGAAACTCCTTCAGTTGTTCGACGCCCATTTCGCGGACGTATTGAATTCGCTCCACCGGCGCGATACCGGAGCCACGTTCAAGGCGAGTGATTGGGTAAGGAGCGAACAATTTCGCGCCTGTCGCATTAGCGAGGCGACCCGCTGTCGCCAGTCCTTTGCCGTAAAGTGCATTTCCGGAGATCAGAAGTGCAGTGCGCATCCCCGAACGAAGCATGGTGGCCGCGCCTTCGATGGTTGCCGTTGCGGGCATTGCGGGCGCAGGTAAATCGGGCAGCGGGACTACCGTCCCTCCTTCGCTCCAAGCGACATCGGCGGGAACGATCAGCGTGGCAATCTGGCCTGGAGCCATTCGAGCAGCAACGATTGCATCCACTCCATCGTTGCCAATCTCAGACGCAGCCGAAGATGTACGCACCCACTTGGAGTAAGGTCGAGCAATGCCCTCGATGTCGGAGACCAGCGGGGTGTCGTAACCCAAGTGAAAAGTTGCGTGCTGCCCGACGATATTCACGATCGGAACCTGCGCACGGCTGGCATTGTGTAGGTTTGCCAGGCCGTTGGCGAGGCCAGGACCCAGATGCAGCAGGGTGCACGCCGGTTTCTCACTCATACGGGCATATCCATCCGCGGCGCCGGTGACAACTCCTTCGAAGAGGCCAAGCACGCAGCGCATCTCGGGAATTTTGTCTAGCGCGGCCACGATATGGATTTCCGAGGTGCCGGGATTTGTGAAGCAGGTTTCCACCTCTCCTGCCACCAGCGTGCGAATCAGACTCTCTGCTCCATTCATCGGTTTCAGGCCGCTACCTTTCACCACGAACTAAAATCGGAAGACACATTCCATCATAAACTTCGGTCGGTAGAGCTCAAACCACAAGGGCGATTCCTGCGCGTGAACTCCAAACGTTTTCTCTTACGATGATGAAAGCGGGTTTCAGCGGCTTGCGACGGCGACATTCGGAGATTGCTGAGATAGGTGACTTTTGTTAGATCGATTCTCCGCTCCCGCAACACGATTCGACGTGGTGCCGCTCTCGCTGAGTGCGAGCACAGCATAGGCCGTCGCAGCGTCCCTCATAAAGTGTCCGACGTTCGAAGATGGATTGCGACGCTCGGTCAAGGAGGACGAAGGCCAGGAGCCTTCCTCGCTACTCTGGTTGTGCGCCAGCCACGATAGTCCTCGCTTCAAACTTGCTTCCTCTGCCGGCATCCCCGTCTGTTGCAGAGCGTACACGATCAGGCCCGTCGCATAACCGTCGCTTTGTGTTTGCTGGCGCGTCCAATCCGCCCGCAATCGCGTCCGAGCAAGAGAGTGTAAGCTCCACCCTTTCGGCCACGATAGTACAGACAGTCTCCAACCTCCATCGCTCTGCTGCTGGTTGGTGATCTCAGTGATTATCGACCGCTGTCGCTCCGGATCGAGAAGACCTGGCAATTTCGCCGAAGCCCACAAAAGGGCAGCCCGATTAATCGTCGACTGCGTCGCAAATTTGCGGTTCAGATAGTCACGCAGCACTCCAATTTTAGGCTGGATATCGGGCGTCGAACGGTAATTCTCAGGAGCAGTACCGATCGCGATTGCTGCCAGGGTGGCTCCATAGTATTCCGAGTCCCTTGCCTCCCACGGTTCCATGCCGAATTGAAGCCAGGACCAAGAACCTTTTTCGATGCCTTCAGTCTTTTGTAGAGCCCACATGTTGTCGAATGCTTTGCGCGTGGTGTCACTCAGAGATCCCTTCTCGGCATCATAATTTGCGAGGATCAGGGCGTTAAGAACGGCTTCCGTCCCACGAGATTCGGCGACTTTGCTACCGTCGTATCCTTTGCCGCTGTAAAAAGGTTCGACCTCGTTCCAGAGATGGACGCGCTTGCTGACATTGTCCAAAAGGCTGCGCTCATTTACTGACAGACCTTGTTCGCCGAGCGCCGCGCGGAGCAGGGGCCGCGACAGGGCATAGGGCATGGCCGTGTGACACGAAACACAGAAAGTTCCGTGATCGCGCGCAGCTCCAGGCCACTCCATCCAGATAATTTCTCGTTGATCGAGGTATTCGGCGGCGGCCTTAGGGTCCCACTGGTGCGCGACAGCCTGCTCCGGACGCGAACACGCCACATGCGATCCCGCGACGAGGCAGAGCGCCAACATCAATGCCAGTCGCGGTTCAGCCTTCACTGTTTGCTCCTTTTGCAAGTCCGAGGGAGTACCGAAGGGCGGCTCAGACGCTCGCCAGAGCAGGGGACCTTACAGCTAACATCTGGGTCAAAGCCCAGATATTAAAGAATTTCTCACAATCAGAGCGACTAGACAACTGGAATCGCCTATTCGATTCTGGGTGTATTTCTTTCAAAAGCAGCTGTCCGATCAACCTCAGTTTCGAAAGAATCGTCGAACCAGAGTGGGTCGCGCAAGCGCAGCACCGAGGGCAGCACCCAGAGTGTTAGTGACGATGTCCGTCGTGCCTGAGACTCGTCGCGGTATATAGGCTTGTAGAACCTCGATCATGAAACTCAGCGTTGCCGCGGCGAAAACCGTGTAGAGAATTGATCTGCCTCGACTGCGCGTCGACATCAAATAAGCACAAACGACGAAGCCCAGAGGGACAAATCCAGCAATGTTGAGAAGAATGTCCTTTACATACTCCCAATTTGCTTGGAATTCTTTCCTGGGGGATGACAGCATGGCTTTGTGTGGTACTGAGAAGACTGTTGCTATTTCAAGATCCGGTCCAGTTGCCACCGCATTGTGAATTTTGCGACCCGCCCGCTCGTTGAAGGAGTAGAAAGCAAGAGTCTCGCTGAAGTGGGAAGGATCGACTTTGCTGCCGGACCATCCCTCGTAGTGCTCGAAAACCTGCTCGGTTGTGAGTTCGTTTGAATAGACGGCCAAGCCAAGAAGCTGCCCCGCCCACGGCTCGTAGTACAAGGGCGAAGTCCCTAGAACGATCTGCCCGGCCAACTCCCTTTGCGTGATTGTGAGTCTGGAAAAATGGTGCGCTCCCTGACCATTGGTGTAGACCACGGTCCCGTTAAGCCCGGAGACAATCGTCACCAGTAGGATTTTCCCCGCCTCGAACGCGTGGTCGACATCAAGCTTTCTTCGTCTTATACCGCTGGCTTCTACCACGTCGTGCGACACGAGCAAGCCGTCCGTCCACTGTCTCACAAGAAATTGTTCTGGATTGCTCGGATTATAGAAAGTAAGGATCGTGGACGACGATTTAGTGTCAGCTGGCCTCAGTAGGAGCTCCACGGTGCAAGACTGCTGGGGATTGCTCTGCGCGGCTTGCAGGGGTACTTTGCTTATAACGAGGCCGGGTCTCTCGAACTCAATTCCATTCGCGTCTGTCAGCCAATGAACCCGGTTCCGGGGAAAAGGATTGAGAGGCCACAGCGTCGCGGCCAAAACCGCTAAAATCGTGACCATACAGACGATTCCGAGTCTGTTCCGATCCTGCGCTGCGTGTAATTTGTCGTGCACCGTTTTTATGTCGAACCTGTCAGTCCGTTTTTGTGCCGTTCGATCGGAGGAGCGTTTCTTTCAGGCGTTAAAGATTGATCCTCTAATTACATATGCGAGCCTTGAATGCGCGAGTATTCTGCGCTTGGAACGGCTGGACGTAGATTCAAGTCGCTAAAACAAATGCATAGCCAGGAAACTCACGCCGCTAGCTCCTCGCGAATGAAACAAATAGCAGACAGTTTTGCCAGGCGACCGAGAACTAGGTTTCTTTCGTTCATTGCACTTGCTGCGATCGTAAGCCTACTGCAGACCGGATGCAAAAGAAGTCCGGTCGCCACTGGCACGGCTTCGATCCGACCGCAGACGGAAACGGCTGGACAAGCCGCAACGTCGACCAGCAACCATCCCGTCGCCCGCCTGGTCTGCCCGCTCTTGGGCTCATCCCCTGTACCCTCGGCACTTCCATTGAACGGAGGACACAGGGTGATTCTTTCCTGGAAGGCCAGCGCGCCTGCGGACACCAAACACGCTGCCGCCGTTGGTTATTGCGTCTATCGCGGGACAGGCCAGGATGGCCCTCCTACAGAGTTGCTTAACCACTTTCCGTTTTCTGCCAACAAGTGTGCAGATGATTTGGTGGAGAATGGCAAGAAGTACCATTACCTGGTCCGTGCGATCAGTGACAAAGGACTTGCCAGCATCGCGTCGGGAACGGCTCGCGCCGCAATTCCAAAAGAGCCACGAACCAATTCGAATGTTTCCGCAGATTCGACGCCCCTGTGCCGCCAATCAGCCGATGTGAAATAGTTTTGGTTGGATTTTTGTTCTTAGCCGAGTGCCGCTTTTACATAGCCAGTGAGCACCGCCGCAAGCTCTTCGAAATGCTTGCCGACCATTCCCAGATGATCGCCGGGCACGGTCTCGACCTCAAATTTCTCCGCCAGATGCTTCCAAACCGCAGCCGGATCGTTCGGGAGGTAAGCATTGGTCTCAGGCCGCACGAACTTTATCTTGCCCGGATAAAAGCTGGGGCGATAACGCTTCATAGCTAAGAAATCAATCTGCTTAACTCGCTCCGTAGTTTCAGCGAAGGACAAGCCAGAGGTTTTTTTCGCGAGACTGTGTGGTTTGCGACCTTCCCTTGCAGGCAATCGCTGCCCGAAGGCGCGAAGAACATTCGCAAATGCTATGCGCATGGGTTTTCGGCGCAAATCCGAAAGATGATTCTTGATCTTTTTTGCGCCCAGAGACAGGCGCTCGCCCAATGGAAAATATCGAGGATCGGGATAGGTATCGACCATCGCCAGTAGCGCGACGCGCTTGCCACTCTTCAACAGGCGCTGTGCCATTTCCAGCGCGATCAGCCCGCCATAAGAGTAACCGATCAATACGTAGGGATCTTGCGGCTGAAGTTCCCGCAGAGCATCGAGATAATACTCCGCCATATCCTCAATGCGTCCGAGTGGGGGCTCCAATCCGTCGACGCCTCTGGCCTGAATTCCATAGATCGGATTTTCCGTGCGAATATGTTTTGCCAGTTCGGAGAAACTCGCACGCCCACCCACCCCGTGGCCAATAAAGATTGGCGGATGCTTACTGCCCGCCTTCAGTAGGACGAACGGTGAAAACCGCGGAAGGTTCGGCCGTTCTAACATGGCGGCCAGCTCTGCAATCGTTGGTGCGAAGCAGATCGTTGCGGTCGGCAGTTGCCGGTTAAATACCTGTGCGATCTCGGCAAATGTCCGGTCCGCCAGTTCGTCGGTGCCGCCCAGAGCATAAAACTTTTCTCCGGGGCCTATCGGTGACCGTTGCAGCACACGCTGCCATATCTGCGTGAGCGTTTCGATGGTCTCGCCACTCGGGTTGTCAGGCCGCTCTTTAAGCAAAGCTCCGCCGCTCATGAGTGTGCGAACGTCCAATAGAGTTCTCTTGCTTTGGCATAGATGGGGCCAAATGGAAGCGAGCGGTCGCTGATCCTGGTCACGGGAACGACCTTGGAGTAGTTTCCTGTGGCGAACATCTCATCCGCCTTCTCGAAGTCCTGATAGGTCAGAGTTTTCTCGACCACGGTCACGCCGGCCTTACGCAATAACCCAATCACCCTCTGGCGCGTGATCCCAGCCAGAAATGTTCCATTCGCGATTGGAGTAAACACCACACCATCCTTCGTCATAAAAACATTGGAGGTCGCCAGTTCCGCGATGTTGCCGCACATGTCACAGACCAGTGCATTGTCGAAACCCCGTTCGTGCGCTTCGAAGAGCGCTCGCGAATTGTTGGGATAAAGACACCCAGCCTTGGCATCGACTGGCATTGTGTCAATGGTCGGCCGTCGGTACGGAGACAGCGTGACCGAGAAGCCCTTCGGTACCCGCATCGGCGCTTCGTAGATCGATAGGCACCAACGGGTCGACTCGGGATCGTGTGCCTGAACCCATGGTCCTTCTTTCTCAGCCCAGTACATCGGGCGAATGTACAGAGCGGCGTCTTTGTCGAAGCGGGCGATCCCTTCCCGCGCCAACTTGACCCATTCTTCGGTCGCAACGGTGGGTTTCAGATACAGTTTTTTTGCCGAATCGTTGACCCGCGCGCAATGAAGATCAAGGTCGGGGGTAACTCCTTCAAATGCCCGGGCACCGTCGAAGACCAGTGAGCAAAGCCAGGCGGCATGGGTGCGTGGGCCCATGATGGGGACGTTGCCTTCGTGCCAGTCTCCCTCGAAATAGGTCCAGGTTTTCGACCATCCGCTTCCCAGTGTCATTTACTCCCCCTTACCGCTGACCGTACGCTATGCTACCGCAAATTAAGTACGGAGTGCACGAACTCCCTCCGAGCCTCTCCTACCGCGAATCCGAGCACGTCGGATGCAAAAGCTCCCGCTGTCAAAGTCACCGAAGTTTGCTCAAAGCGTAAGAACCGGCTGGTGCGAGGATCGAACAGGATTAAACTTTACTCTGTGGGTGTGGCGCTCGTGCTTGGTTCGACGCTGGTTGGTTCGACGCTGGTCGATTCGAGATCACGTTCGTAACACGGGACGCCCCCGCGATCCAGAAATGGACTCTTGCGGTCGGGGCACCCTGCGCGGTAAAGACAAATCCGGCAGCTTGGCTTACGCAACCGGCGAACGATCGCTACCACGCACGCGACCAGAAAGGCAGCGAGAAGATAGATCCAGCCCGCCGCGTGCAAGAAAGCAGCCATGGTTAATGGTATGAACCCAGTAGCCGCGAGGTATGTGATCAAGATCACAGAGTCGAGTGACGATCGATCTGTGAGCTTTGATCCGTAGCGCACCGATTCGTCGCCTCGTGCTGATACGCCGCTCGATTCGTAACCATACGGCATGCTAACGCGCTTAAACTGAAAGGGATATCTTGCCAACCAACATCGACCAAAACGTTCGAACCATTTCGTGGTCGCCTCCCGTGTTTATCGCGCTTATGGCGATATCTCTCGCGATTTGGTGGGCTCCTCTAACGTCTACGTTCGCTTTGGCATTGAACGAAGAACAATACACTCACATCCTGCTGATTCTCCCCATCAGCGCCACTCTGATTTTCCTTGATTCGAAAGCCGATTGGAAACTTGATCGGAGATCTGACGGGAAATCGTCCGAACCAGGAGTAGGCGCGAGTACAACCCTTGCTTCCGCGTTCTTGGTTGTCGCTGTTTTCGTCAATGCGATTGTCAGATGGAAGCTGCATCTCTCCTGGGATGTGCAACTGGCGACGACCATGCTGGCGCTCGTGCTGTGGTGGATTGCGGCATTCCTACTTTGTTTCGGCCTGCGCGCCTTCCGGCTCTCTCTCTTCCCTCTCTGTTTCTTGCTGTGGATGGTTCCTCTTCCGGGGTTCGTAGTGAGCCCAATCGTCGGATTTCTGCAGCAGGGTTCGGCCGCGTCCGCGCATCTGTTTTTCGCCGCAGCCGGCGTTCCCGTGGCGCAGAGGGGTATGCTGGTGCACATTCCGGGATTGACCCTCGAGGTTGCTCCCGAGTGCAGCAGCATCCGTTCGAGCGCAATGTTGCTGGTCACAACCATGGTTGTCGCGCACCTTCTTTTACGTTCAACCTGGCGAAGGGTTTTGGTCGTGGCTGCGGCGATCCCTCTTTCGGTTGCCAAGAATGGGCTTCGGATATTTACTCTCGGCGTGCTCGCAACCCGCGTCGATCCAAGTTTTCTGAGTGGCAGACTCCACCGCCAGGGCGGAGGTATTTTCCTTCTTATCGCTTTGGGAGCGATATTCCTGCTTATTTGGATTCTGCGCCGTGGCGAAGCGGAAAAGCCAAAACTCGACCCTCGCGCTCCTCTTCCAGAAAAGATCTATCGCGCGAACGCTTAACGATTATGCCCTCTGTCGATACGGCCTATCGATGAGCCAGGTCAAAGGTCACCGCTGCCGCAGAAGAACCAATGTTCAGCATGGAGACCATGCGCTCCATCTTGTGATGTCCGGTTTTGTGGAGTAGGTAGCTGACGCCAAGCACTCCCGCGGTCTCGCCCGCGAAGTTCATTGCCAGTCCTGGCGTGCTGCCGCTAAACAGACGGGTTACAGGATTCAGTTCCTGGCCACCGCTGCGCAGATTATCCCGGGTCACGACGAAATCGGCGGCGCTAAAAGCGGCGCTTGTCGCAAACAGAATGCTATTCTCACGGTCCCAAAACCGATGCGGGATCGGCGTCTCCGGCAACGCAACCGGTTGTACCGACGTCGCCCTGGGAGCCGGCGTAAATGCGGCGGGTTGCATCTCTCCAGGTTGGAGCAGCGCCAACGAAACGTCTTGGGCTGCGCCCAATAAACAACGCCCAAGCAAAACTGCCAGTACAAATACGGTTCGGGGTCGCAAAATTGAGCCAAGCCTTTTATTGATCATGACTTTAGTGAGGGGCCAGTATTGGCTACCTGTACTAGTACTATCGCATCTGTCTGACCAAGGAGAATGGCCCCTCCGTGCCATTAAGCCATTTAGAATGATTACTTTAGGGAGGGCGTCCGTTACTGGAGTTACCAGGCAGGTCGCAAGAAGTTGCGCACGGAGATACTTTCTCTGTCGGGCAGTGCCTTGCTTGTGCTCTATCCGGGACGGGTAGTGCAGTTGGGCTCCGCAAGAACCTTCACTATGATCGCGATTTGATTGTGATCTCGGGGAAGTATTTTTCTGCGCAGCGTGGAGCCGCCCTGAATGAAGTCGAAGCAACGCAAACCGCGCGTGGCGTCACTTTTTGGCGACACCACGCGCGGATTGCTTTCTTCTCAAACTTAACGGGATAAGCTTCTAATTAGCTCTCGACCAAATCCTTCAATCGATTGCCTACGGGATTGTAGTCTGCACCGACGCCGAGCGAGCGCTCTCCATTCCAACCGAATTTACCGATGTGGCCGCGTAATAGTATGTATTGCCCGAGGCAACTGTGCTGTCAGTGAATGCGGTCGTAGAATTCAGCGCGGGATTTATCTTCGCAAACGTGCCATTCGCCGCCGAACTGCGATAGATGTTGTAGCCCACCACATCTGAACTGGAATTCCACCAGAGGTTTACGCTGTAGGCCGTTACCGCGCCGGTGCCGCTGACAGATTCAACTGTTTTGGCAGTCGAAGCGTTGCTGACAAACGAAAGAGATCCAGACTGCGCTCCGCTGGCGCTTGGGGTGAAAGCAACATTGAATGACACTGGTTGCCCAACCGGAATCGTGAATGGGAACGAAGCTCCGCTCAGAACAAATTCAGAGCTGCTGCTTGCCGCCGAAGAGACCGTCACGCTCGCGCCCGTCGCATTCATCGAGATCGATTGAGTCTGGGTGGTGCCTACAGGCACGCTACCGAAAGTCAATGGTGTGGGAGCTACCGATAACTGCCCAACGACGGCTGTTGTTCCCGTGCCTGTGAGGGGTATGGCCATCCAAGGACCCAGTAGAGCTAGGCTGCCTCCAACTTCGCCGGCGGACTGCGGGCTGAAGATCACGTTCATCGTCATGCTCTGCCCCACACCCAGCGTCAAAGGAAATGTGGCGCCGGTCATCGAAAACTGGCTGCCCATCATCTGGCTTCCGGTGATCGTTACATTCCAGCTTCGAGCATTCGTCACGACGACAGGCACGCTGGAACTGCTTCCTACCGCAACCTGGCCAAACGGAATAAAAGAAGGACTGATCGTTAGGGCTTCGCTCTTCTGGCCTCCGCCGTCCACGTTGAGCATCAGCGCCGCACTCGAATCGGCGCTGGTCAATTTAATTGCCCCGTAAGTCCATCCCGTCGTAGTGGGAGCAAAGCTTACGCTCACATCGACACTCTGTCCCACCGCCAACGGCATCGGCAGGCTCAAAGGTGACGCCGTGAATACGGGATTGCTACTGGTGATTGCCGCGACGGTCACACTCGTCGTCCCATTGTTCGTTACAGTAGCAATCAAAGTTTCGCTTTGACCGATCTCCACACCTCGAAAATGAAGAACCGAAGGCGCCGCCGTAAATTGCGGGCTAGACGCTGTGGCGATGACAGGCGCCATGAGCAGCGAGATCGTCAGGCTGATTGTTAGAAAGTGGAGGGTTCGGAAGAAACGGTACCGGATGATGGACTGGGGGGGTCTCATGCATCTATTCTGCGAGCTTTCCGTACAACGCAAAAGATATCGGCAGTACAGCAACTAGTGGCGTTAGTACAATAGTCCCGAATTGGACTTTCGAGGGTCTTTACTCTGTGCGCGATTTCCGCTGTAATCCGACCCAGACCGGCGAGGATCTAACGGGCGTGATCTGTGCGGGACTCAAACGAACGTTGGCTCATGCGCTGCAGGATGTGCAGGATCATCACACGCTGCAAGTTGCGGCTGCTCTCTCCTATTACTTCTTCTTGGCCCTCTTCCCCGGACTGATCGTCCTCTCTGCGTTGCTGGCTTCGATTTCCACGACCGATCTCTTTGGCTGGGTGCTGGTTACGATGGGCCGGTTGCTGCCCCCGGAGACCATGCAAGTAGTTTTTTCTGTTCTGGCTGATGTGCTCTCTGCCCACCGGCGCGCATGGTTTTCCCTCGGAATGCTCGGAATGCTGTGGGTCGCGACAGCCGCCTTTGACGCCCTGATCGAAGCACTAAATATTGCTTACGACCTCAAGGACGACCGCCCAATGTGGAAGACGCGACTCTTAGCTCTCGGACTGGCAGCAATCTGCGGAGCGCTCTTCCTCTCGGGTCTTGCCATAATCCTCGTCGGACCGCGCTTTGGAGAATGGCTGGCTGCAAGACTCGACATCCCACACGCATTCGCGGCGCTTTGGCCTCTTCTGCATTGGACGATTGCGATCGGCTTCACCGTGCTTGCCGTCGAATTACTTTATTTCCTCGCGCCACGCGTCAAGCCCAAATTTGTGGACACGCTGCCGGGAGCAGTGCTAACTGTAGGATCGTGGCTAGGCCTGTCGTCCTTGCTGGGCATCTACTTCCGTCATTTCGCAAACTACAGCCGAATTTACGGGACGCTCGGAGGCTTCATCGCATTCATGACGTGGTTACAGTGGACTTCATTTGTGATGCTGGTTGGGGCAGAGATCAATGCCGAGCTGACAAAGGCACGCAAGGCCAAAAGCCGCGACAGGGTTTTATTGACGGAAAAGACTCGTGCTCCAGACGAAGCAGCGTAATCACAAGATTCGCCGTTGAAAGATTCACGAATCGTAGCAATCATAACTACAAGTTTGAGAATCACGAGGTTCGTATCTGGGCACAGCTTGACCCGTGCCGTTCTGGCCGCAATTGAGGGAGGATAGCGCTACCGGCTTGCACTCCGCGCGACTACGCAAGTCAGAACGACCCTGTTAATTTCTTCCTACGAAAGCGCACCGACAAAATCTGCGTCACAACCAATTGTGACGTGTGTCATGGCGCTTGCGCTTGCCAGGGTACAGGCTCTTAGCGAAAGGAGGAACTGCAAGTCCTTCTTTAGTCTGAGTCAGCGTGCCGCCGGAGAGCGCTGGCGTTTTCTTCACTTCGAGCCGGTAGCACACAGCAGCTCCTCATCTTCACAAATTTCGTTGATAGCCGGTAGAAATTGACCCACGCACCGAACTGTGAAGCTGTGGATTGGCGCGGTTTCTTGATTCGAACTGCAGACGCTTATGCCTTCTAAATTTTTCGCCTGGAGAGCCTTCAATGCTGCATCTCGACACTGGTAATACAGGTTTCATGATTCTATGCACCAGCCTGGTCATGCTGATGACACCCGGCCTCGCATTCTTTTATGGCGGTCTGGTAGGGCGAAAGAACGTGCTCGCCATCATGATTCAGAGTTTTGTCTCGATGGGCTGGACGACGGTGATCTGGTATATCTACGGCTATTCCTTGTGTTTCAGCGGGGACTGGCACGGGGTCATCGGCAACCTCCACAACGCCTTTCTGCGCGGGATTGATCTCAGTACCCCGTCTCCCAATATCACGATCCCGGCATTTGTCTTCATCGCCTATCAAATGATGTTCGCCATTATTACTCCCGCGCTGATCTCCGGCGCCTTCACCAATCGAGTCACCTTCAAAGCCTACATGCTGTTCCTGACCGGTTGGCTGACCTTTGTTTATTTCCCATTTGTGCACATGGTCTGGGGTGGAGGCTTTCTGCAGCAATGGGGCGTGAAGGACTTTGCCGGCGGCATCGTGGTCCACAACATTGCGGGCTTTGCTGCTCTGGCGTCCGTCTTGTATGTGGGCAAACGCCGCATTCTGGACCGCGGGCCGCACAGCATATCACTGGTTGCGCTGGGCACGGGACTGCTGTGGTTCGGGTGGTACGGCTTCAACGCCGGCAGTGAAATGAGAGTGGATTCGGTCACCGCCACTGCGTTTCTCAATACGGATGTGGCTGCCTCATTCGCAGCTGTCACCTGGCTGCTGGTGGCGTGGTTCAACGAAAAAAAGCCTAAGTTCCTCGGCTTGCTTACCGGAGCTGTTGCTGGACTGGCAACTGTGACTCCCGCGGCTGGCTTTGTTTCTCCCACCACGGCAGTCATTATTGGTTGCGTTTCCGGAGTGGTTTGCTATTACGCAGTTGAAATGAAAAATAAGCTGCACTGGGATGACGCACTCGATGTTTGGGGAGTGCATGGCGTGGGCGGTTTTCTTGGCATTGTGATGCTGGGCATCTTCGCCACCCGGGCCCACAACCCCGCAGGTGCAGATGGCTTGCTCAGCGGCGATCCGACTTTCCTCTTGAAGCAGGTCGTTGCTGTGACCTTCTCGTCAGTCTGGGCATTCGTTTTCACCTACGCCATGCTCCGGATTATCGATGCGTTCACCACGGTGAAAGTCAGCGAGATGAGCGAGGAAATTGGCCTGGATGAATCCATTCATGGCGAGCACGCCTACGAAGATGTTTTCCGTGTCGAGGAGCTGGTTCATAGCGCGACCGTGATTCATGAGGAGGAGCATCTAGCGGGCCGGAAATGAAGAGAAAGGGGCTTTGGCGAGCAGGACGCCGGTCCCTTGTCAAACTGATCGTGGCAGGGGTGATGGTCACATCACCCCTGCATACACGCGCGCAGGTCAGCGCTCCCGTCCTGCGTAATCGCATAACATTGTCAGAATCTCGTATGCAGTCGGCCATCCACGGATACTCCACCCACCTGATCGCGGGTAGCGCTTACCGACCAGCGCTTGTTGATCTGGTATTCGCCCTGAACCACTTCGCTGCCGGGCTGCGACACATCCGTGGAAAAGGTGAAGAGAAAATTCTTGGTTACGCGTTGCTGCACCGCGAGGGTGGCGCCGGAATTCTGATTGCTCCCGCCGATACCAGGATTGATTTGCAGACTGGAGATGCCCGCGATCTTCTGCAAGCTGCCAGTGAGCTGGCTGGTGGCCTGCGAAGCAATCATGGAGTCGGTGCTCTGGCTTGACGCGGCTGACTCCTGCGTAGTCTGGCCCCGTGCAATAAGGTTGATGATATCGGCCGTCGAAAGCGGCGGGTCCGAGGTGTAGGAAGTCGTCAGTTTATCGAATGGACCGCGTAAATTAAGCGTGAGATTGTATTGTTCGACGGTCGTGGTCGCCGAAACATTCAGCACCGGACTAGTGGTACTAGGATCATCAAAGGTAATAATTCCACGCTGCAACTGGTAACGAACGTTGCGATAGAAAAGCTCGCCAGCAGTAAGGTTCGTGCGTCCCGTAATCACGGGATTGGCCACGGTCCCGCCGACCTGTACGTTCACGCTTCCTTCCAAGCTAATTTGCGTACTGTTGGCGCTCAAATTCTCCTTGGATTGCACTCCGACGGCGAGTTTGATGGTGTCGGCGAAGCCAGGTTGCGCGGGTATGGAAGTGTCGCCGCTGAATTGATCGGAAAACGTGGAAAGATCGAAGTCAGGAGTAAAAGAAAGCGAGTCGATTAGAACGCGGCCGCTCAATGTGGATGCGGTTTTGTTACCGCTGAATGCCAGATTGCTGTCGAGCAACGTTCGCAGGCCGTCAGGATACCGCAACCGCACTGACTTGCTCTGCAGCGCAAGGTTGAACCGTAAGCTGGGGCGGTAGACGATCGATCCCCCGGCAGAGACATCTCCGCCGCCAACCTGTCCGGTGAGCTTTGAGATTTGAATGCTCTCTTTGCCGATGTCGAGAGTTCCATTGAGCTTCTCGACGCCGAGCGGCGCTCCAGCGTAGAGCATGGCCACATCCTGCAGGCGAATCTGGCCGCTCACGCTGGGGTCCTGCGCAGTTCCCGACGCTCGAATGTCGAACGAGACGGTCCCGGAACTTTTGGTGTCGGGAGAAAAGATCCTTATTATGCGCGCATCGATTGAGCCCTGCGCAATCAGGCTTGCCGAGGTGTTGCTCGCGAATGGAATATTGCCTTGCAGCTTAAGCGAAGTATCGGTGCCACGAATTTCCGCAGGTTGAATGGTTAAGACAGAATGCGAGTAGTCAGCTTTGACCGGCGACGCAACCCCAATTTGTAGCGATTGGTAGGTTGCATCGAGTGTGGGAATTGTAAGGTGCGCTTCTAATCGTGTTTTGTCTTTCAAGGGGCCTTTCAACGTTGCGTGCAATTCGGTTTGCCCCTTGAAGCCTTCAGGAACGCTGGAAAGGTAAGTGGCCAACAGCACATCAAGTGGAATCGCGGTAGTCTCAACGGAAGCATCGGTGTAATAGTCGCCAGTCAGATTCACGCTCGCTCGAGCCTGCACAGAGGCATCAACGACCTTCGAGCTCAGAGTGAGGTCCGCCTTCTGATTGGCGACGTGAAGCTCGGCCTCGATGTTCGATATCGATTTGTCACGCACCGCAAGTTGCGGCAACCGCAACGTCGCGCTTAATTGAGGATCGTCGAGAGTTCCTCGCCCGCTGGCTGAGGCTGTTAACGTTCCAGACAATCCCAAGTTCTTCGCCTGTACGGCGTGCAGCTTTTGCAGAGTCAGTGAGGGTGCGTCAAGCCGAACCGTATAAGCCTTGGTTCTCGGAGTGTATGAGAGATCGGCGTCGGCAGTACCCGCCGGCAGCACGACATGCAACGACGAAACAATGGCTCCGTGATCGGTATGGAATTGCGCGGCAAAAGTCTGAACCCGTTCGCTATATACCTCAGCGTTCGCAATCTGGAGCCTTCCCGAGCCTTGTGGATCCAGCTGCGTTCCGGTGAGAGAAACCGCGGCTGTCAAATCTCCACTGACAGGATATTGGAGATCTGCGATGCGTTGCAGTTCGGCGATGGGCATCTGCTGCAACGACAGACTTACCCTCATCGAGCTGCTCGGCAAGTAATGCCAATCCAGTAGAGCGACTGTGCCGTTGATTGCAGCGCGCCCGCGGTGTGCACTGACGAGTGTGGCATTCGTAACTTCGATCTGCGACGGGCTCGCCACGAGACTTGCCTGCACACTCCGCCACTCGCTGTCTTGCATATTAAGATCTTGTGCGGAGAACTGTCCGGTGATCTGCGGCTTCGCCAACGATCCGCGCACCGTCGCGTTCACACTCGCGGATCCAGAAACCGGTGGCAACGCAGAACCACTGCTGCGAAACGCAGAAACGAGGGACTCCAACTGGTGCAGATCGTTGGTGCTTGCCTGTAAGCGCAAATCCGAGCGATCGCTGATCTGACCATCTGCAGTCAGGGTCGCGGACGGAATGCGGAGCGTCGATTGGCGAAGGGTGAGAGAATTGCGCGCCCCGTCATAGCTCGCGTGAATCGTGCCGTTGATGGGAATCTGATTCCCTGACGTCGAAGTTGTACTGGATATGCTTTTCGCCGCGGCGCTCACCGCAAGATCGGAGTTCAGCCGAATTTTGCTGACGCTGCCCGCCCATGAAGCGTCGGCCGTGCCATTGAGCGTTCCAGAGACGGCAACCTGCCTGACTGCAACGAGTGCCTGCTGCATCTCTCTCAATGAAATGTTATGCAGCGAAGCGCGCGCTCGCAAGGAAGGCGTAGCATCCAGATTCTGAACGCTGAGATCGGCATTAAGGTGTCCGCCCAGAGAATTAAATTCAATATTTCTGGCTTGCAACGCTCCATCTGCGAGTTGATAGCTTCCTCGCAATTTGTCAGCTGACACGCGGCCGCCTGCAGCCACTGCGGAAAGTGATTCGCTCGCGATCTCTCCGTCGACGGCGAGTCCGCGCAGCACAGACTGGTTCGGAATACTCCTGTAGTGAATCTGTCCAGTGAGCAAAAGATCGCCGGCAGGCTTATGCGCCGGCGTCACGGAGGCAAAATCTATCGCATCCATGCGAATGTTGTAGTCCGCGGCGACGACCGGTTGAGTATAGTTACTTAGATTTCCCCGTACCGAAGCGACAGAATTCCCTACTTTCAAGACTGCTGATTCAATCGAAAACAGAGTAGGCGTGGCACTGAACTTCGCCTGAAAGCTGTGTGGCAGCGGTTCGTATTGCCCATAACGCAAGTGGCCAGTGACATAAGAAATCGAACCGCTGTAACGCGTGGCGAGCTGGTCAAAATGGATCTCAGCACCCAGGTCATAAAGATCGGCATCGAGTGGAGTTTCCCGATCGTTATAAGTCACTTCACCCCGAGTCAATTGTGCATGCCACGCCGCGAGATCGAATACGCTCGTCTTCGAACTACCTTTACCCGGAGGAGCAGTTGGCAAGTTGCTCTTGCCTGATCCGTCGACTCGCACCCGCGCCACGGGGTGCTCGATGACGATCTCACTCAAATCCACCTTGCGATGCAGCGCGGACTGAATCTTGAGGCCCACGGTTAATTTGTCGATGTGCAAGAGCGGCGCCTCGTTGGCGCTTTCGGTTCCATGCACCGTGATGTTATAGAGATGAGCGGTGAGCGTGGAAAGACTGAAGTCGAGTCTGCCGATCGTCGTGGGCGCGCCAGTGGCTTGCTGGGCTGCCTCTGCGATCTTTCTCATTGCGAACTGATTAAAGGTGCTGCTCTTCAAGAATAGAAATCCACCAACCCAGGCGCACGTGAACAGTACCGCAAGCACGGCCAGTATCCATCCCGCAATTTTCCGCCACTTCATAGTTTCGTCCGCAAATAACTTCTTCTAAAACGCCTGGCCGATCGTGATGAAGTACTGCGTGGGGTTGATGCCGGGAACGGGATTGAGGTTGTGGCCAAGATCGATTCGAATCGGGCCGATGGGCGTCGAATAGCGAAGCCCAATCCCCACTGTATTCGTGTAGTTGTTGACGAAGTTCGGCAGGTTAATCGCGCTGTAAACATTGCCGCCATCATAGAACACGACCCCGCCAAGCGCCTTCATAATCCTCAGCGGGAAGCGCAATTCAGAGTTCAGGATGAAAAGCTCGTTCCCGCCTACCGGCACCGTAACGTTGACGCATCCCGTCTGATTTTGCAGGCCGGTGCAGAAGGGCACAATCCGCTGCGGCCCCGCTTCATCAATGGGAAATCCACGAAGAGAAGTGCCACCGCCGGAAAAATAAAGCTGACTGGTGGGGATGAAACTTCCAGCAAAAGATTCTGCCAGGCCGAGACGAATGCTGTTGGCGAAGACCACCGAATGAAACGACTTATAGGTAGCAAACTGCCCGAAAAACCGCGCGAAGTTTGCGCTGGATCCGAGCGCGGTCGGGGTAATGCCAAGACTGATGGTGCTGAAGATGCCGCGATGCGCGTCCAGGGGCTTGTCGCGCGTGTCGCGAATCAGGGTGGCGGAAAAAGTCGAGAGGCGCACGCGTTGGTCCTCAGGCAGTACAAGCTCGGGAACCAGCAACTGCGACAGGACGGTCTTGTTGAAGTCATACCGAAGTTGCAGGCGCGTATTTTTCTTGCGGTTGAGCAAGCGCTCGAGCTGAAACGACATATCGCCGAGGCTGGCTGCGAATAGCGGGTTTTCAGTAGTCCGTTCCAGAGAGAAACTTGTCAACGAACTCCATTGCGAGCCAATAAAATGCGGTTGCGCGTAGTTCGTGAGGAAACGCTGATCGAGGCGCGAAAGAAGAATCGAAGCACCCAGGGTTTCACCCAGCCCACGCATGTTGCGGCGATCGAATTCAATCGAACCGCGCGGGCTCGCGTAAGTAGCCTGGCTGGGTGCGATCTTATTGTTGCCCAGACCGATTGTCGGCAGGCCCGGGACCGCAACCGTTCCCGAAGGCACGTTGCCGCCGCGATGAGAGACTTCAAAGCCAAAACCGTAAATAATCTCGTTGCGCTTCGACTCATGAACCTTGACCAGCGCCGTCTCCTCGGTTTGATCAGTAATCGGCCGCCGCGGCCCGACACTCGACCAGTCGAAAATATTTAAGTCGTAAAGACGGGTTTCCGCTCCCAGCATCTGCACTTTTCTCATTGGAGACTCGGCGGGAAGCTGCGCCGTCTTTTCAATGAGCGAAAGCTGGGTTCGCTTCTGCCCCAGGTAAACAACGGGACCAACGCGGACGAGTTGATGTTCGTCGATCGCATAAGTAACGTCCACCCCGCGCGGATCGCCCGCCTCGCGGCTAACAGTTGCCTTTACTTCAGCATTCGGGTAGCCGCGGTCCAGATAGGTAGCCGAAATGCGGTTGCGATCTTCCGCCAAGCGCCGCGGAGAATAAGGCGCGCCGGCTCTCAGCTCGAAACCCTTCGGAGCCGTCAGTTGGTCGTATGGAATATGATCGTTTCCAGTGACGTTGATGTCTCCTACCATAGTCTGCTTGCCTTCCGTAATTTCGAATGAAACGTCAATTTTTGGGTCGTGCTTCATCACACTCGAAGTTATCTTGACGTCCTCATAGCCTTTATCGCGGTAAATAGCCTCCAGGTTGGCGACGCTTTGCTTCAGCAGTTTCTGGCTGACGCTGCCGTGGTTCCAGATACGAGCCTTCTTGACCGCAGCATGAGGCAGTAACTCCGCGTCTGAAATCTCGTGGTTTCCATGAAACGAAATGTGGCCGACTTTGAGTTTCTTCGCTCGGTCGATTTCATAGACAAGCAAAACCTGGTCGGCCTGCCGCGTAAGATTCACTTTTACCGCGACGTCGAAATATCCCTTCTTCTGAAAGTAATCAACCAGGTTTTCCTGTCCTTCTTCCACCAGATCGCTGTCGATGCTCCGCTCGGAATAAATCGGAATCAATTTTCTCATCTCCCGGCCCGAGAGAAATGGCAGCCATGAAAGCTTCGCGCCGGTCGCACGCACGATGACGACCGGACCAAGCTCCACCTTGAACGAAACGTCCACACGATTGCTTTCAGAGTAATACTGCGGTGGATTTTGTTGCACGCTGCTGGCCAGGCGATGTTGCTGCGAAAGAGTGCGCTTGATCAGCGCTTCGGCGGCCTTCAGGCGCTCCGCGGTATAAGGTTTGCCAGTCTTGAGCAGACCTCCCGTGAGCCGTGCGCGAAGTGTACGGGTGGAATGCAGCAAACGCGCGGCGTCGGTGCCCTCAGCCCCCTGAATTTCCACCTTCGCGATTCTAGCCCGCCTGCTGAGCTTGACCACATAGCGAACGTTGACCAATTGGTGCGCATCGTCAATCTTGATGTCAGATTGAATTTGCGATTGAAAATATCCGTTACGCTTAAGAAAATCTTGCAACGCTTGTTCCCCCACAGCGACGCGAGCAGGATCGTAAGGATCTTCGTCGGGAAGATCGGCAACTTGCAGCAGCCGTGTATAGGAAAAAACCTGCGCCGCACCAGGGAAGTCGACAATGCCAATGAAGTAGGCGGGCTCAAGCAAAAAGCTAACTCGTATTCCGGAGAGATCGGGAACGACACTCACCGTGACTTTAGGAAAGTGCCCGGCTTGTTGCAAGGCTTGAACGCTGGCCTCGACCTTTGCCTGGGAATAAGGCTCTCCGGCTTTCTGTAGAGGAACCGGGCGCAGCGGTTCCAGATCGCGGTGAGGATTGCCAATCAGTGCAACGGCGCTTACGTTCTGACCTTCATAAACAGTCGATGGCCCCTGGACCTGAACTTGGCCCGATACGCAAGTCACCAAACACAAAACGAGCAGTGCTGGCAAACGCATATAGGGCCGAAAGTTGCCGGTCGCGCGCGCATCGACCTCCGAGTCTTTCACAGTGAGCCAAATGATACAGCCTCAAACGTTCAATCGACGTGCAGCTTGGATGCGCGCCGGAGCAGAGGTGTTGGTTCGCGACAGCCCGAAGAGAGAATGTACCGATATCGATGTCCGCATTGCTGTCAGGCCTTTCCCGTCAGAAGGCCAGGTGCAGCGACAGTTGCATAAAGCGATTGCTCCCGACCGTCTGCTTAATCACTCCAAAGTTTTTGGTATTCGGCGACGCAGCTGTCAATGGTGTTGTGTTGAAACAGGGGAACGGGTTGAAGCAGCTATTCAGCTCGAAATCAGTATTCGGCGTATCAAAACTCGGCTGGTTGAAGATGTTGAACGCGTCGGCCTGGAACTTAAGATTGAAGCGCTCTGTGACCTTGAAATTCTTGAAAACCGAGAAATCGAAACGCGTTTGAAAAGGGGCGCGAAAGATGTTACGTCCATTGGAGCCGAAGCCGGTTTCGAGAGTATCGCAAACGGGCTTCCCGGCAGTCGTCGGACCGCACGGCGGCACTCCATCCTGGCCTGGGCTAAGAAACGGGATTGAGAAATCGTTGGGATTAACGTATGGAACCTTCACTCCTGCAAGTGTTCCAGAGGTAAAGTAATTGTCGGTTCCACCCTGAGTAGCCTTATTGGGCGAAACTCCCGGAGACAACGGGAGAATCGGATTGGTGATGAAGTCATCCGCACTGAAGTAAATGCTGGCTGCGCTGCCGGAAAAATCGATCACGCTGAAAGGCTCACCACTTTCTGCCACCGTGACGCCCTGGATCCCCCAGCCATTCACCGCTTTGTCGACGAATTTGGAGGCCTTGTTCAGCGTCGGGAATTGATACAAGTAACTGATCGTGAATACGTGCGTGCGATCGAAATCCGACGAAGCGTACCCACTGCTGGGATTCAGCGGATTGTTACCGTTGTAAAAAAGACCTGAGCCCAGTCCGCTGCCTTCATCAAGGGAATGCGAATAAGTGTAGGAAGCATTCACCATGAAACCACGGGACATCCTCTTCGTCGCCTGGAGTTGCAACGCGTGATACGTGGAGACCCCCTCTGCTCTCCAGAAGTCCGCGTTGGGATTGAAACCGATGTAGGGCGTCCGCAGAGCGGTATTTCCGTCTGAGAACGAAAACGCTCCGATGGATGTCTGTACCTGTTCGGTGAGAAGCGGACATGGGGAATTATTTCCGCTGCACGCAGCCGACGTATTGTCGGCGCCCTCAAATCCGTAGGAGTACATCTGCCCATTGATCGGATGAGCCGGTGTAGCGTCGCCAGGCTGGTTGAAGGGAACTGGAATCGGCTGATGGACTCCGTGATTTCCAATATAAGCTAAAGTCAGGACCACATTGTTTTTCGGCTGCCACTGCAAGTCCAGGCTCCAGTTTTCGGAATAGGGAAGTTTATTCGTCGGGTCATAACCTCCAAAGAGAAAGTCGAAATTTGCGAAACCTGTTGGCGTGCAAGTCGGAGTCACCGGCTCCGGGCAACCGCTCAATTGAGACTGGTTATAAACCAATCCAGCAACCCCGGACAAATTGGTAGGCGGGGGCGCAAGCGGGGCAGTTCCGAAAGGAGCGCCGGCAAGGCAGTGCGTCCCAACACAAGTGGAGTTGAATGGAACGGTGAAGGGTTGCTGCGTTGTAACGCTGAACGGACCGCTTATTCCCAAGCCTGCGCTGGCGGAAAGCTCGGTGAAGTATTCACCTCGGTCGGCGAACATCCCGAAGCCGCCTCGAACCACAACATTCTTTAGCCTTGATGGGCTCCAGGCAAATCCGATTCGCGGGACGAACATCCATTGCCGCCCTGTCAGAGTGGAGTCGCTGACATTCTTGAATCCAAACGCCTTGTTGTTACCCGCCACCACCAGCCCGATTCCCGGCTCGCCATTGGACAAAGGTCCAAAAGAATCCGTCGCGAGATTGTACTTGTAGTCGGAAGGATAGAAATTGGTGAGCAATCCGTTTTTCTCATAGAGAGGGCCGTCCCAATCCCAACGCACCCCCAGGTCAATCGTCAAATTCGGCCGAATCTTCCAATCGTCCTGGGCAAAAAGGCCAGCAGATCGCGATCGAAAATGGCGGTTCGTTTCGCCGTTCAGAAACTGACCGCTGCTATGATCGCTGCCCAACGTTCCCGTAAGGAAGTCTGCGAAAGTATTAAAGCTGAGACTCGCGACTTTGTTCTCCAGGTTCTCAACGTTTAGCTGTGCGTAGTCGAAGATTCCTCCAAAAGACAGCGAATGCCGGTGGTGAACCCAGTGGTAAATCGATGATCCTTCATGTTGATTTTGAAAGATTCCGGCGTTGGCGAAGTTCGTAGAAGGGCCGATGCTCATCTGGTTGCCCGAGAACGGTGCAATGACTCCGCCGCTGGCGAGCGCGGCACCCGCATCAGCGTTTGAGATTGTGATGCCGGGAAAGCGAGTGCTGCCAAGAAGATTAAGCCCTACGTCGGAAGGGGTTAGCGCCTGCGCAGTTGTGGCATTGGCAATCTCCCGAATAAACCCATAGCGATTCTCCCAAGTCGCGTTGGGAGTCAAAACCGTAGTGTTATCGAGCGAAAAAAGCTGGCTTGCAGCACGCAAGGTTTGAGGAAAGCCGAGCACCTGGCTGATGGCGAACGGAATGGTCGTCGGATCGTCTTGAAAGTAGTACTTGCCGGCGAGACGGTCTTTCTCACTAAAAATATAGTCGATATTGGCGTTCACCTGGTTCGCATTGAATTGGCTGGATGGACCTTTGACGAAAGCATTGAACGCCTGATCTCCGCTTTCCGGGTTCGGCGCATTGGATGAGGGAATAATGAGCTGCCCACCGGCCGTTTTCGCCTGAAGAATGGCTAGCGCTACAGGATCTATCTGGCTGGCAGTGATGCATGCTGGATTTGATCCTCCGCAAGCGTCATCGGTATTGACCAGGTTTGCCAGCGTCGCCTTATCGGAGCGATTGGTATCCGTCAAGCCTGGAAGCGTAGGCACTCCGTTAAATGAACCGCTGAGGGCATCGCTGATTCGCTGCCCCTGATAAGACCCAAAGAAAAAGAGCTTATCCTTCTTAATAGGTCCTCCCAGCGTTACACCGAATACGTTCCGATGCAGCGGGGGAGCACCGGAAAAAAACGGGTTGACCGCCAGAAACGTGGGCGCCGCATCGAAAATATTATTCTGGAAGTATTCGTAAGCCTGGCCGTGGAGGCTGTTGGTTCCAGATTTCGTTGTAGTCTCGATATGCGCCCCACTCGCCGAACCCATCGAGGCGTCATACATCGAAGTGGTGACATGAACTTCCTGAATGGTCTCCACTGGCGGCGTCGGCAAAGCTTGGCCGATCGCGTCGAATACCGAGCTGTTGGTTTGAACCTGGCCGCTGGTTCCGAAAATCTCTCCCGTGTTCAAAGTAAACCGGCTATCCGCAATGTTGCTGGTGGAATTTCCGTTGAACAAGTTGTTGGCGTTGACTCCATTGAAAGTGAAAAGATTGCTGGTGTCGCGCTGACCATTAGAAACGATTCCCTGGTTGCCCAAACCTTCGTTCGAGCCCGAACCCGATAGAAAGTCCGCGCTCACCCCGGGCGCTAGGATGGCGAGTTGTGTGAAGCTTCCCGTCCCCAGCGGAACGCTCTCGATCTGTTGCGGACCAAGGGTATAGCCATTCGCCGTATCCGTCTCATTGAGTAAAGGCGTGGCATTGACCGTAACCGTAGACGATATTGCGCCCGGTTTCAGTGATGCGTTAACGGTCGTGGCGCGACTGCCCTGCACGATGATCTGGGGATAGTCCGCCGTCTGAAAACCGTCCTTCGTGAATTTGACTTCATACGTCCCGATGGGCAGATCGGAGATATTAAAAGACCCGTCGGACTTGCTCTCTGCATTCACCTCGAGATTCGTGGCCACATTGCGAGCTTTGATCGCGGTGCCCTGGACGATAGCCCCGCTGCTGTCTGTAACCGTTCCGTTCAGCGAGCCCAAAGTTTGCTGACTAAAACCCACTTGCGGCAGGAGAAGGAAAACCAGAACAAGTAAGCACAGATAAAGGATTCGGCACGACCTGAATAGAGATGCTGCAGTGAAGGATTGAGAAGCCACGGGAAGCCTCCTTAGGTAGGACCGGCGATTTTAATGGGGCCGGACGCCGGAGTTCAAGAAAACAGAATGTGAAAATTTCGATTGCGCAAACGCGGATTTGAGGGTTGTTTATCGGCCACCCACCCCAGAAATACGCCTTCAATCTCCGGTGAGACGTGGGAACGGACCTCGTTTTCAGGATTTGCCGAAAGGACTCGGCAGTCGCGTGACAGGACCTCCGGCAAAGAGCCGCGTCCTCGATGCCCAAAAAGCGCCCAGCAGTGACGTGGTAAAATGTAGCTCCAAAGGCCGGAGAGGTGGCAGAGTGGCCGAATGCGGCGGTTTGCTAATCGCGTAACTAACTGAAAAATAAGGTAGTTAACGCGCATTTCGGCGCATACCGCGCACACCGATTCAATCAGTTACAGACCGCGCATATCGGAAATGGGATGAGAGTGGGATAGTCTTCCACAGGATTTCCACAAGCTGTAACACCTCGAATGCGGCGGTGTTATGAACCGTCACATTTGCTTTTCAATCGCCCGGTTAAAGACTCATATTTTCAAGGGCGTGCGAGGTTGGTTGATAAATCAACAAAGAGGTGAAACATGACAACATTGACTGAGGCAATCGGTTGTGCGGGGAATCTCTTCGAGGGATATTGCGACTGCCCTACCCCTCTTTGTGGGGAACGTTATCAACTCACAATTCAGGATAGGTGCGCTGGTAATCGTTTCGAGATAACCTGCAAGAAGTGTGGTCGGCGGCTTGCCGGTGCGCTCCCTTCACAACCAAATCCGTTCTTCATTGGATTTGGTTGGTGATGTACCACGTTTCGACTGATGGTTTTCCTTTCGAGTTCACTCCAAGCAGTTCGATCCTGTAGCCGTTCACCCCGCCTTTTATTCTTCCTTGCAAATGCTCACCAGAGTGATGGGACGGACATCCGTGTCGTATCTGCTGAGGACTATAATGCCAGCGCACATCATAATTGGTAGTCCCTGCCTCTAGTATCATTGAACAGTCATGACCGTCATAAACCCACTGAGCAACCACGAAAGACGTATCGAAGTCACTAGTCTTTGGCTCTGACGCAAATGTTATTGTTGTCGTTAGGAGGAGAGGAACAAGCAATAACACTGCACGAAGATTTTTCATCTCAGTGTGTGACCCTTTTGCTGCATTATTGTACCTTACCTCACGCGGCCCCCTTTCCTACCTACGTGGCGACGGCGAATATCAACCACACGTAGCCGATACAGAAGCAGGCAAGACTACTGAACCCCAAAGACTCGCTCAACGCATACGCTCCTGCCGTGTGGGGATTCCCGTGCTTGTAGTTCTCATAGTTGTAGATCAACCAGACCATGAATATCACTGCGAAGATGACGCACCAACAAAGCAGGAGCAACGGCGACGCATAAAACCACGGCAGCCGTCCCTGCCCCCGCAAAGTTGATGAACCAACGAGCAGCACAATTGATCCCGTGGCAAGCCCGATAATGAACTCTGCCACCCGAATGTACTTGTCCAAGAATTCTCTAAATGCGCCCTGTTCGCCTTTAGGATCAAGATGGTATGTCTTGTATTCTTTCGAGAGGTAACAATACGAACCAATTGTGACAAACAACAGAGGGCCGAATATCGCGCCACACAATCCGGGCCGAGGATGAATCATGCATGGTCAGTTTAGTTTAAAACAGGCCAAAACATACGTGCAAAAACAACGACGGTTATAACAAACAACAATAGTAAAAACTTGATTTCTGGTTTTTCACCCATCACTCGGCCTTCTTTCCTACCAACCCGGCAACCCACCCATCAACATCGGCGCGACGGAAGCGTACAGACGTGCGAATCCTAACCGCAGGAATGGGGTTTTCGATCTGCTTTGCCAACGAGTACACCTGCCGCTTGCTAATCTTCAACATTGTTGCTACTTCTTCGGCGGTTAGAATGTCGCTCATACTGTTGCTCCCTGCTTTCGTAAAAGTGTTATGACTTCTTCGTACTCACGGCTCACCACGGCCTCGGTTTATCCAAGAATCTCTTTTGGTTGCGCAGCCGCATGATTTCCCGCGCATCAACAGGCGGCCTGGTGGAAACCACCTCAACCACTAATTTCTGAGGTGCTGGAGTGCCGGACGCTTGAGGATCGACCGTCTGCGGGCTTCCCATTACAAGATCATCTTCGTCCGAATCAGGCTCCTTGCGGCTTTCAGCCATGAGCCGGAACTGCTCGGCCCGTTGCTGGAAGTCTGATGGGATGACCCTAGCGTCTTCCTCTGCCTCCCATTGCGCGGGAGTGGTCGGCACAACAACGGCTGGAACTTTTTTCTTAAAGGGCCTGCCACGCGGCTTGGTGCTTTTCACAATACCGGCCTCAAGCTTTTCCAATAGATGGATCGCTTTTATCAAATCTCCCGGTTTCGTGTTCTCATCGAGAATGGCCTTGCGCAGAGCGTCCATTTTTCGCTTACGGCTTAGTCTTTTCATCGGACCCTCTACTTAACAGCAGTGCGTCTAATCGCTTGTTCGTCGCCCTGACTTCCTCAATCAAATCCGTTATGTTGTCGTACAACAAACCAATCTCATTAATCAATGAGCGTGCGGGAGGTGGATTATAGTTATGTCCTTCCATGGGGCTGCCTCATCCTTGTTATTTTGTAAGACTGTCGAACTCCGCTTGTTCCGGCGCAGGCAAGTACCACTCCCAACCTGCACCTGGCCCCTTGCCTTTTATGGGCCTGGTTTCTGCCTTGCATCGTGTCTTTATCCGGCTCCACTGAAGTTTTTCTGCGTCAATGCCGTTCTCCTTAAGGGTTAGGTCAATGTCGGATTTCCTCACCACTCCGGCTTTAAGTAGTCCCCTGATGAGCATGACAGCATCAGATGTGGTGGATTTTTCTTTCTGCTTTGGTGCGTTAAGCACATCATCAGCGTCAACCTCCACTTGCTTGCCCCACACCACCTTAATGATGGGGGCTTTCTGCTTTCCTGTGGGGTCAGGCAGCGCTTGAGTTTCGTACTGTATCGCCACTTCTTTGTCCCGCGTCTCTTTCATCACATGGGCGAACTTGTTCTCATTCTCAGGGTCATTGCCGAAGAGGAAGGCTTTGCGAGGCACCCCGGTAAAGGCAGCGGCCCCCATGCCGCGCTGCAATGGGGTGGCGTCTTTATCGCGCCTGTTGATGTGACCCACTGTTATGACGCAACAGTGAGCATCTTTAGCAATTCCCTTCAGAGGCATGGAAATATTGCCGCGTATATCTTCCTCTTTGTTCATGCCTTGGTTGCCTAGGTAGTTCGTAATTGGATCAATCACGATAAGAGCCAAGTCGGGCAGTGAGAGAGCCATCTTAAGCAAACCTTCAGAGTCACGGTCAATGGCTGCATTGCGTTCGCTCTCCGTGTCATTCTTTTTTGCCGTGACCTTGAAGCCGTGAACCTTGGAGGTGTCCGCGCCAGCCAACCGGAGACGCGGCAACACCGTATCTTGCAAATCGTCTTCACTGGCTAGCAGGATTACAGACCGTGGACCATGCGTGTTAGGTGTGCCATCCGGCCACTCGCGGCCAGAGGAAACACGTGCTATGAGGTCAATGGTCACCGGGCTTTTACCTTCGGATGAGGCCCCATAAAAATGCACCAGCTTGTTATCCGGCAAGAACTTCGGCCAAAGGTAAGTAAGGCAAGCCTCGTCGAGTTCAGAAAAAGAGAACAGAGAGTAACTTAGAAAAGGATCTGAATTGTTTTTGCTAGGTTTCTCTTCATAGATGCCGGGTTCGTACACCCCATTGAGGTCTGCAAGCAACTTGATGACATCATGCACAGGGCTTTCTTCACACCCATTGCTGAAGCAGTGAAAGGCCAACCCTCCATCTTTTGCCGGATAGATAAAATTAGTCGTGGTGTTGTTATGTCCTGCGTGAGGCTCACCCTTGATGGGGCAGGATGACAAGCGCAGGCAGTGGCCTAACTCGTTGTCCGTTTCGTTGATTACCTTCAGCTTGTTGAAGGCAAGGTAATCCTTGATGTTGAAATCCTTCTTCACCACGCGGGTTTTGCGCTTCTGCTTCTCCCCCGGCGCGTCCGCTTGCGGCATTTCCTTTAGTGGGTGCAGCTTCGCGGCCTGCTCGGGGTCAATCGTTGCAATCTCCTCGCGCAGCCTCGCGTTGACGTGAGCCACGGTTGAGCCTAAATAAAGAAAGGCGTCCTTCCCGTCACGGAGGGTGTTATAACCTGGCAGCACTTCACCGCTGAGTGTAAAGAATCGGGGCGAGTGGGCAGGGTGCCAGAACTCCACATGGCCCCCGGTAAGCTTTTTGTAGCGCGTAATCTCCTGCGAGGAAGTAAACAGGACATGCAGGCCGGTGCCTGAGACGCTAACCTCTGCATAAGAACCAAAGCGTTTTAGTATTACGTCCGCCTCGGGGCATAACACACCTGTGGTTGCATTCCTTACGTGATCCAAATCCAGCCCAAAAAGTTCTCCATCGGTGAAGACGTACCCTATGCCAGCATCCTTTTCAGTGAGGGCCGCAACGCATTCATCAAACGTTGACCAAGTGCTCGGATCGTTCACCTTGCCGCGCAGTATTTTTCCGCTGCCTTGCGTGGTATCTGAGGTGCCTTGGAACCAACGCACAAAGCGGGTTTGTGCTTTCATGGACTCAGGCAGGTTGTCACGGAGACGTTGCCTGTACTCCGTAAACTGCACCGGGTTGTTATTGGTTTGATCTGACATTAAGTTTCCGTTTTTCTCTCGGTCAAGAGTTGCGGGTTGTTATTTCTGTGCAATGGGTGGTTGTTTTTGCGCTTCGCGTTGCCGCAGTGCGCGGCCAACTACGGAAGCGTCTTCAGGTGAAAGAGCCTTGAGTATGGCAGTCACCGTCTTGTAAGTTAGAAAGCCGGTGGATTCCGTCAAGTCTTTCAACCCTTGAATCTTCTCCACGACCTGCTCTAAGTCAGGTCGCAGTTGCGTCGGTTGCTTTGCCATAACAGCGTGTACCTCATTCCTTGTTGTCTCGTAAGTCGCTAACATTGTTTTCGTCTCCTTTTCCTCGGTCATTGGACTACCTCTTGAGGAGCTTTCTCGCCTCAATCCTGCGTTGCGCCAGAATCTTGTATTTCTCCCGCACAATCATTTTCGTTGCTATCTTCTCTGGCATCCTGCAAAGCTTCGCGAGGTTGCCTCCGATGTACGGCTTTAGTTCCGGGTTCATCTCGCCATAGGCTTGCAGTTTCCGCTCCTTCGCCTCGTTCGTGCGCTGCGACTCCTTGATTGGGCCAAGCACGCTCACTGCCGGAAGGGGGGTGGACTTCGCGGCGGGAGTGCAATCATGTCCGTCGCTGCACTTCTTGCTGCAGGTCGCGCAGTTGTGGTCTTTCGCGAGATACGCTTTGCACTCCGCGCACCAGTACTCAAAGACCCGTCCTAAGCCGGTGCGATTCAAGAGAGAGGATTCTTTCCACAGAGTTTGATTCTGATGCGTTGCTACCCCCACAGATAGATAGCGCACACCGGTCATCACATCGAAGGAGTACTCCGGGGTAACTCTGTCTAGCGGATCAACTCCGCGTGAGAACGTATCCTTATAGCCCTCGCGCGGGCGCATCCACACGCCGCAACCGTAGTCATAAGTAACACGGTCAAAGACAAGCTTTTCTGGAGTCGTATCAGGATAATTGATGGGGCCTTCGTATCTGTCCAACCCAAACGACTTGTAACGGTTGAGGCGCTTGTATTCGGCATTCTCTGCTGCGAGGCTTTCCGCTTCCTCTTGCTCTTGCACATCTTCTTTAATTGATAACCAGAGGAGTGCGGCTCGGCTGCGTTGACCTGACTGGTGCGCCGACTGTTGCACCTGCTCTTTGCGAATCGCCGCTTTGACAGCAGTGGAGACTTTGCGCAGGCAGAGCCGGATGAATCGCTCATCGGCCTTGGGATCAAGAGCGTTGAGAGCAAGCCTGCTCTTGGGCGGCACTGAAATGGAGGTAAGGATATTTCCCAGAAGCGCGGACTTATCAGCCTTTGAGGGCGGTGCAGGTGGTGATGGGAAATACGAGGATGTGCAGTGCAGGCTTTCCACAAGTATGCTCCTTAGTTATCTCGTTTGGGATTCGAGAAGACCCTAAGGAGTTCAACCTGTGGGATCAACGTACTAGCTTCGCGACTTACATTCCCTCCGTGGGACGCTGGCAATGCCACTGCGGAACCGGAAGGTTGGCTGCTTCTCTATGACGCGTAATTGCGTTTCGTTCTGAGTTTCAGCCGCGAACTGAAACAATTATCAAGTGTGCTCCTCGGTGCGTCAATGATTTTTAACCTCCATCGAATCAATGGTTTACGGTAACCCATGATGTTACCACTTCTTTTTCACTGACCTATAACAGTGTTATGACATTGTTATAACCCGCATGGACATTGGCTTTTCCTACCTTGTTGCCGTTCGTCTCGAATTCTCTGGGTTCAACTGTGGTACCAGCAGAACGAAGTGCCGGGCCAGTCAAGCTGCCAGGCGGATGCCGTCCATGAGTCCTCACGATCTGCGGAGTCAGGATCGAGCCGTGAGACCACAGTAGGACAGACCGTCTAATGTGTCCGTGTCCTAGTGTCCTAGTGTGCCTGTGTCTGTTTCCCTGCCAATATATACATATGTCCTTATATATATAAGAATCAATGGGTTACAGATTAACCCATCAGGATGATTTGGACAGTAGGACACTAGGACACACTCTTTAGAGGGTAATGTCCTAGAATGGTCGGGATGTCCTACCATGCCTCACGGCTCAATATGTGTGAATCACGAAAAATTAATTGATTAGTTGTTCAATGCGGCGGTTTGCCTCTCCGTTTCGTGTTTTTAGTGCTTGTAGAATCAATTACTTACAGACCGCATCCCATGGTTATCCCATCGGATCGCTGCGTCTAATCTGCTTGGACTTCGCGTAGTCCCTGCGTCCCTGCGTAACCGCGCTGCCCCTGCACGGTCTTGAGCCTTGAGCCTGAAGACCTTCCCTGACAAGCCTTAAGCTGTAAGTTTTTTGGTTGCAACGATCTGGAGAGAGTAAAAGGTACTACTTTTGCCAGAATCGAGGGCCGGCACGGGGGCCCAAACGAAGGTAACATGATCGGCGAGGCAAGGCTGAAATCACAAGCTTTGAATCCCACGCCTGAGGGGTGACATTGGCGACCTGAAGCAACGCGAATTTTACCTCCATATAGTGAGAGGCGGGGAGTCGTGCCCCTGCTCAATGGAAGGCCACTACAATAAGGTTCAGTGACTTCCCCTGCGGGCGGCCGGTCGTGCTTCACTAAGAACCGGTTTCCAGAGCAGATTCCTTTACCGAAAACTTGAAAACGAGGAAAGTCGAATGAAGATGCCTGCGCTCTTTGACCTAGCCGGTAGGGTGGCTGTGGTGACTGGTGGTAATGGCGGGATTGGTCGC
>Ga0116217_10000563_pt1 | contig 37681 bp, 25 predicted proteins | sample Sb_taG_6_FD_89697 | JGI IMG/M metagenome (GOLD analysis project Ga0116217, IMG submission 89697) | Peat soil microbial communities from Weissenstadt, Germany - Sb_50d_4_PS metaG | ecosystem: Environmental > Terrestrial > Soil > Wetlands > Peat | place: Germany: Weissenstadt | collected 2010-09-21 | reverse complement strand
TCCTTGATGACTTTCACGATCTGGCGCGCTTTCTCGATCGGGATGCCCTGCTGCATTGTGATCTTCTGTTTAACCGTGCCGCTTGCGGCGGGTTCAACGGGTCCATACGTCAGCCCCTTGAGAGATACGCCACGTTTCACCAGTTTCTGCTGAAAGATCTCGGTGACGGCTTTCAGTTTGTATTCATCGATCGAATGCAAATTGATCGCGTCCTTCCCCTCGAGTTCGATGTTCGACTTCGAATCCTTCAAGTCGAACCGAGTGTGAATCTCTTTTAGCGCCTGCTGCATAGCGTTCGAGACTTCCTGCAGGTCGAGCTTGCTCACAATGTCAAAAGTGTTCTCTGGCATGAGATTTCGCTTCTATTTAACAGATTACACAGCCCCAGCAAAAGATGCTCTTAACAAGCTAAATGGTGTTGCGGTTTTCGTGAAGTGAAAAGAACCGATAGAAGTTGTTCGCCGTCTGCAGGCCGACGTCTTCCCTCGAAAGACCGCGCAATTCACCCAGTTGCCGGGCTACCTCTTTTACGAACGAGGGTTCGTTGCGCTTGCCGCGATGCGGCACGGGCGCGAGAAATGGGGAATCGGTTTCAATCAGCATGCGGTCGAGCGGCACTTGCTTTGCGGCCTCGCGAATCTGCTGGGCCTTGGGAAAAGTCACGTTGCCCGCGAAGGAGATCATGAACCCCATATCGAGTGCCTGCGCGGCGTGCGCCCAGGTTCCGGTGAAGCAATGCAGAATCCCTCCTAGCCCGCTTGCCGCCCAGTGTTCGTGTAACAGCTTGAGGCACTCCTGCCAGGCGTCGTCGCTATTGTCGGAAGGCCGGCAGTGGATGACGATCGGCAGCTTGGCTGCTTGCGCAAGGTTCAGCTGCTTCAAAAATACTTGCTGTTGCACTTCCCGCGGCGAATGATCGTAGAAATAATCCAGTCCGATCTCGCCCCAGGCAATGACCTTTGGCCGCTTTGCCAGTTGCTCCATCTCCTCGAAATCGGCATCGCTGGCCAGCTTGGCCTCGTGCGGATGAATTCCAATGGTCGCGTAAATGAACTCGTGCTGTTCGGCGAGCTGAATTCCGCAGTCGAGAGACCCTGGACCGGTTCCGCTGCCAATGGCGACAATTGTTTCGATTCCGGCTTCGCGGGCGCGAGCGAGCACCTGCTCACGGTCGGCATCAAACTGCTCCATCTCGAGATGTGCATGGGAATCGACGAAGATCGATCGTGGGTCGTTGGCCATGGGTCGTTGGTCGTGTGGTGACGGGCGACTCGCCCGTCAAGTCGGATATCGAGGTCAAGAAGCTTGCTTTATTTCAATCTGGTCCCCACAGGCACGTCCTCGAGGAAACCCGCCAGCACCGCCTTCCCGCCCTCCGGTGACGCGGCCACAATCATTCCGTTCGATTCCAGTCCCCGAAGCTTTCTGGGCGCAAGGTTCGCCACGATTACAACTTTCCTCCCGATTAGCAATTCGGGTGTATACGATTCGGCGATTCCAGCCACGACCTGCCGAACCTCTGTACCCAGGTCGACTTCGAGGCGGAGCAACTTGTCCGCACCTTTAACTTTCTCAGCCGCCTTGACTTGCCCTACGCGCAGCTCGATCTTCGCGAAATCGTCGATGCTGATTTTGCCGTCGGGCACGGACGCGGCAGGCTTCGCTGCAGGCGCTGGAGCCGCCGGCGTGGCCTCGGGCGGAGTTGCCATCGCATGTGCTGCGTCGGGTTGCGCTTCGGTCGTCGGTCCGCCTCGTTGCTGCTCTTCCATCTTCTGCATCCTTTCAATTGCGCTCTTGTCGGCGCGCGGGAATACGGGCTCAACATTCCCCAGCTTCGTTCCCAGTTGGAGCTGTCCCCACTTCAAATCCGAGAGAGGAAACTTGCGAATATCACCCAAGCCAAGCTGCGCCCAGATCCTCGAAGTCGCGTCGGGAATTACCGGATGTGCCAATGCGGTTACGATGCGCAACGCTTCGGCGCTGGTGTACAGAATGGTTCCCAGGCGCGAGCGGCTCTCTTCATCCTGCTTTTCACCCAGCGCCCAAGGCTCATTTTCGACAATATATTTATCCACCGCGGCGACCAGCCCCCACGCAACTTCCAGAGCGCGCGAGAATTGGTATTGATCAACCAACGCACTGTACTCGGCGATCACCCTACGCGCTGCTTCAGCGACGGCGCTATCCCCAGGCTTTTGCGAGATCGCCGCCGATGGATAAGGCACCTCGCCGCGAAAATATCGTGTGATCATGGTCAGCGTGCGGCTGGCGAGGTTGCCGAGTCCGTTGGCCAGGTCCGCGTTGTAACGCTGGACCAGCGCGTCGAAGGAAAAAGATCCGTCCTGACCGAACACAACTTCACGCAGCAGGAAGTAGCGCAGGGCGTCGGCGCCAAGTACATCGAGAATCGTCTCCGTGCGCACGATATTTCCGCGCGACTTCGACATTTTGCTTTTCTCGAACAACAGCCAGCCATGCGCCATGATGCCTTTGGGCTGCGGAAGCCCTGCCGCCATAAGAAACGCAGGCCAATACACACAGTGGAAGCGAACTATTTCCTTGCCGATCATGTGCAGATCCGCCGGCCAGTATTTCTGAAATGCTTCCTGAGCGCCTTTGTGAGACGATCCGTACCCAATCGCTGTGATGTAGTTCGCCAGCGCGTCGAACCATACGTAGATCACGTGCTTAGGATCATCCGGCACAGGAATACCCCAGGAGAATGTCGAGCGGCTGATGGACTGATCACGCAGGCCGGAGCGCACGAACGACATCACCTCATTCCGCCTGGTTTCGGGGCGGATGAAGTCGGGTTGCTCGGTGTACAGTTGCAGCAACTTGTCCTGAAACGCCGAAAGTCTGAAGAAATAATTCTCTTCCTTTACCGTTTCCGTCGGACGTCCGCACTCCGGGCACGGGGCGCCAGGCCCCACCGCATCCACGTAGAGTTCGTCGAATACGCAATACTGGCCTGTATAGGTGCCCTTATAGATGTGCCCGTTGTCGCGAATGCGCCGGAAGAGTTCCTGCATGCGCTTAATGTGGCGCTCCTCGGTGGTGCGGATAAAGTCGTCGTTGGTGATTCCCATCCGCTCCCAAAGTGCCCGGAACTGTGCAGAGACTTCGTCGGTAAATTGTTGCGGCGTTTTGCCCGCAGCTTGCGCAGCGCGCTCAATCTTCTGCCCGTGCTCGTCGGTGCCGGTGAGGAAGTAGGTATCCGCACCCAGCATGCGCTGCCGCCGCGCAATCGCGTCGCAAGCAATCGTGGTGTAGGCGTGGCCGATGTGAGGCCGCGCGTTGACGTAATAAATCGGTGTCGTAATGTAGAACTTCTTGTTCATCTGGGTATTTCAAGGCAACGAAAAGGAATTGTGATTCTAACGCCTTCCTTTGTGAGTGCCCTTTGTGATTGATGACTTCTTCAACGTTGGCGGTTCATGTAAAGCTGCAGCGCTTCCTGCATGACGCTCTTCAACGGTATATGCCGCTCAGTCGCGATGCGGCGGCAGTCCTCGTATTCCGGAGCATAATTCGTTACGGTGCCATTCATGCTCGCGACCTTCAGTCGTACATCCCCCCAGCGGGTCGCTACGGTTACCCATTCTCGAGCGAGCGCCTCACGCTTTTCTTCGCGCTGCCGCACACCCAGAGTGCTCGTTTCCGTGAAAATCAAGTGCTTGAATTTGGAAGCGTCCTCTGCCCTGCACAGGACTGTCAGCAGCATTCCCGGCCGATTCTTCTTCATTTGCACCGCCACGCCAAAAGTGTCCAGCGCGCCTTCCTCGAGCAGACGATCCACGACATAGCCGAAGACTTGCGGATTCAGATCATCGATATTCGCTTCGAGCACGGTAACGGTGTCCGTGGGAACCGCCGCCGAGAGTTCCGGCTGCGCTTCGCCGATCGTGAGCCGCACAACATTCGCGTGTCCCGCAAAGTCACGCGTGCCTGCTCCGTAGCCGGCCCTTTCGACCTTCATCGACGGAAACGGCGCGAACCGTTTTGCCAGCGTTTTGACGATCGCGGCCCCGGTCGGCGTGACTAGTTCGTACGGAATGCCAGACGAATATATCGGCGCATCTTTCAACAATTCCAGCGTGGCCGGTGCGGGCACTGGCAAGGTTCCGTGGGCGCACTTCACTGTGCCGCCGCCAACATTCAGCGGCGAGCAGACGATTTCGTTGACGCCCAGGGCCTCGGCACCTACGGCTGCGCAGACAATATCCACCATCGCATCGACTGCCCCGACTTCATGAAAGTGAATCTTCTCGATGCTGGTGTCGTGAATCTTGGCTTCGGCCCCACCAAGTGCTTCGAAAATAGCGATAGCAGTTTTTTTCGCGTCTTCGTGAATCGCCGCCTTGCCGATAATGCTGCGAATCTCATTCAGCCTGCGGCCGTGTTCATGCGAATGGCTATGGTCATGTTCGTGTGGACGTCGCTTGGGTTCAGCGGGGCTTTGCAAGCCGTAATTGTGTTCCAACAGCGCAACCGGTTCCCGCTGGTGAGCGTGGGCGTGCCCATGCTCGTCGTGTCCGTGATCGTGAAGATCAGGATGGGCGGTATCGTCGAGGCCAGCGTGGGCGTGTCCCGACTGTTCCTCTTGCTGCTCCCAGATCTCGCGCGGCAGATCCTTCTCACCGTTCGAATACACATCGACCTTGATCGCGGTTATGCTGTTGCGCTGAACACGAGAAATCTCCAGCCTCACCCCGATGTTCAACGCCGCAACCGTTTCTTCCAGAAGTTGCGGCGGAACGCCGGCATCGACCAGCGCGCCCAGGAACATGTCTCCGCTCACGCCGGAAAAACAATCGAGGTAGGCTATGCGCATAATGCTTGTCGTTGGTCGTTGGTCCTGGGTCGTTGGCCAAAAACCTGCTAATTGGAACTAACAGCCAACGGCCAACGCCCCACCGCCCGACGACTGATTTTCATCATAGGGAAGCGTGCCCACTCCGTCAAACCGCCGCGCCGCGCGCCCTCTGCTACAATCACTATTTTCATCGACCGTGTAGAGGGACTCTTGTATCGTCATCTGGAACGCAAGCTTGCCCAGCAAATTCGCGACTTTTTGCAAAGCAACTACGGTCTCGATCTTCCGAAGATTGTCATCGAGCAGCCGCCTCGCGTTGACCTTGGCGAATACGCGCTCCCGCTCGCCTTTGAGTTGGCCAAGAAGCTGCGCAAACCACCCCGGAAGATTGCGGAAGAGATCGTTGCTGGAATCGGACCGATTGATGGTTTTGAGAGGCTGGAGCTTGCCGGCGCTGGCTACATCAACGCACGGGTTAAACGCGAGATCCTCGCAGCCGCGCTCGCGGCCGATGAAAAGCCGAAGGCCGACGCTCCAGCGGGCAAGGTTCTGGTCGAACACTCCAGCATTAATCCGAACAAGGCCGCGCACATCGGGCACCTCCGCAATGCCATCCTCGGAGACACCTTTGTTCGCCTGCTGCACTTTGCGGGCAGGGAAGTGGATGTCCAGAATTACATCGACAATACCGGCGTGCAAGTCGCAGACGTGATCGTTGGATTCTTGCGTCTGGAGAAAAAGTCGCGCGCCGAAATCGAAGAGCTGACCCGCCAGCCGCGTTTCGATTACTACTGTTGGGATTTGTACGCACAGGTTTCGCGGTGGTACGGGGAGGATAAGCAGAACCGCGATGCGCGTCACCAAGTGTTGCACGCCCTCGAGGAAGGGGGAAACGAGACCGCCGCGATCGCTGACTTGATTTCCACCGCTGTGCTGCGTCGCCATCTCGAAACCATGGACCGGCTGGACATCGAATACGACTTCCTCCCACGCGAGAGCGAAATCCTGCACCTGCACTTCTGGGATGCGGCTTTCACCAAACTCAAGGACGCTGGTGTGCTTTCCTTCGAGATCGAGGGCAAGAATAAAGGCTGCTGGGTGATGCGGCGAGGAAAAGCGAGCGCAAACGACGCAGAGAACACAGAGGTTGCTGAAGAAGACCAGAAAGTTATTGTGCGATCGAATGGCACCGTGGGTTATGTCGGCAAAGACATCGCCTATCACTTGTGGAAGTTCGGATTACTGGGGCGCGACTTCGGATATCGCAAGTTTTATCGCTATCCCAATACTCACGACTGCTGGATTTCGACGACCAACGGCGAGCCCGATCATCCGCATTTTGGAGACGTGGCGGAGATTTACAACGTAATCGACGCCCGCCAGGCCGAGGCCCAGAATACTGTCATTGAAGCCCTGCGCGGACTTGGTTACAACCAGCAGGCCGACCACTACACTCATTTTTCTTATGAAATGGTCGCACTCACCCCGCGTTGCGCGGCCGAGATGGGTTATCAGTTGTCCGACGAAGATAAGACTCGCTCTTACATCGAGGTTTCGGGGCGCAAAGGTTTCGGAGTCAAGGCCGATGATCTGATTGACACGCTCATCGCGTCAGCGAAAAAGGAAGTCGATCCCCGCCATCCGCACTTAAGCGACGCTGAGCGCATGACGATCGCGACGCAAATTGCGGTTGGCGCGCTGCGTTATTTCATGTTGAAGTTCACCAAGCCCTCCGTGATTGCCTTCGATTTCAAGGAAGCGTTAAGTTTTGAAGGCGAGACTGGCCCCTACGCGCAGTATGCGGTAGTTCGCGCCAGCAATATTTTCCGCAAGGGCGGCTTCGATCCGGACATTTTCTGTAGAGACGTAGCTAGCTACGTCTCTACAGCCGACTTCGCGAAGCATCTGAGCGCTGCGGATGGGAACGAAATCTGGGAGCTGTGGCTGGCGTCCTCGAAGACGTCTTACGTGATCGATCAGTGCATCGCTACGACCGAACCAGCTTATTTAGCAAAGCACGTATTCCAGTTGGCGCAACTTTTCAATGCCTTTTATCACAGGCACCCAATACTTGCTGAGCCGGACGAGGGTCGAAAAAGATTTCTGTTGGCGACAGTCGCGGTGGTGCGTCGCGAACTGATTCGCGCTTTGGCAATGATGGGAATCACGGTCCCGTCAGCGATGTGACAGGGCGGGCAAGTCGCCCGCCACCACACGGTCTAGCTGTTAAAGCCCCTGGCGAACTCCACCAGGCTCCGTACCGCAATCCCGGATGGGCCTTTCGCGATCCACGGCTTATTCTCTTCCATCCATGCCGTGCCTGCGATGTCGAGGTGCAGCCACGGAGTATCCTCGGCAAACTCTTTGAGGAACATCGCCGCGTTCACCGCCCCACCCCAACGTCCACCGGAGTTAACGATATCCGCGATGTTCGACCGAATATTCTCCTTGTACTCCTCGTCGAGCGGGAGGCGCCAAAACTTTTCGCCAGCTTTCTCCAGCGCCTGGGCGAAGCGCTCGTACATTTTCTCGTCGTTGGCAAAGACGCCGGCGTTTACGTATCCGAGTGCGACGACAACCGCGCCGGTCAGCGTGGCCGCGTCGATCAGGTGGGTGCAGCCTAGTTGGCGGGCATAGCAAAGCCCATCCGCCAGCACCAGCCTGCCCTCAGCATCGGTATTGATAATCTCAATCGATTTGCCAGACATTGCGATTTGTATGTCGCCGGGTTTCTGGGCCTTGCCTGAAGGCATATTCTCTGTGGCGCAGACAATTGCAGTCACTCGTACTTTCGGCTTAAGCAGTGCGATGGCCCGCATGGCGCCGATCATGGCGGCGGCGCCGGCCATATCATATTTCATCTTTTCCATGCCATCGGCGGGTTTAATGGAGATGCCGCCGGTGTCGAACGTAACCCCCTTCCCAACCAAGCCGAGAACCGGAGTCGTGGGCGCGTCCGCTGGCTCGTAGCGCATAACGATCAGCGCGGGAGGTTCGTCCGATCCCTGGGCCACACCCCAGAAGGCGCCCATCTTCAATTCTTTTATTTTGTCGGCGCCGTACGCTTCGAATTTCAAGCCGACTTCCTGCGCCATCTTGCGGGCGCGCTCCGCCAGGATTGTCGGCGTCAGGCGGTTGCTGGGTTCGTTCACCAGGTCGCGAGTGAAATTCTGCGATTCGCCAACGATGCGAGCTTCATCCATCTCCTTCTGGAGTTTGGCCGGTTCCCCACGCGCAACAACTGTGATGGAGTCGATCTTCTGATCTTTCCGGTCGCTCTTGTATGTGTCGGGGTCGAAGTTGCCGACGAAAGCTCCTTCCACAATGGCCTTTACGGCTTCGTCGCTCTTTATGTTTTCGGGAGCCAGAAAGGCGAAACTGCGAATCCCCTTCGGCTTGAAAAAGCGGACTGCGGCGCCGGCTAGCTTGCGCAACTCGGAGGCGGTAAAATTCTTAGCTTTCCCGCCGCCCAGCAGCAACAAGCGTTTTGCCTTCAGTTTCGCGGGATGATGCAGCAGCGTGGTTTCAAATATCTTTCCGGTGACTTCGCCAGTGCCTATTACCTCGGCCGCGACGTCCTTGATCGCGGCGTCGCTGGTTTGGAGGCTGACTTCGGTTTTATCTTTTGAGCCTTGATCGAGAACCACCACGGCCAGGCATTCGGTTTCGACTTCTGCGGGATTGGCAACAGAAAGGTTAGTCTTCATAGTTTTTGTGTGACTCCAGTATCGTCGGCGGCAGGGCAAAAGTGCAAGCGCAGTTACTCAAAGATGACTGCGAGTGCGATTGCGGAGATTGTTGCCCTATAAGACTTCCGACCTAGATCGCACTAGGAGCTCTGATTAGTCCACAGATGCTGGCAGTGTGCTTAGGTTTGGAATACCAGTGTTTAACGCCTTTTTTCCCTCTCCGGCATCTTAAATAGTATGGGCAGTTTGAGTAGATAGTTGAGTTTGAAAGGGGAACTCCATGAAGAAGAGTTGTCTGGTGGTTAAGACGCTAGTCGCGATTGCCGGCCTGTTGGCCAGCGTGCAGTTGGTTGTTGCTCAGGAAAGAGCATCCGCAACGGGACCTGCCGTAAATCTAGTGGTGACAGTGGAAGCCCGTCACGGCTCCAGCGTTCCCGACGTCACTCGCGACGATGTGATGGCGTATGAAGGCCGAGATCGCGACCGGGTGACTGGTTGGCTGCCCCTGCAGGGCGACCACGCGGGACTGGAATTCTTCATTATGCTCGACGATTCATCGAACGTCACCTTGGGCTCGCAATTGGAAGATATCCGCCAGTTCATCAATGCGCAGCCCCCTACCACGAAGATCGGAGTCGCCTATATGTCGAATGGAATTGCGCAGGTCGTGCAGAATCTCACCACTGACCACGCGGTGGCGGCCAAAGCGTTGCGCCTTCCATTTGGAAACCCTGGCGCCTCTGCGAGTCCGTATTTTTCGCTACAGGATTTGATCAAGCGCTGGCCACCAAGCGCCGAACGCCATGAGGTTCTGATGATCACCGATGGCATCGACCGATACTGGGGCAGCGGTCCGGACAACGCTTATGTCGACACCGTGATCGAACAAGCCCAGCGCGCTGGCGTCATCGCTTATAGCATCTACACGCCAGGAGTGGGGCACTACGGCCACAGTTATTGGCGGACCTACTGGGGTCAGAACTATCTCTCCCAGCTTTCCGACGAGACTGGTGGCGAGAGCTATTACCTAATTGGTTCCGCTCCGCCAGTCACGTTCGTCCCTTATCTCGAGGACATAACGCGCAAGATAAACCGTCAGTACCTGCTGACCTTCATCCCCAAGCCGCAGAAAAAAGCAGGAATGCAGCGAGTAAAAGTTCAGACTGAGGTGCCGAATGCGGAACTGGTCAGCGCCGACAGAGTGTACGTTCCGGCCACGCCGCAGTAAATCAGATTTTTGGTTGACCTGACTCGGGCCTGACCTACTCGGCGGCCGCCTGAGAGTATCTGCGGAAGAAACTATCTTGCTTCCACTGCGGCCGCTGAGGATTTTGCGCGACTGAAATCATTAGTCCCCGAATCACCTCTTCATAAAGCGCGGCCGCTTGCAGATCCACGGGCTGATTCAAATCGTCGGAAGGCGCGTGATAGCGCTGGGTGAGCCAGTCTTTGAAAATCTTCGCTTCAGGAGAACCAGGCGTGACTCCAACTCCCATCGCCAAGGCCGGAATTCCGTGCCGAATGAAATTGTATTGGTCACTTCGAATAAAGATGTTTCGCTGCGGCTCCGGGTCGGGCTGCACGCTGATCCCATAAGCCTGCGCCACCTCGCGGGCCGAATCGCCAAGGTCGGATTCCGCCAGCCCGAACACGGTGAGAACCTTGAGGGGAACAATGGGCAAGAACATGTCAACGTTAATATCGGCCACCATCGATTTGGCATCGACAGTGGGATGCGCAGCGAAATATTTTGAGCCCAGCAATCCTTTCTCCTCGCCAGTGACGAATAGAAACAGAAGCGAGCGTTTGAGCTTCTCCGGCGATTTCTTCAGCGAAGATGCGACGTCGAGCAATAAAGCACTTCCGGAAGCGTTGTCCATCGCGCCGTTGTAAATGCGATCGCCGTTGATCGGCTCGCCGATGCCCAGATGGTCGATGTGCGCGGAGAGAACGACATATTCATTCTTGAGCTGGGGATCATTTCCCGGCAGTTTTGCGATTACATTGGCGGACTCGAGGTCTTTCTTCTCAAGCTTAGCTTTCGCTTCGATCGAAGCTGTCAGCGGGAAGCGTGGAAGCTGCTTGCGTTCCTTCGCCACACTCAGGATTTCGTCGAAGGTGTGCCCCGATCCCTCGAAAAGCTTTGCCGCACTCGCCGGATTGAAGACCACAACAAGCTTCTCACCTTCGGTTTCATTGAATTGAGAACCCGCTAAAACCATGCTGGGGTGTGTACGATTCACCGACATACGAGACCATGGAATATCCATCGTCGCGGGATTGGCGATGCCAACGACTCCGACTGCTCCGGCCTTGCGGAGAGTCTTCCAGCGTTCGGCTGCGGACTGATAGTGGGAGCCCAGAGAGCCTGGAATGTCGGCCGGCAGGCCGTTCAAGATGACGGCGACTTTCCCATTGAGATCGAGCCCCGCGAGATCGTCGTAGTTTTTCTCGGGAATGCTCAATCCATACCCCACGAAGACCAGCGGCGCCTGTAGTTCGGGCGCAAGATCGACTCGCGTGCTGAAGAAAGCATCTTCGCCGAGGGTGAGCGGCTCAACCTTACCATTGCGGACGAGGGCGAGGCTGGAATCCTTTTCAACGATTTGCCGGGATTCGAATTTCACCGATTGGTAAAAACCGTCGGTTCCCGCGGGTTGAAGCCCTGCGACTTTCAGTTGATCGACAATGTAGGCCTCGGCCCTCCGGAGCCCCGCGCTGCCGGTCTCACGACCTTCCATGTTGTCGTCGGCCAGAACCTTCACGTAGTCCCACCAGGTTTTGCCATCGAAGTGAGTCGGCGCCACTTGTGCGGAGAACGCGCAGACTGCAACTAATAAACTGGCAACGGGCAAAAGCTTTTTCGACATGGAACTCAATTCCTCCGGTTTATTTTGGGCGCGTCGCATTGCACAAAAATCTCACCAGACCCTGCATTGATTGGCTCGCACCATGCGCGAGCCTTTCTTGCAGGAAAAAGCTTCCTGAAACTCGGGCATATTGGAGACGACATTGTTCACCCGGTACTTCGGTATGGAATGCGGGTTGGTGAGCACAAGGGTTCGCATCAGTTCGGGGCGAACCTGCTCGCACCATGAGTAGGCGTAGGACACAAAGAACTTTTGCCGCGGTGTCCAGCCATCGGCTTCCTTGGCGTCCAGCGACTTGCCCTCCGCCTGCAGGTTATTGTTCACCGCCATAAACGCCAATCGCAGGCCGCCGTTATCGGCTGTGTCCTCGCCCTGGGTCAAGTGTCCGTTCTGTTTGACGCCAGCCTCCGGTATTTCTTCGGTGTATTCGTCGGCGATGCACTCTCCACGTTGTTCGTAGGCTTTCGCGTCCTCTGGCGTCCACCAGTCGCGCAGGTTCCCCTGCGCATCGAACTTGCGGCCTTCATCGTCGAAGCCGTGCGTGAGTTCGTGTCCGATCACCATGCCGATGGCGCCGTAATTCACCGGGTCTTCCATCTTGCTGTCGAAATAGGGCGGCTGCAGGATTCCGGCTGGGAAGTTGATGCTGTTCAATTGCGGATCATAGTAAGCGTTGATCGTAGGCGGCGTCATCGTCCACTCCTCACGGTCGACGGGCTTCCCAATCTTATCTAGTTGACGGTGAAACTCGAACGCCGTCGCCTCGTGAACATTGTTTAGATAACTGTTGCGACCAACTTTCACCGAGGAGTAATCGCGCCAGTGGTCGGGATACCCGATTTTGTCTTCGACGGCGTGAAGCTTGATTTTCGCCTGCTCCTTGGTGACCGGCTGCATCCAGTCAACACTGGTGATGTCCTGATCCATCGCGTGTTCAATGTCGTGCACCATCGCGACCGTACGCTGTTTGCTCTCGGGCGGAAAAGCCGCGGCTACGTATGCTTGTCCCAGAGCCATTCCGAGGTCGCGATCGGCAGCGCGCACGCAGCGACGCCAGCGAGGCAGTTGCTGTTTTGCTCCGAGAAGTGTGTGGGAATAAAAATTCCAATTCTCATCGACAAAAGCCGTGCCCAAATACGGCGCCGAACCGTGCACCAGGTGCCAGCGCAAGTACACTTTCCAATCATCCACCGAATGTTCTTGAATGAGCGGTTCAAGACTGCGGAAGAATTGGGGCGAAGCCACGATGTAGTGGGGCGAAGAGGGCGGCGCCGCGACCACTTCGATGTAGCCCTTCCAATCGAACGAGGGGGTTAACGCCTGCACTTGCTCCAGACTCATTTTGTTGTTCAGGTTCTTGGGATCACGGCGCGCGACATTGTCCATCTGCGCTTGTGCCATTGCGGTTTCTATTGCGATGATCGTCTTCGCGTCGGCGGCTGCTTGTTCCGGGTTTTCTCCCGAAAGCGCCAGCATCTTGCTGATGTGAGTTTCGTACTGGCTGCGGATTTCTTTCGATTTAGCATCGTCCTTTATATAAAAGTCGCGGTTCGGTAATCCCAGTCCGCCCTGATCAATAGCGGCTACAACTTTTGTTGCGTCATCAAAATCCTGTTGCTGGCCGAAGCCCAGGAGCGCAGCACGAGTCTGATTATCATCGCCCTGCCAGGCGCCGGGAACGGCTTGGTGGATATGTGCCACCTGATCGGCCAGTTGCGACTTGTTTGTCATCTGCGCGATCCGCTCCAGTTCGGCTTTCAGATCGCGGGTTCCGGCAGACTCGATTCCTGATTCGTCCATGCAGGCAGCCCAGTAGTCGCCGATTTTCTGCTCGTAGTCGGTGCGATTGCTGGTCTGCGCGGCGGCCTTCTCCAGGGCTTCGCGCAAGATATTCTCATTCCAGTACTGCAACCCGCTGCCAGTTCCCCAAGCCACTTGATCCGCGGGAATGGGATTCGCGGCATTCCACTTGCTGCACGCATATTGGTAGAAGTCCTGGCAGGGGTCGAGCGTCTTGTCGACCTGGCTTATATCGAAGTGCTCAAGTTTAGGGGTGCTCTGAGACGCGGGCGCACTCTGCGCATTGGCACGAATGATGCCAGACACGGAACAAAGTAGAACGACGACGATCGCGGTTGAGCTACGCATCATGATCTCCTGGGTTTGAGAACGTAGGATGTGAGAATGTATGGCTTGCAAACGCAAAAGCGTTCCGCGAAGGCGGAGTGTGAATCGATTTGGCTTGAGGCGTCGTACAAGTAGCAAATCTCTGCGTCAAGAAGTTTACCGCAGTTTGCTACGGAGCGCTTGTGGGTAGGGATGAAAGAAGCAGCTGAGAGACAAAAATGGGAGCTTTGCCCACCGGCTTAAGCTCCCTCACGCGGGCGCAGGAACCCGAACTAACTGGCCGGGCTAATGTCTGAAACGTGGATGGTGCTGGTGTTGGTATCGAGGCTTCCGCTTACTTTCACCTGCTGGCCTACGAACTGTTTGGCTTTCTGCTGATCATCCAACTGGTAGTTCATGTCGCTGGTCTTCAGCACGTATTTGCCACCGGCCTTCACGACGGTCCCAGTAAAAGCTGAAGTTTGACTGGTCTGCATCGAGCTGGACGAATCCTGGGACGGCGAACTCGGTTGTGTTGAACCTTGCTGATCCGCGGTTGGTTGCTGTGCATTCTGCGTGTCCGAGGATGGTTGCTGCGCGCTGGGCTGGGCTGACTGATCTTGTTGGGCAAAGCCTACCGCTGAGAGGGCCATCGCTAGCGCCATTGTGGCCATCACCGTCATCAATTTCTTCATTTCTCATTCCTCCGGATTTGAGTACGTTCCTGCGGGTCTTAATTAGAGCAAGCGCCGTGCAATTTTGTCGACCTCGCAATGCCAGCCACAAAGGCTGAAGAGCGCATGGTTTGTCCACGGGGACGAGAGGTTTTTGCCGACGAACATGAAAGTTATTCGTACAGGGAAGACCGTAGGCAGGCCTTAGGGGGTGCACTTTGAGGGCGTCGTTTAGTGAACCTGCGTCACCTGAGCCAGTGCGTTCTTCAAGTCGTCAGGTTTGAAGCCGAAGGGGCCGGGCTTGCTCTTGTATGCCACGCGTCCTGCAGCGTCGATCAAGTAAAGCCGATCCGGCCAGCCGGTGTACGCCTGTTCGGTTGAGTTGCCGAATTCATCCAGCACGGCGGGAATCTGTATACCTAGTTTCCGCACGCATGCTCCGGCCACGAGTGCGCGTTCGTCTTCGCTTTTCGGGCTGGCAAAAACGACGTTGTCTTTGACATTGCTCTGCATCTGCCAAACATCGCTAGGGTGCGCCTCGGTGATGTAGACGACCAGGAACGCGACTTTCCCGGTGTACTGCTCGTACAGCTTGTTAAGGGCAGGAACCTCCCGCCGGAACGGCGGTCAAGTGTAGCTTCCGAACACCAGCACGACCGGCTGTCGTTGAGCTGTAAGCGCGGACAACTGGATCTGCGCGCTCTTATCCAATTTCGTCAGCGTAAAGTCAGGCGCAGGATCGCCGATTTGCAGCCGACCGGCGCGCGCCCGCGTCCACAAGGTCTCAAATGGAAGTACGAGAAACGCGACCGGACCCGGTATCTTGGCCATGAAACGGGCAAATGTCTCGGGCGATTGCCGCATTATCGCGAACAGCCCGCCGCAAGCGAACACCCATAGTAGGGCGATCACGATCAATGTCGTGACCAAGACATGTCTCGCCTTACGCTTTGTGTTCAAAGGTCGTTCTGCCAAAACTTCTTTCGACATTGTTTGCCCACATTGTTTGCCCACACCGAGAGTTACGCGATTATAGGGAGTGCGCCCTGAGGGTCAATAATATAAAAGGAGTAGCTGGGAATGACCGCAGAGGTTCTCAAGAGTACGACGCTGGAACTCAGCGTGTCCGCGTTATATCCTCGGAGCGTGCTTCGCCCGCTCGCGTCTGGCCGCTCCCCAACCCCGGGTTTGATCCTGGGACTCATCATCACTCTCGCCGCAGTGGTCGCCTATTCTTGGTATATCACGGTTCAGATTTCGGGTCTTCGCGCGCTGCAAAACGATCTTGCCGGCCGGAACCGCAAGGACTCGCTTCAACTTTTGCGCATCCAGAACGACTTGAATTCACTGGCGCTGGCCATGCGCGACATGCTCGACAACGACGAGCCCTATCCTCTTACCGCTTGGTCGGCGCAGTTCCAACGCATCCGTGCGGACTTGGACGACGCCCTCAAACTGGAGGAGCAAGTCGCGGTCGCCCAGCGCACGCCGGACCAAAGACAATTCCTGGGCAACTCGATCGCTCAATTCTGGGACGCCGTCGACCGCACCTTCACGCTCGCTCGCGATGGCAAAGAGAACGATGCACGCACACAGATTCGGGTGTCGTTACAGGCGCGCCAGGCGGCGCTGAGCACGGCAGTCGCTCGGTTGCTCGTCCAGAACAATGAAAGCGAGGAACAGGTGGCGCTGCGCATTGGGCGGATCTACGATCGCGTGCAGCGGCAGGTATACATATTTTTTGCGGCGATCTTGAGCGCGATTCTGCTCACCAGCCTGTATCTGATCCAATCCAATCGCCGGCTCTTCGCACGACTCGCGAGTCTCTCTGAGCAGCGCAGCGAACTGGCGCAGAAACTGATTTCGACCCAGGAGTCCACCCTGCTGCATATATCGCGTGAGCTTCACGACGAATTTGGACAGATCCTGACTGCGATTGGTTCCATGCTCAGCCGCGCTCGGAACCATGTACCCGAAAACTCGCCACTACGCGCCGAGTTGCGAGAAGTCTCCGAGATCGCGCAGTCCACACTCGACAAGGTCCGCAGCCTCTCGCAGGCGCTGCACCCGGTCATGCTGGATGAATCCGGCCTCGAGAGTACGATCGATTGGTACATTCCAGTGGTGGAAAGGCAAACCGGAATTGAAATATCCTACAAGAAATCAGGAACGCCCTTTCCGGTCGACGGCAGCGTTGGCGTTCATATTTATCGCATTCTGCAGGAGGCCTTGAACAACGTCGCCCGCCATTCTGGAACTCGCCAGGCGTGGGTGCGGCTTCGTTTCCTGGCGCATGCTCTGGATCTTGAAGTTGAAGACCACGGCACGGGATTTGTGGAAAGGTCAGCGAGGTCGGGCATTGGACTTGTGGCCATGCGCGAGCGCGCGGAGTTATTGAGCGGGAGGATCGAGTTTCTCAAGCCACCGGAGGGTGGAACGTTGGTTCGTCTCAGAGTCCCAATCGAAAAAGCGGAGCCGCATGTCCAATAAGATTTCTATCCTACTGGTCGATGACCACAGCCTGGTGCGCCGCGGGTTTCGACGCCTCCTCGAGGACGCACGCGACATTACAGTGGTCGGGGAAGCCAGCGACGGCGCCGAAGCGGTTCGACTGGCAGAGCAGTTGCGTCCGCAAGTGATCGTGATGGACTGCGCGCTTCCGGGTATGAGCGGATTGGACGCGACCCGGCGCATCCTGCAGAAGTTTCCGGATACCGCTATCTTGATGCTGAGCATGCATTCTGAAAACACCTGGGTCCATCAGGCGATGGCTGCCGGTGCCCGGGGCTACATCTTGAAGAGCGCGGTTGACATGGAGTTAGTCACGGCCATCCGCCGCGTCGTGGCGGGTGAGGTCGTGCTCGATCCGCAACTTTCTCGCGCCACCACTTTGAAGGGTGAGGGAAAATCCGGACTCACGGTACGCGAACTCGAAGTGTTGCAACTGATCGTCGCCGGCAAGTCGAACAAGGAGATTGCAGCCGATCTCGATCTCAGCGCTAACACGGTCGCGGTTCACCGTGCCAACATTATGGATGCGCTCGGAATCCACAAAACCGCCGATCTGGTTGTCTACGCCATTCGCAGTGGTCTGGTGAACATTCGGTGAACCGCAGATCTTTCCTGCGCGGGTTCGCTGGTGCTGCCTCGGCTTCGTTTCTGCCGTTGGAATTGTTCGCTGGACCCACGCCGGAAACCTTCAATCCAGGCTTCCGCCTCGTCGACGTTACCCGTTCAGCCGGCATTCAATTTCAACACAATAGCGGCGCGTACGGAGGCAAGCTTCTTCCCGAAACGCTCGGCTCAGGCTGCGCCTTTCTCGACTACGATCGCGACGGCTGGCAGGACATTCTCCTGATTAACAGCATGGACTGGCCCGGCCACAAGCGCCAAACATCTACGCTGCGGCTCTTCCACAACAACCGCGACGGTACTTTTACCGACGTAACCCACAAGGTCGGTCTCGATGTGGAGATGTACGGAATGGGCGTCGCCGTGGGCGATTACAACAACGACGGGTTCCCCGACATCCTGATTACGTGTGTTGGACAGAACCGGCTGTTCAAAAATAGCGGAAAGGGAACTTTCGTCGACGTTACCAACTCGAGCGGACTCGGCCACCGGCAAGCCCTTAGCACGTCCGCGCTGTGGTTCGATTTTGACCGCGACGGCCGGCTTGATTTGTTCGTCTGCAATTACGTGAAGTGGTCGCCCGAGCACGATGTGTTCTGCAGCCTGGATGGGAAGCATAAGTCCTACTGCACCCCCGAGGCTTACCGTGGAGAAACCTGCTGGCTGTTCCACAATCGCGGCGACGGAACATTTGAAGATGTCACGGCGACCAGCGGCATTTTCGATAGCAGTTCGAAGTCGCTGGGCGTGGCCATGCTCGACTACGACCAGGACGGCTGGCCCGATCTGCTGGTGGCTAACGACACGCAGCCCAACAAACTTTATCGCAACGCGCACAATGGCACATTTAAAGATGTCGCGGTTGAGGCAGGCATCGCTTTCAGTGCCGACGGTAAGGCGCGGGCGGGAATGGGTGTCGACGCGGCGGATTTTGATAACTCTGGTGCTGCCGGCGTGGCCATCACGAATTTTGACAACGAAATGATCGGGCTGTATCGAGCCCTCGGCAACGGCACCTATGAAGATATCGCGACCCAGGCGGGGGTTGGGCTTCCTTCCAAAACTACCTTGGGATTCGGTTGCATATTCCTCGATGCCAACCTCGATGGCGCACTGGATCTGATTGCAGCCAACGGACACATCGACGACACCGTGCGCAACATCCGCGGCAACGTCGGCTACGCGCAACCGCCGCAGCTTTTTCTAAACACGGGAAAGCGGACCTTCCGCGACGTAACTTCAGAGATCGGCGACGCATTCGGTCAGCCCAAGGTCGGACGCGGCCTGGCCTGCGGCGACTTTGATCGCGATGGTGATCTCGACATTCTCATCACGACGAACAATGGCCTGGCCTATCTATATCGCAACGACCAACTCGCGGGAAACCGCAGCATCCGTTTTCACCTGGTGGGCAAGCAATCGAATCGGGACGCAATCGGCGCGACCGTCCGGATTTACCACGAGGGCACGACGCAATCCCGCCTGATTAAGAGCGGCTCAAGCTATCTGTCACAATCCGAACTTCCCGTCACTTTCGGTCTGGGAAAGCGTGACAAGATCGAACGCGTGGTCATCCAGTGGCCCAACGGAAGAACCGAAGAATACAAGAACCTTGCGGCAGGGAAAGCCTATGACTGCGTGGAGAGCGAGGGAATCACGGCAGTCGCGAGCTTCTGAAGAGACAAGTTAGCCGGAGCTTTCCAGCGGCGGTCGTCCGAGCCTTGGCTGGCGGCTGAATCGGTGGTCTACTGAATGGGTCTTTCTCATGCCACGAAATAAGCCTCTAAACGGAGAGATGCCATGCATCTTCGAAATGTTCTCGTAAAGTTAGCACTCCCGCTTGCGCTTCTTGCGGTCGCTTTCGCGGCCAGCGGCAACGGAAAGCCAGGCACAATCAAAGGTTACGTCCTCGACTCTGCTTGCGCTTTCACCAAGAATCTCAAGAAGCCAATAAGCCCCGAATGTGCGGTCGCATGCGCGAAAGCCGGCTCACCGCTAGTAATTCTGTCCGACGACGGCACGATTTACTGGCCCATCTCTGACGCGACGCCTTCGTCCGGTCAGAACGAGAGACTCCTTCCATTTGCCGGCCAGAAGGTGACGGCCACGGGGAAGGTTTTCGAGAGAGGTGGATCCCGTGCCGTGGTCATCGACAAGGTTGAATCCATGGCGAGCTCAAAGTAGAGCGGATCATGGTTCCAGTCTGCTCGGCAATGATGCGTAGAGTCGATACAGTCGTTTATAAGTTTCCTTACGGAGAAGATGAATGAAACGACGCGAAACGATCATCGTGATGCTCGTTGTTTCCATCGCAACGATCTTTGTATCCGGGTTACAAGCCGAGGCGAAATCGAAAATGCAAAAGCAATCATTTGGTAAGACAGAAGACGGGCAACCGGTGAGTCTCTACATCCTGACCAACAAGAACGGCGTGGAAGCGGCCATCACCAACTACGGAGGCACCGTAGTCTCTCTGATTGTTCCCGACCGGAATGGCAAACGTGAGGACGTCGTACTCGGCTACGATAATCTCGACGGCTACGCGACCGGCAAGGCCTATATCGGCGCGACGGTTGGGCGCTACGCGAACCGGATCGCCCAAGCCACCTTCACGCTTGACGGCACTACTTACACTCTGGCCAAGAATGACGGTGACAACCACCTGCACGGCGGTTTCAACAAGCGGGTGTGGACAGCGAAAGATGTTTCCAGCAGCGCGGGGCAGGCGCTGGAATTAACCTATTTAAGCAAGGGTGGAGAAGAAGGCTTTCCAGGAAACCTGCCGGTCAAAGTGGTGTATACGCTCACGGACGAGAACGAACTAAGGATTGATTACACTGCGACGACCGACAAAGACACGGTACTCAATCTCACCAATCACGCTTACTTCAACCTTGCAGGTCAAGGCAACGGAGACATTCTGCAACAGCAGATCATGATTCGCGCAGATCGATTCACTCCAATTGACGCAACCTCGATTCCCACCGGCGAACTGCGAAGCGTCAAAGGGACTCCCTTCGACTTCACGAAAATGACCGCCATTGGTGCCAGGATCGATCAGGATGATCAGCAGCTAAAACTGGGAAGAGGCTACGATCACAATTTTGTGCTGAACGGCGATACCATGAGAGCCCTGTTTCTCGCGGCGCAAGGTTATGATCCGCATTCCGGCCGTCTGCTTGAGGTGTTGACCACGGAGCCGGGCATCCAGCTCTACACCGGGAATTTTCTCGACGGTATTCACGGAAAGGATGGCAAAGTCTACAACCGCCGCTACGCGTTCTGCTTCGAAACCCAGCATTTCCCGGACTCGCCGAATCATCCCAACTTTCCCACCACGGAGCTCAAGCCCGGACAGCATTTTCAGTCGACGACTGTCTACAAGTTCTCGACCAAGTAATCTGCGGGCATTAGGAACTTACGGCTTATTGAGTCGGTGACCATGGGCGGCGATCGCGCCTCGCAACCGGCCTCGCCAGTTATTTCAGTTTCACAAAGAGCAAGACGAAGATTGCCCAGACTCCAACCGTCATGGGAAACAGGGCCGCTTGTGCTTCCCGCAATGAGCCTCCTCGTGGAAGGGCAAGAGAGAGGAAGAACATCGCCACCGCGGTGAGTATTCCGAGGATCAGTTTGCTTTTCCAGGTCATCGTCGTTTTTCCTCGCGTTCTGGTTTCGCCTTCTTCAGTTACTAAAATCTTCGTAGGGCAGTAGCGCACATTCTACGCCGGCACCGAGTTACCGTGTGATATTGGAACTGGTTCGTGCGGCTCGATCCGTTTTCCCTCGCTGACGGCGGCCTCTTCCCGCGGCTAGCCCGAAACTACCCGAACAATCTCTTAACAATAAAGTGACAACTGTACGGCATCCCGAATACGACCGGCGCGTCCAACCATGTGTACGAGTTTGGTGCGGTTTTCGAGCGGGGCCGGGGGATGCGGGTAACCCCGGTTGCAACTTGGAAAGCACGATCAGCAGGAACACAATTTGTAGGAGAAGAGCCATGTGGATGAGGTCATGCGCAGTTTGTAAGGCACTTTTGACCAAGCTCCGGTTGAGCAAGTCCGTCCGCTGTCAATGCGGGTGGGAGTGGTAGAGCGGGACGGCTAGAGAGACGAAAAACAAAAAAGAGGGAGATGGCTGTGGCTAAAGTAATTGAGTTTTACGTACCGAATAATTTCCGAAGAAGAGTGAAATGGGTTTCGCCGGAACGGCGCGGGAAGGTTCTCGCGTTCGGTACCGCGAACTCCCTTGCTGCGCCAGCCGGACTTGGCACCGGCGCAGGCGATTTTGGTAACACCACTGCACTGGAGAAGATTGTTCTCTCCTAGTGCCGCGGCCCCCGCCGCCGGTCGCGATAGTTGACGCCTCGGGCGCAATGACATCGGCTCGCGTCCGCCACGAATCTGGTTATTGCGAGCGACTGGCAAAACGCAAGACCTTGCGCGCGCTTCGCTTTCGTGCAAAAATCGCGCTTCCATCTGACGTGACTTCTCAGAGTGTGATCGCCGGGCCAGGCCAGCCTGCCAAGATGGGTTCTTGCGCAGTGCCTAAATGTTCAACCATCGAGGTGGCCAATGACCGAGCAGCAAGAGACGAAAGCGGGCAGCAAGACCGGATTCCTCCAGCGAAAGAGCGTGATCGCGGCAGTTGCGTTGCTCGTAGCGTTGGTCGCGTGCGTGACAGTGGTTCTGATCTTCGCGGTACACAACAGCCTGCAGGTACCGAGGATCGAACGACCCAAAGACGTCGTGTGGCTGCCGCAGAACTGGACCGAAGACCAGCGCCACCGCTACTACCACACCGCGCAGGGAAGCGAACTCCTGCCCTACGCCTGGTTTCTGGCACTGGAGCAACCGCGTTTCAGTCTTACCGGCGCGCCTCCGTTCAAAGACGATCGCTACCTGCAAGGCTTCGGATTTATCCCGGACCAAGTCTACGAGCAGAACTCCGACGCCCTGCCGGTTGGCTTTACCCGCGATGATCGTTTCGTCGATCCTTACACCGGACAGAAACTCGCGGTGCTGGGAATCAGTTGTGCGGCTTGTCACACCGGCGAACTTTTCTACGGCGGCAAGGCAATCAGGATCGATGCCGGTCCATCGCTGATCAATCTGCAGAAGTTTACCGAGGCGCTCGGTCTCGCAGTGACCTGGACTTATTACGATCCGCTCCGCTTCCACAGATTTGCCGCTCGCGTGCTTGGTCCCAACCACCCGCACGCCGATCAGGTTCGCCTGCGGCAGGCGCTCAAATACTATCTCGATACGACTTTCACCGAGTTCAAAGCAACCCTTCCTCTCTTTCCGACCCCCGAGGGTTACGGCCGCACCGACGCGCTAGCGCGAATTGGCAACTTCGTTTTCGGTACGGAATTGAACAATAACAAGAACCTGATAGTGGGGAACGCACCTGTAAACTATCCGCCGATCTGGGATGCATCGTGGATGGATTGGGTCCAGTACAACGGGTCGATCCAACAGCCCATGGGCAGGAATGTCGGCGAAGCGCTGGGGGTGCGTTCGCGCATCAACCTTCTGGGTTATCCCGGCCTACAGTTTCAGAACACTATTCGCGTGGAGAATCTGCACGAGATCGAGACTTTGCTGGGTGGCTCAGAGCCGGGCAAAGGTATCTGGTCGCCGAAGTGGCCGGAAGAAATATTAGGAAAGATCGATCGCGGCCAGGCAGCCAAAGGCGAGCAACTCTACAACCAACTCTGCCTGCACTGCCACCAGCCCGCGATGAATTCCGATGAGGGCCGCAAGCCAGAGCATTGGACGAACTTCACCGACAGCCAAGGCAGACAATTCTTTAAAGTAACCATGATTCCTTTGGCGGAAATCGGAACCGACCCGAAGGAAGCTCAGAACTTTCACGACCGAAAAGCCGACAGCGGACCGCTGGGCAAGGGGACAATCTCAGCCGGCGATGGCCTGACGTTCATTACGCAAACCGTGATTGAGCAGGCTTACGCGCAGCTCAACCTTACGCCTGAGCAACAGGAACAATGGAACGGGTACCGGAAAAACGAGCTTCGCGAGCCGCTGGCCTACAAGGCCCGTCCGCACAATGGAATTTGGGCGACGCCTCCTTACCTTCACAATGGTTCGGTGCCCAACCTATTTGAATTGCTGTCGCCGGTTGCAGAGCGGTCCAAGGTTTTCTATCTCGGAAACAAACAGTTCGATCCCGTCAAACTCGGTCTCGACACCAGTCCGCTCAAAGGCGCCAGCGAATTTCGTGTGGATCTACCCGGCAACTCCAACGCCGGACACGAATTCAACGACGGCCCCAAAGGCAACGGCATAATCGGCCGCAAGCTCACGCCAGAAGAACGCATGCAGATCATCGAGTATCTGAAAACGCTGTAGGGGATCGCTTCTGGGAATAAGATAAGTTTGACACCTCGCAGGCGCGCCGACTATCGGACAGTTGCAGGGAGGTTTCTCCGTGAAACGCTTCGCTCTGGCTTTCTCGTTCATTTTGGCGACTGCGTTCGCATTTCACAATGCCGCTCCAGAAACCACTTCTGGCATCACCATACAAGGCGTGGTCCTACAGGTACCCGGAGGGCAACCGATTAAAAAGGCAAATTTGCAGTTGCGTCCACACGACGCGCAGTCCAAAGGCCAATATTCTGCCACTACTGATACGGAGGGTCGATTCAAAATCGACGATGTAAAACCCGGACGATACGTGGTCACGCTCGATCATCCCGGGTTTGTTCAGGCTTCCAGAGGACGGTCGACATCTATTTTGCTCTTACCTGGCCAAGGCAAAACCGACCTGGTCTTTCACATGCAACCCGCCGCCGTAATCACTGGGAAGATCGTGGATCTCGATGGTGATCCGATGCGCGATGTGACCGTCAGCGCGGAGCGGGTTGCCTCTGCATTGCGAGGGATGGGATTCCATGACTCACGCACCAAATGATCTAGGCGAATTTCGCATCTCCGATCTGCAGGCAGGGCGATACACGATTACGGCCCTTCCGCCGCAAGGATCCGTGGCCTCAAACCCACCGGAAAAAGACAACCCGAAGGACCACATGATTTATGCCGCGACCTATTATCCAGGCACTCTTGACAAGCAGCAAGCCGTAGCGGTCGAGGTTCATCCGGGAGACGAAGTCCCGATCAATTTTGGAGTCCTAACCAGCTCAGCGTACCGGGTTACGGGCACGATCATAGGATTGCCGAGTAAAGACATGGGTAACATTATGCTGTCCCGCAAAGATCAAGGGGGCGACCAATTTCAGGAGCTAGCTGAAGGAGGCAAGTTTGAGTTTCAGAATGTCTTGCCCGGATCCTACACGGTAAGCCTGATGGTCGTCTCTGGCTTGGCCGCAGGACAGCCACACATGGAGAGGATACGGGTGGCCACACCGATCGAAGTTACGAAGGCGAATGTCGACGGGCTGCGGCTCCAACCCGACCCAGGCGGAGATGTTCGAGGAAGATTCCGTATGGATACGGGCCAGAAATTCGATTGGACCCAGTTGAATGTCGCGCTTGTTCCTGTCGATGAGCGCGATGCCCAGATCGCATTTTCAGGCTCGTTCGGCTCCCAGCTAGCGACCGGCCTAAACAAGGACGGCGCCTTTGAGTTGAAGAGTGTGCCAGGCGGTAATTACCAACTGGTGGTCGGAGCCAAGTCGAACAACTTGAGTGACTACATTACGAAATCAGTAAGCGTCGAAGGCCGAGACGTTACCGATTCCGGATTTGTCGTCACCTCGGGAGCGTTTCTCGATGTGGTAATCAGCGCAAATGGGTCGACGATTGAAGGAACAGTCATAGACAGCAAGGGCAAACCGGTCGCGTATGCTACGGTTGTCGATGTTCCAAGCGCGGATCGCCGGCCGAGACGGGACCTCTATCAGCAAGTCGACACCGACGCACTCGGCCACTTCAGCTTGCGCGGCTTGAATGCCGGCAAGTACACGGTGCTGGCTTTCGATGACCTGGAGGAGGATACGCACCAGCCGGAATTCTTGGAGGCTTTTGAGGGCTTCGAGGAACACGTCCAGCTAGATGAAGGTACTCGGAGTACTGTCACTTTAAAGGTTATTTCTGCAGACGTTGAAGCCCCGTAGGCTCTGAGCCATCGGCCCATCCGGAACATTCAGTTGCCTTGGGCAAAAATTTCTCCGGGCGATCGCTTGTGATTTCACTGCTAAAGAAACGACATTAGGATCAAAAATCCCGGTTCATATCAGCAAAATTGATTAGATCTTAGTGTGTGGCGTCGGCCAAAAGCACGAAAGCGAAGCTCTGGACGTTCTTGCTGAAATCGCCACCACGCCAGTAATCCGCTCTGCTTCGGCGCACTCATCAACACAATCTATCCCGCCAACTTTAGGATAAACTTTAGAAGAAAAACGGAGACGCATACCCATGATTGAACGACTTAAGGAAAGCCACGGAGCGGCGATCGGTTTCAAAGTTGTCGGAAGGGTTACCGCCGACGAAGTCAAAGCGTTTGAGCCGCAAATTGAATTTGTCATTGCAGAACGGAAAGAGCGGCCCATCGGCATCCTCGCCGACCTATCGCAAATGCAGGGTGCGGATTGGAAAGCTCGCTGGGATGAGATGCGCTTTCTGCAGAAATACACCGACCACATTGCGCGCATGGCGGTGGTCGGCGCCGACAAGTGGGAAGAAGTAGTCGCGATAGTCCTCGCCGGAACCGCCGTTCTTCAGGCCGAGACCCGCTACTTCACAACCTCCGAGATCAATTCAGCATGGGAATGGGTCCGCACCAGCAAGAACGCCGATCGCATCCCGGTACGAACCATGTATGTCGGTTCAGGTCTCTTCAAGGACTACATCCCCAAGTACACGGACCTGTAACAAACATGATCGGCTGCCGCCGATGGACAGAAGAGCACATGCAGATCATCGAATATTTGAAGAAGTTACTGAGACTCCCGCTGGACGGGTCCGTGGCCTGACGTCACCCATCGTTACCTCGGCATGAAATTTCAGATCGAGGGAAAAACTTCACTACGGTTGGGCCCGCCTAAGCGCTCAGACGGTGCCTACCAATATTACTGCCGCGCTGACAGGCTATGCCTATCAACTATTCCACGTAAGGGAATCCGCGCCGGACAGACGATTGGCGGGCCTGAAGGTGTAACTTTCATGTTTTGTGTGACGCAGGCGGTGATATAGTCTCTCCGTTCCAACTCGGGGTCATCCGGGAAATCTCGACTCAAACAAAAAGGAGCTTTACATGAAGAACACTCTCATCTGCAAGATATTCACCTTGGCTGTCGCCGTATCGCTGTCCGCCACGTCGGCCCTGGCCGGAGGCTCGGACGCTTTCAACCGTCCGCACCTCGGAACGAACTGGGTTGTATTAACTGGTGGCAGCCTCTCCATCTCGAACCACGAACTGGTTGGCACATCCGGGTCGCTCGGCTACTTAAAGGGTTCGAGCAAAGACACGGCTGCCTCTGCCGTTGTGTTCTTGGGTGGTACCGACCTGGAATACGGTGCCGTCGCGCTGGGCAACATAGCCGGAGGCAACAACGCCTTTGTGAAGATCCAGGCCCAGAACGGTGCTGGGACGTTCGACCACGGCGCTTTCTATACCGGCAATAACGGCAGCGGTACGTTCTTCACGCTCTCGAGCCCCGTGCCCAGCCCGGCCATCTTGGATGTGTTTTTCTGCGGTACCACCGCGACCATGAGGATCACGAGTGCGGCCGGCGTCCAGATCTACACCAATAACTACGGGACGACGTTCGGCCCTGGCGGCGGCCTCGGAACCTATGGTTCGATCGGACTTGATAATTATGTCGGCTTCGGGAGCGGCTGCAAAGATGCGCAGGTGCACGGGGTTCCCGCCTCTAAGATGCCGCGTGACATTGACCCGTCTCTCGTGAAATAAGTGAGGTATCTAGGCGCCGCCATATTCAGGTGAGACTGTCAACGCCGCTAAACTACTCTTCTACTCTTCAGGGTGCCCCAGGTTCGCGTCCGTTACTCTGGACGCTAACCTGGGTCCAGGAGTATTCGTGGTCGCTCGCCGTCTGTTTTCGTTTCCCAATCTATAGCGGTCCACGCGGACTCGACTTCGATGATCCCAACTTCCCGCAGCGGCGCTCGCTATCTCCACCATCTTTTCTCGTGGCCCGACGGTGGCCCAGCCTTTCGCGTTCTTTGCGAAGGCTGGGGCTTTTCGCCTCGCCCCATGTTAAAACGCGTGCTCTGACTTTCGCTCTGTACCGCCCCGGCTGAAACAGCCGGAAATCCCTCAGCCCGAAGCGGCGTCGATCTGTTCGTGAAAGGGCGGCAGGGGAGTGTGCAGACAGCACGAACCCCAGCCGCCCTCGGTACAGTCCGGATTCCCAAATCGGAACTGGGCCCGCAGCCCCTCCATTTTCTCCTTGATCTCACCCTCCCACTTCCGATAACATATATATGTATAAATTATCTCTAAGATAATCTACGATCTTTGGCAACCTGACCGCGAGCGCAGCTTTCTGGCCATTCCAGGGAGTAGTCCGACCAAATCCAAAACGGAACCGCAGGCCTTGAAAAGCACATAACTCTAATGTTTCCAAGATTTTGCCTCGAACTACCTTTAGAACCATAGATCTAGGAGGCAAGAAAATTTCCGGCCCTTTGTTTTCTAGATTTTGCGCGAAAATGAGAGTTTTTTTGAGCTAAATTCTGCACCAGAATGTGTGCAGAAGGATCAGGGCTGCCGAACGCGACGGGCCCGGGCCAAGGGCGCTTAGCTGGTCGCACGCGCCGATCGCGCCGCGCTATGCCGCTCGGCGTTGGCGTAGTGGGAATTCTTCACCGCGTACATGCGGCGGTCGGCTTCCGCCAGCAGGTGCTCGGCGTTTGTGCCATCCGCGGGGTAGAAAGCCTGGCCGATGCTCACCGAAACCAGACCCTCGCCGCAAACGACTTTTCCGACGTCTGCGATGATGGTTTCGACACGTTGCGCCATTTCTGCGGCCGCTTCCGAGTTGAGACCCGGGGCAATGACAATGAATTCGTCGCCGCCCATGCGAGCCGCATAATCGTATTCGCGGCAGGACTCTTTCAAAGCCTCGGCAAACATCTGCAGCAGTTTGTTGCCTTGAAAGTGTCCGAAGCGGTCGTTCACTTGTTTGAAACCGTTGAGGTCGGAGACGAACACCGCCAGCGGCAGATTGGAGCGCTTGCATCGCGCAATCTCGCGATCGAGGTGCAGGAAGAGCGAGCGCGCGTTAGGAAGCCCGGTCAGATAGTCGGTAGTCGCCGAATCCTCGGCTAAGCGGTATTTCAGCGCATTTTCGATGGTAAATCCGAGTTTAGAGCTGATTGCGAGCAGAATTCGCAGGTGGTCCTTGGTGAACGCGTCCTGGTGAGTGCGATACAGCGCCAGCACTGCAACTACACCTGACACTCCCTTGAGCGGCACGGCCAGCGCCGAGCGCAGCGTGCTGTACTTGGTCGGATCATTGAGGTATCCGGGCTCGACCGATGGATTGCCATTCAGAATCGGCTTGCTGTTCTGCGCAACCCATCCCGATAAACCTTCGCCAAGCGGAATCCTCAAAGATGAGAACAAGCGAAAGTTATCGCCGCTGACGAACTCCGGAGTAAGTAGGTTGTCCTGTTTGAGATAGACCGCCATCGAGTCATATGGCACCAGCCGCTTGAGCCGCACCGAGAGCATGGACAGCGTGTCGTCGACGCTCAGCGAGTTGCCCAGGTCATGACTCAGCTCGAACAGCATTTGCGCCTCTTGCCGCGCCGCGGCGATGTAGGAAAGATAATCACGGCGTTGTTCTGGCAGTTGCGGAGGAGATGTTTCGGATTCGGCGAAACCCGCAGCCGGGGCCGATCCACGTTCAACTTTAATGTCGGTCGATAGTTTTGCCGGAGTTTTCGGAGGCTGCGCGTGCGCGAGTTTTTCCAGCTCAACATAACGGCGTTGCAAAACCTGAACCACGCGTGGGTCGAAACTCTTGCCCGCTTCGTCGACCACGCGGGCCATGGCTTCATCCAGCGGCAGCGCACGGCGGTATTGCCGATCGGTAGCCAGGGCATCCAGGCAATCGACGGCCGCCAGGATTCGCGCCCCGATCGGTATGGCTTCGCCTTTCAGTCCGTTGGGGTACCCGCTGCCGTCCCATTTCTCATGATGCGCGCTAACGATGGGCACGACGGGATAAGGGAATTCCACCTGTTCCAGAATCTCTGCCCCAATAATGGGGTGAATCTTCATCTTTTCAAATTCTTCCGGTGTGAGTTTGCCGGGCTTGGAGATGATGTGTTCGGGAACCGCGAGCTTGCCGATGTCATGCAGAACCGCAGCGGCCTGCAACGCTTCGGTTTCGTCTTCGCTTAAACCAAGATCCTTAGCGAGCTCGATGGCGTAGATGCGAACCCGCTGCAGATGATCGTGAGTGGTATGATCTTTGGCTTCGATTGCCAACGCGAGGGCTTCGATAGTTCGCAGGTGAAGATTGGATACCTGCTCAGCATGCCGGGTTTCGTCCTCGAGCTTGCCGAGATAAAGCCGATACGAGCGATACATCAGATACACGGGAGGCAGAACTAGAAGCGAGGACTGCCATCCAATATGCCGATTCAGGAAGCTCACTAAACCAGCGATCGCCGCGCCCACGAGGTAGTAAGGGAAAGACCAGAAATAGCATTCGGACCATACCTTCAAGACTGGCTTGCCTTCAAACAATCGGATGATGGTCGCCATAGCGAAGGTATTGAAAGCGAAATATGTGATAGCCACCAGAAGCAACGCCAGGGGATCGCTGCGATGCAGTCCATGAGTTGTGACGGCTTGGTATACGACGTAGGCCGCGGCTGTTCCGACCGGCAATTGCGAAAGATTGAAGATGACGTGGATCGATTTGAGGTTGGAGGATCTCCAGTAAGACTGAACCAGAACCGCCGCGAACCCGATCACGAGGGTTTCCGCGAAGCTCATCTCCAGAACCCCCAGGAGAATGAACAGGAAGTTCACCGACATGGTTCCATTGATGCCGGGTAATTTTATTTTCAAGGATGAAGCCAAAAGGGCGACGGCAAGGTAGCACAGGAACTTGAGCGGATCCGTCGATTGCCAGTTCGACAGTGCAATGTAGAAGCACCCCACCGCGGCAAGCGCCATACCTGCGATAAACACTTGTGCGCCAACCTGACGGGGCGTGCTTTGGGACATTAGAAGATTCTGGCTCAGGGTGAAGGAAATGTCCGGGCAAAACGAGTCCGGCCGATTACCATCGTGTTCTGCTTATGATTCAATGAGTTAGGCACACCGGCGACCTGCTTTCATGGATGTGAAGTGAGGTTCTGCCGGATGGATTCGAGTCCGCAACACGCAGGTGTCGGTGCTAGGCTAATCGCGGAGTGTATCCATCCTCAATATCCGCACCGGCCTGGCGCAGGAGGTTTGCGATCTCGCTGGCAGGCATCCTGCTCGCCACACTTCCTGTATGCGCAGTTGAAGTCCAGGGTTCGACCTCGAAGACCAGGGCGGCAGAATCCTGGTCGGTCAGCTACAAGCCGTTGCGGTTAGTCAATGGGTCGCCGATTGTGTTCCATGTAGTTTCGCCGGAGCCATTAAAGTCGCTTGACGGTAAATGGCTTGAGCATGAAGTGTTCTTTTCTTCTGATTCGCAGGGCAAGGTGTGGTATGGACTCGCCGGCGCGAGCCTGGAAACGCGGCCAGGAAATCACTCGCTGGAGCTCAAGGGCGTAGCTGCAACTGGAAAGGATCTGTCGTTTCAAAAACAAATTGCGATTGGGAAAGGAAAATATCACAGCATCGCAGCCAGTGTTCCCAAGCAATACACGGAACCCAACGCCGAGCAGCTTCAGAAAATCGATCAAGATAAGGCGCTCAAAGAGCGCGTGTTTGCACATGTGACTCCGGAGCGTGAGTGGGCCGGAAGCTTTCGCCCGCCGGTGAAGGCGCAGATCTCCGATGTGTTTGGAACCTCCCGCACCTTCAATGGAAAGGTACAGAGCGTGCATCAGGGGCTCGACTATGCCGTCCCGGAAGGCACGGCGGTCGCTGCGGTAAACAGCGGAACGGTTCTGCTGGCGCAACCGTTATACTTCGAGGGCAATTGTGTGGTGCTTGATCATGGTCAGGGTTTACTCACTCTTTACATGCACCTTTCCAAGATCGAGGTAAAAGAGGGCGATCGCATCACCAGCGGGCAGAAACTCGGAGTGAGCGGTGGAACGGGGCGCGCCACGGGACCGCATCTGCACGTGGCGGTGCGCTGGCAGGGGGTTTACTTGAATCCGGAAACTTTGCTAAGTCTCCAATTGCCATGACTTCTTACGCGGGGAGTGTTCTGTCCCGGGACGCAGGCTCGGCGAAGAGTGAAGCGTATCTTTGAGATCCAGATTACGAATTAAGCGGTGGAGATAATTTGCATGGACGCCAAGAATGAGCGCGGCCTCCGTATAGTTCCCCTTAGTCTGCTCCAGCGCTTCAACGATTAGCTGCTTCTTTAGTTCTTTCACCTGGATGTGATATTTTGCGCCTTCAGAGCACGGGGTAAGTCCTTTCTCCATGATGGATTCCGGCAGATCCTCAGGCTGAATCACATCCGACGCACTCAGCACCAGCGCATGCTCGATGGCGTTCTCCAGTTCGCGTACATTGCCGGGCCAGTCATAATTCGAGAGGCACACTCTTGCCTCGGGAGAAAGTTTCTTGCTTTTGGTATTGGATTTCTTGACGTATTTGGCGATGAAGTAATCGGCCAGCATCCCTACATCTTCGCGACGCTCTCGAAGCGGAGGCATGACTAACGATAGAACATTGAGTCGATAAAAAAGATCCTTGCGGAACGTTCCAGTCTTCACGGCTTCTCCGAGATCCTTATTGGTAGCGGCGATGAGACGTATGTCCACGGAAATTGGACGAATCCCGCCTACGCGCTCGAACTCGCGTTCCTGCAGCACGCGCAGCAGTTTGACTTGCAGCGCGGGCGCAAGCTCTCCAATTTCGTCGAGGAAGACAACGCCACCGTTCGCCATTTCCAAACGGCCCTTCTTCTGCGCAACCGCGCCCGTGAACGCGCCTCTTTCGTGGCCGAATAATTCGCTCTCCAGCAGGCCCTCCGGAATGGCGGCGCAGTTGATCGCGATGAACGGCTTAGTCGACCTTGGACTGTTGCGGTGGATGGCGCGAGCCGCCAGTTCTTTCCCAGTGCCGCTTTCGCCCTGCAGTAGCACGTTCGAGTCGGTCGGCGCGACTCGCCCCAGGAATTGATAAACGTCCTTCATCCGGGGGCTTTCGCCAACCAGGTTGTGGTCAAGATTGATCTCTGCTGAAAGCCGGAGGTTTTCCTGTTCCAACCATTGCATTCGGCGAGCGTTCTCGAGCGCCACCGCGGAAATGCCCGCAATGGCCGCCACCAACTGGAGGTGATCTTCGTTGAAGCGGCTGTTTGCGTCGCACGTATCGAGATAGATGCAGCCGGTTACTTTATCGAACATGATCAGAGGCACGCACAACAACGAGCGCACCTGGCAATTGACCAGGCTCTCCACCTCGGCCAAACCATTCGAGCCGGGGACGTCAGCTCCCAGAATCGCGAGACCTTCTTTCATGACTTGACGGGTAATGGTGCGGCTGATGGGGACCGGCAACACGGACTTGGCAATACGATGGCGCGCGAAGACCGAGGCGAAGGGCTCGTCGCCTTTGCCATCCAGCAATATGGCACCGCGCTCGGCTGGCAGTACCTCAAAAATCAGGTTGAGGATTTGTCCTTGCAGTTCGTCGAGATCGCGGATGGAATGTACGGCTCGGCTGATCTTAAGCAGTGCGTTCAGGTTGCGCGCGACACTGGAGTTTGCCGGAAGCTCTTGGAGAATTCGATCGGGCTGCAGGTAGAGCACATCTTGTGGACGAAACTGCGCCGTCGCCTGGGTCATACTGTCTTCGTACTCAACCCGGCCGGCAGCCGGTTCCTCGGCTTCGTCATTGAGCAGCAACAAAAAGATCGAATCGCCAACGGATATTTGGTCCCCGTGACGCAGGTGTGCCTCTTTGACGGCCACGCCATTCACCAATGTCCCATTACGGCTATCGAGGTCCCGTATTTTGTAACCGTCGCTGTCCTGACTGAGTGCGCAGTGGCGACGCGACAGGGATGGGTCGCTGATGGAAAGCAAATTGGATGGGTCGCGGCCAATGTGAATCTCCGCGTTGGGGAGAGCAAAAGTTAAATCTTTGGACGGTCCAGCGATCACGAAAAGCCTTGGGTTCACTGCAATCCCCTCGTCACATGCACTCCTCTGTAACACACTTTTTGCTGGATTTACAAAACTATCTGCGCTAGTTCCACTATCCGAACGGATAGTTGGGCTATCTGTTCGGATAGTTATTTTGGGGCTGCAGGGGGCGATCCCGCGCTGTTAGCAGAGAATGCGACCTAATTAAATCAGTTAGTTAGAACCGAATTGTCGGCGCTCGACCGCCCCCATGGCCGTGGTCCGCTACGTGCACTTGGGATCATAAGCCCTGACTTGGCGAAGCGATGGGGGAAGCGCTTTTGGCAGTCTTGCTGGGAATGGGCTGAATCGGGAGTCTGGCGACCCCCTCATCAGACTCCCGATTTTTTCCGTTTGCTCCATGGGAATATGGACAAGATCTTTGTGGATGAGGCACTCCAAGCATATCGGGATAAGACAGGGGACATGCGCCCCTGGCACTTACTGCCTGTCGCCGTTACCAGTGACATTCTGATGGATGCTCAGCGGCGCAAGAGCTGCCGTCACGGGAAATTTCCTCAGCCAGCCGCCGCCGACGGCTGCGTCGACGGTTGAGAGTTCGGTTGGTCCACAGGAACTCCATCGCGAAAGCTCACACTTCTACCTGAGATCGCTGGAACGCGTTCGCCCGGAACCAGAATGCCGACCAGATTCAGCGGATCAGCGGCGGACAGGATGACCGTTTCTCCGGTCGGCGGCATTTTTCGCGTGGCTCGCAAAGACTCTACCGCAACCGGCAAGGCAAACTGCTCACCGAGGAATCCATCCACGAAACGGCCACCGCGAATTTCGCCGCGATCCTCCAGCCGGCGAAATGCCATTTGCAATTCCCTCCATTTGGGCAGATTCGCCTCTCTCGCCAGCACATCCCGGAAGACGATCCCGTAGCGTTTCAGCAGCATCCAGCAAGTGGCCTCGACCGTCCGATTGCGCTCGACATCCTGCTCGGTATAAAGCAGAGCCCATCGTCCCGAGCTGTGGCGCGGACGTGCGGTACGCCCACTGCCTTGTCCGGCACGCCGTTTCGGATCAATGAGAGAGCGCAGGTTATCGAAGCCGTCGGCAGTGACCACTCCAGCGGCCACCAGTTCCCACAGAGCCGTTTCGACTTCGGCCTTGAGTTTGTCGGTGCCGCGGACGATATCCGCGAAGAATGAGGCTCCGCGCTCGCGCAAGAAATCCAGCACCTGGCGGGCGCCGTCACTCAACCCACGTGCTTCAGGCCGACTGGCGGCGGGATTGTGTGAAGTCATCCAGTCTGCCTCTTCACGAACGAAGAATGTTATCGGAGCGACGCTGGTGGGGATGACGCGCCGCTTGCCCGCGGCCGAATCTTCGAGGGTTGCCGGATGCGGAGACAGGCGTCCCCAGCCTACCGCGCCAGTCAGGCAGAGTTGATCCAGCCACTGAGGATCGTAGTTCGCAACGCGCCTCGCTAGGATTTGCCGCTCCCACGCATTGGCCGGGATTTCGAATCCTTGAAGCTGGCGCAGAACTTCGAGCGTGGCCCGTTCACCCTGGACCTGTGTGCCCGGCGAGACGTGCTGCCAGCGAAGCAGCCAGCGCATGAACTGCGCTGCCGTTATAGGCTCGATCTGCTTGCGTAGAGTCGCGACCGTGAGTCGATGAATTCGCGCCAGCAAACGGCGCTCGCACCATTCGAGTTCGTGTGGCGCGGGCGCCCCCGCCCGCGGCCCTCGATCGGTAAACTTGCCGCGCAAGATTGCTCCACTAGCTTCCATACGGAGCAAAGCGACTTCGATTTCAGAAGATGGCAGTTCGAGCAATGATGCAAGTTGTTCGGCGGTGACGGGACCTAAGTGTGTTATCCAACCGGTGACCAGAGCCAGCAGAACGTCATCCCGAGAGGGAAGTGTGCTCTCAATTTCGACGATCTCCCGGTCAAAACTCGCATCGGGGAAGAGCAAGGAAAATATCTGGGCGCGCTCGGCTGCGACCCAATATCGTCGGTCGCCGCTGTGCGCGTTTAATGCCCGATTCTGCTGTACGAGCACGGCAAAATGGGTGGTCCAATCTTCGACAGACACGTGGGGACAGCCGCCCTCGGCTGTCCGGTCGATGGAAGCTCGATAGCTTGGTGTCGAATATTCTTTATCTGTTGCACTAGAAAAACCCTGCTCAGCTTCGCTGAACTGGACAGCCGAGGGCGGCTGTCCCCACGCGGGCACAGCGATCAATGTGTGCAGCACGTCGTGCAGTTCGTCTGCGTCGCGGACATCCGGCCGCGCTTCTTGGCGGACTTGCGCAATTGCTGCGGGATCGAGCTTCCCAACTTCGTCCAGTACCGATTCCGGCAGGATCCGCCGCATCTCCACCGCGCGCGCGCGTCTCTCTTCGAGCGGTGCGTCGTCGAGATAGGCATAGGGATTCGCATTCAGAATTTCGTGCGAGAATTGCGACGGCACAGGCGTGTCCACGGCCACGCAGCGGATGCGGCCATCAGCCATCCCGCGCAACAGATTCTTGAGTCCATCCAGATCCATGGCCTCGGTGAGCACGTCTTTCATGACCTCATTCACGAGAGGATGGTCGGGAATCTGAATGTCTCCCGCAATATTCTCCTGGCAGGCGGCGACGTCGGGGAATACCGAAGCTAACAAATCGTCCGAACGCATGCGCTGAATCTGCGGCGGCACTTTCTTGCCCCCTTGAAAACGTAATAACGCCAGAGACCGATTGGCGTCCCAGCGCCAGCGGGTTCCGAAGATGGGTGAAGCCAACGCGGCCTGCTCCAGGATTGGCTGCACCGTCTCTGCATTGAGGAAATGAAAAACGTCAGCCAGAGGGAAACTGTGTTGCTCGGCCAGCGCGATGTTCAACCCGTTGTCCGTAGCTGCAGCTTGAAGTTCAAAATTGAAGCTGCGGCAAAACCGCTTTCGCAGTGACAAGCCCCATGCTTTATTGATTCGTCCTCCGAACGGGGCGTGGATCACCAGTTGCATCCCGCCGCCTTCATCGAAGAAACGTTCGGCGATGATTGTCTGCTGCGTGGGCACAGCTCCGAGCACGGCGCGTCCCTGCAAAATGTATTCGATCATTTGCTCGGCGCCCGAGTCGTCGAGGCCGCATTCTTCTTTCAGCCACGCAACCGTTTCCGCGACGTCGGGCTGGCTGAAAGAGACTCCGATGGGCGAGGTGTTCGGCAGCCGGTCGCTGATCTCTTGCCGCAGATCGGCAATATGCAGAGAGAGCTCTTCGGTTCGCGCCGGAGCTTCGCCGCGCCAGAAGGGAACGCTGGGCGGCGCGCCGTGCGCATCCTCCACCAGCACGCGTCCGGATTTGCCTTCGACGCGGCGAATTCGCCACGAGGTGTTGCCCAGCAACATGATGTCGCCCGCGTTGCTCTCTACGGCAAAGTCTTCGTCGAGTGTGCCCACGACAATTCCTTCGGGCTCGGCGACGACGGTAAACAGCGCCGTTTCGGGTATCGCGCCGCCGCTGGTTATTGCCGCCAGCCGCGCGCCGCGTCGCGCACGCAGTTTGCGATTGATGCGATCGCGATGGATGTAAGCGCCATAACGCCCGCGCCGCGCGGCAATACCCTCGGAGAGCATTTCGAGAACCGCTTCGTAGGTTTCGCGCGAAAGATTGCGATACGGATACGCGCGCCGCACCAAGGCAAACAACTCGTCTTCGTCCCATCCAGGTTCGGGTGGCGCGGACACTCCTGTCCCCGTGTCAGAAGATGCCAGTAATTCTTCTTCGATTTTGGTAGCGCGATTTTCGCCACCATTAGACGCGGACAAGAGTGTCCGCGCCACACTAGTCGATGCGCAAATGGCGACGATCTGCTGGGCCAGAATGTCCAGCGGCGAATCTGGGATCATGATGCGATCGAGATCCCCTTGGCGGATGGCGCGCACCAGGGCCGCGCACTCCTGAAGTTCATCGCGAGTGGTTACGAAAAAGCGTCCCTTGGGCACAGCGCCACGCCAGTGACCCGAGCGTCCCACACGTTGCAGAGCCACGGCAATAGCTCGCGGGGAGCTGATTTGTACAACCAGGTCCACCGTGCCGACATCAATTCCTAATTCGAGCGGAGCGGTCGCGACCAGCACTTTGACTTCGCCATCTTTGATCTTCTTCTCCGCAGCCAGGCGCAACT
>Ga0116217_10000562_pt1 | contig 37748 bp, 32 predicted proteins | sample Sb_taG_6_FD_89697 | JGI IMG/M metagenome (GOLD analysis project Ga0116217, IMG submission 89697) | Peat soil microbial communities from Weissenstadt, Germany - Sb_50d_4_PS metaG | ecosystem: Environmental > Terrestrial > Soil > Wetlands > Peat | place: Germany: Weissenstadt | collected 2010-09-21 | reverse complement strand
TCGAAAGGGAAACCTTTTACGGTTTCCATATTCATACGGCGACCGAACGGTATCAGGATTTGGGCATGAGAGAGGACTCTTTCGCTGAGCCGACTGACCGCTTTTCGAATTTCGAGGAAGCGGTTGCCTGTCTTTTTGATGACGCTAACTTCAAGGCTCCGGACGGCCCGCAGGGCAAATTGTTCTAAAAGCAGCGATTTGAGCGAGGAGCGAAGTTATGTCCCTTGAAACCATCGAACGCGAATTCAAAGAAAAGGTTTCGAGCCGTCTCCGTCTGGGAAGTGAGGGGATTGACCGTTTTCGCGTCTTCACGCCCTTCCTATTCGAAGATGGAGACCACCTGGTGATCGTGCTCAAGAGAGAGTCAGCAGGCTGGACCCTCTCAGACGAGGGGCACACCTATATGCACCTTACTTACGACCTGGAAGAGAAGGACCTCCAGAAGGGCACGCGCCAAAAAATCATCACCAACGCCCTATCTTCGTTTGGCGTGGAAGATCGCAGGGGCGAACTGATGATGAGAATTCAGGATGGCGGCTATGGAGACGCCCTCTACAGCTTCGTGCAGGCCTTATTAAAAATAACCGATGTAACCTATCTTTCGCGCGAGCGAATTAGGTCTACTTTTCTCGAAGACTTTCGAGAATTCATAAGTGAAAAGGTTCCCGAACCCCGCCGGCAGTTCGATTGGCACGATCCAGAACATGATCCTGAGGGCAAGTACGTCGTCGACTGCCGTGTAAACCATCTTCGCAGTCCACTGTACATTTATGCACTGCCCTCGGACGACAAAGTACGTGACGCCACGATTGGTATATTGCAATTCGAACGCTGGGGACTCCCCTTCCGGTCGGTTGGGATTTTCGAAGATCAGGAAGAGGTCAACCGCAAGGTTTTGGCCCGCTTCAGCGATGTGTGCGAAAAACAATATTCGAGCCTCGCGGCGAACAAAGAGCGCATTTCTGGATATCTTGACCAAGCACTCCGTCAAGCCTGACGAAAATTCAAAACCATTGAATACACGCCCGGATTCAAGACGCCTACCCGGCGGCAAGTACTCGGCAATCCTTCCGCAATAAAGGGAGAACCCACAAAACGGTTACGACCGTGGCTACATCCTCACCTGGAAAACTGGTGGTTCACTTGGTCGCATTGTGTTTATCGACGAATCCGCTGACAATTAAACATTCCGAGCGGATCACGCGCTACTCGGAAGTTACCACGGACGGGCGACGATCCAGCGGCCACCGATTACTCGCGATCGACGGCTTAGCATAGACTCACCCCGCTGTTGGCCTTTGGGAACGCCCTGGTGCGGATCAATTCAAATTGACCCACTTGGGGAGAATTCGTAGGGTCTGTTGGGTCCCGTCGAGACTCCGTCGCAACGCCTAATCTAACGCCTATGCCTTTTCACCCCGGTGGTGACAATCACCAAAGGTGATAGTAGCCGTCGCGCTGCGCGACCTGCACGGGAAGGCCAAATAATTTGGAGAGTCGCCGAGTGGTCAAAAGCTCGCGTTTGGGGCCATCGGCATAGACGCGGCCTTCGCGGAGCAGGATGACACGGTCGATTTCGGGAAGAATGTCGGGAAGGTGATGCGTCACCATCAGGATTCCCGTGCCGGCCCGGGCCAGTTTCCGCAAAATATCCCGGAGTCCCAGGGCAGCGCGAAAATCCAGACTGTTGCTCGGCTCATCCAGGAGCAGAGCCATGGGATCGTGCACCAGGGCGCGGCCGATGAGCAATCGGTGCGCCTCCCCCGGCGAAATCCCGTTCATCTCGCGATCGGCCAGATGCCCGGCCCCCAGAAGTTCGAGCACCTGATTGGTCTTTCGAGTCATTGCCCTGCTGATTTGATGATAAGGCTGAACCCCGATGCTGCTGAAGAATCCGGAGAGCACCATTTCCCGGCCTGTAATCTCCCGTGTTGAGCGCTCGAGCAATTCGCTGGAGACAATCCCCAACAACCGGCGCAACTCGAAAATGTCCCACGTCTCGCGCCCCAGGATTGTCAATGATGATCCGGGCTCCGCCAGCGGGTAACACTCCCGCGTGATGGTCTTGATCAGCGTGGACTTGCCGCATCCGTTCGGCCCCAGGATCGCGACGTGTTCCCCCGCCCCGATCGTCAGTGTAACGTCGTCGAGCACTCGTTTGCCGCCCAGCATCACTGAGACGTGGCGGAAATCGAGCAATCCTCGCTTCATCACTTCTTGCACTCTGCCGCCTTGCGCAGCGCCGCCACATCCGCGATGTCCTGGGGTCTGCCCGCCGCGAGCTTTGCGGCTATCAGGTCTTCGCTGCCAATGAATGCCGCCCTCAGTCCGCTTTTTGGATCGATAATGGCTTCGACGCGGCGTTCCCACGCCTGGTCAAAATCGACGCCGCCAATATCCGTCAGGAGATCAACCATGAGCGGCGCTCGCCCCAAGCGGAAGAACGTCTTACGATCATTGAAATCAACGGGCGTAAGGCCTTCCATCGGCGCGCCAAATTCCGCCAGGGCCGCGTAAACAGCTTGGGCATTCTCGGCGTCGGGTTTAATCAGCAGGTCGATATCCTTGGTGCCGCGGGGCTGGGTATGAAACGAAACGGCATACCCACCGACAATGAGGTACTTAACCTTCCGGCTGTTGAAGACGGACAAGAGTTCTTTCAAGTCTTGGAACATCTGTGATGAGTCCTTTTATCCGGTATGACGCAAGCGTCATCTCCGCAACCGCCTCCATCCGTTCTGCAGCAGAGAGTCGCTGCCACTCCCGAATTTCGTCAGCCTTCATCTGCTCGAGATTGCTGTACTTGCGGATAGTCTTGTCCATTGCCTCTCAATCCACGTGGAACACTTCTTTCAGGTCCGCCCACCATTCGCCTTCGGCCCGCGTCGCGACGGGTTGCTGCATGGGCATCATGATGGACCACCATTCCTGTGTCGTGGGATCCGCAGCCATCTTTGCCATGTCAGCTTCGAAATCTTCACCCACATATTCAAAATAGGCGAAGAGAGAGTTGTCCTTGTAGAAAATTGAGTAATTGCGAATGTTGCAGTCGTAGATGGTCTTCAACACTCCCGGCCACACTTTCGAATGATATTCGACGTACTTCTCGTAGGCCTCAGGCTTTAATCCGATGAGCTGTCCATAACGCTTGCGCTTTGGCGTGGGCATAGGTTCCTCAGTTGCTTTCGCAGATGACCCCGATTGATCCTATCTCGGGCTGCCTGCGGGGCGAAGAGATACCGCGTCCAACAAGGCGGTCCCTGCAATCTCCGTCGGGAACACCCTGCTGCGTGGCCGCCAAAATGAAACCTGGACAGCCTGGGTATGCGGTCCCGTGGTAAAAGACACCCGCACGAGGTGCCAGGGCGTCGTCCCCACGGAGGTCTCGCTGACCGCGTCGGGAAATCCTCCCGGAGTGAGATCACGGACGAGCAAACAGGGACCCGTGTCGGAAGTGATCTCCTGCGTGCGGACGTATGCCTCCAGCCTGTAGGTTTGGCGCGGGAGGACCGGCACGATTTGAAAGACGGGTTCGTATTGATCGTTGCGGCTGACCGTGAAGTCTATGCGAAGGCTGTGTTTTCCGTGGTAAGCCAGGGGAGCGGAAAAATCGACGGCCAGATACGTTGTGTTGCCGGTTCTCCAGTCAAACCCCGAGTTCAACGGAGGTCTTTCAAACTCGCCGTTGAACATCAGGTTGCCTTTTTCTGAGCCCGGCTCGACGATTCCCAGCCGCTCGAGATCCTGCCAGACATTCAGGGCCTCGTTGATTCTGCCCAGAGCAATCAGACGATCGAGGTAAGGCGCCGCAGATCTGTAAGGAAAGGAAAGAGAACCTGCGGCGAGCTGCCGCCAAATCCGAAAGGCTGTTTCGTTGTCACCCTGATCGCTCAGAAAATCGACATATCCTACCCTGAGCTCGGCACGGGGATTATCCGCCAGCACTCGTTCGTAAACATGCTCCGGCTGATGCAAGTCCTGAAGACTGGACCAAACCGACGCGGCGTAGGAGGGATCGAGTTCGAGCAGGCGCCGGTATTGCGCGAAAGCCAAGTCCAGCCGATTCGTCCGCAAACAGGAATCAGCTTCCAGCCAATAGTAACCCGGCGCCATGGGACATATCTGCAGCAGGCATTCGCGGGCCTGGTCCGTGCACTGCGCATCGCCTGCGGTTTCGCAGGCTGACTCGAGGTCCGACCAGTAGAGCCGGCTGGCAGGACTTAACTGCGTTGCGCGCTCCAGATGGCGCAGCCCTTCGCCCCGATCAGTGTCTTTAAGAACTTGTCCGAGTTGATCCTCAAGGCGAGGGTCGTTCGCATCCCATGCCACCAGCCAGCGTCCTATGGAAGGCGTCGCGAAAGAGGAGACCATTCCCGCCAGCAGGGACTCGCCCGCCAACCACACGCTTGCGACGGCGACCAGAAGCAGGAACACCGCCGCTCGCACTCGCAGGTGCGGTGAGATTTCGCTTTGGGGAACGCCCCCCAACTGCGACTGAATCATTTGCCCCCGCGGCCCTTCCACGTGCTCATTGCCGAATGCGGCGCAAGCTCACCGGCTACCACCTAAAAAGGAGGTCCGAAAGGACGTCCTACTGGTATACAGCCAGTGCTGGGCGACGGTCGCGTCCGGTGGCACTCAGTGCCGCAGCAATAAGAGCCTGGCGGGCAACATGTTGTCTTGCCGCAGCACTCCGAAAAGGGTCGGCAGCATGCGCCGTTGCAACAGCTTCGGGGGGCGGGGCAGCACTGGTTCCCACAACAGGGGGTTCGTACATTACAGCACACCCCGTTGCAGCAGATCCGAGTGTTGTGGCAGCACGAATTACCGCAGCAATTCGTTGACTTATCGCAGCAGTGAGTATTCGAGCAGCAGGCTTGGTCAGCGTCGCACATCATCCTGTCGCCACAGCACTTCCTGCCCGGCGGAAAGCAGCGCCCCATGCAGAAGACTCCGTGCTCTGGACACGGGGAAATCTGCGCTCCCAAGACACGGGCAGCCCTGCCAAAGCCCAAAGAAGCTAAGACGGCGCCTCCCACGGATCCCGTTAGCATCTTGAACGCCTGCCTTCTGGAGACGGGACTGGCAATGACCCTGGAAATATCGTCTATCAATGCGCCCATTTCTCACCCCTTCTGACTACGCGCCGCCGTTACGCACCAGCGCCAGTATAGCATCTTTCCCGACGGCCGGATTGCTGGCAATCAGGCCGTTTTCCCCGATCAGGAAAGCCGCAGGCGTGGCGAGAATGTCGTACGCCTTTGACACTCTCCACTTCCTGTCTTGAAGCAGCACCGGAAACTCCATGCCGTGCTGCTGCGCCTTGCGGCGGTTCTCTTCCACACTCCCCCGCCCCACCACTACGATGCTCACCCCGTCATTCGCTCTTTCACGATATGCGCGCACGAGGTGCGGCGCCAGCTCGTCACACGGTCCGCACTGAGGGTCGCTGAAGAACAGGAGCACGCGCCGGCCCCTGTACTCCTGGAGCGAAACCGTGTGGCCCTGGAGGTCGGGCAACTGAAAATCCGGCGCAGAAGTTCCTGCTGGTAGGCCCTTTCCCCCGACACCGGAAAGAACTAGCCAGCGGTTAAGCGTCGCGGCGCGACGTTCGCATCCAACGCACGGTTTGATTCCCATAGCGGACGTCAAGCGCTTAATGACGTCCCCCAGCCCGATCTCGTATTTGAGAAGAAACCGGGGCAGCCTCAGCCGGTGCGGCTGGGGCGTCTCGGCGGAGTGCGGTGCGTCTGCATCCCCGTTGCGCGCCGCTGCGACCTCCTCACTCCCGAGTGCCGGGGGCTGCGGGCCGGCGATTTCGAGGGCCAGCGCCAGAACGCGGTCCGCTCCCCGGGCCACCGGAGCCGCCACCCGCCCCTCCTCATCCACGAGGTATGCGACCGGTGTGCCCTCGGTCTCGAAAGCCCCGCCCTCCTCCCGCCCGTTCACGAGCAGAATTGGGCATTTCAGGCCGTGCTCGGTCGCGCCCTCCTGGTTCGGGGCAGACTCGCCATGGGCCAAGAGCAGCAACTGAACGTTGCGTTGCTGAAAACTGGGCTCGAGAGAAGCCAATTGCGGGGCGATCGAATCGCAGAATCCGCACTCGAAGTTCCAGTTCACCAGCAAAACCCGCCGGCCGCGAAGGTCTTGCAGCGACACGACATTGCCTTTAAGGTCTGGAAGACTGAAGGCAGGGAATTCACTTTGAATAGGCAAGCCGGGCGCATCAGCCTGTCCACCCGAGTGTTCCGACCCGTGATGACCGCCGGATGACCGCGACTCAAGTTCGTCCAAGCGGATTAGTATCCGGCCCTGCTGTTTGAATAGTTGGTAAAAACCTACCCAGAGGCTTGCCAGGATCAAGAGGAGGAACACTATTGTGATCATTTCAGATATAGCCCCTCCTGTTGACCACCTCGTGGTGCGCGTCAAAAGGAGAATTTGTTTTCGCTCGAGCTGTCAAACTGCTGTTAATCAGAGCCCTCAGAATGGGGGGTTGTCGGCTGCGGACTTTGAGGAAGGTGTTCAGCCCCCTTTCGACAGTAAATCAACCCACTCAGAAGGCCTTTTCCGCCCCCTTGCAGGTTGAGGCAGGCTCCTTCGCGGGCCAATTGTGCTCGTGCGACGCGCCCAGTTGGACAGGGAAGTTCCGCGTCATCGGCTCGGATGATCAGTCCGTCTCGTCTCAGGCTACAGAAAACATGATTTCGCGGACACTGTCAAGTAGTTTTTCCTCAAGTTACTCATATTGCATAACATAGCCACACGATATTCCAATAGAAGGTCACTTATCGCATATTGCTTCTATAGCTAATCAGCTCGCCAACTCTCAGCCTCCTTCCCCACACCCTTTGTGCAGCCTACTCAAACTCCCACCGCCTGCCGGGCATACCTGAAATACGTTGCCTGCGGCGACTGGATCCATTCCTTAAGCGTCTGGGCTTGGCGATCCTTTTCTGATATCAGCGACGGTCGTTCCGGCCATTCGATTCCTATGTCCGGGTCGTCCCATCGAATTCCGGATTCTGCCTCCGAGTTATAGACCCCTGTGCACAGGTACTGCACTTCCACGCCCTCCGTGAGGGCCAGAAACCCGCGCGCAAAGCTGGCCGACGCCCAAACCGATCTTCGATTCTCTGCTGAGGCTTCGGTTCCAAACCACTTCCCTAATGTGGGTGATCCGAGCCGCAGGTCAACAGCCACCGTAAATGCTTTTCCTCGCGTCACCCGCATCAGCTTTCCCATCGGCGGATCCCACTGAAAGTGAAGCCCACGCAGAACACCCTTTCGCGAATAAGACTGGTTCTCCTGCACGAACGTTGTGGGCAGGCCGACCTCGCCCAACTGGTCCGCGCGGAACACCTCCAGAAAATAGCCACGTTCATCCTGGTACACTTCCGGGACCAGCACCACGACCCCGTGCAGGTCAACCGATTCAATCTTCAGCGGCATGCATCCTCCTTGCGGCGCGACTCCGGCCGACAGCCTGCCGACCGGGGGCGAAGCGCCGGTCCTACAGCGTACCGCACTGCCCCTACCGTACTTGCGGCTGTCTTCTAATCATGGTAACAAAGAGAGTCGGAAAGGGGAATCATGTGATGCGAGGGCTCAGGGTCCCGGCAAGTTTTATTGGAGCGGCGCTGGCTGCGGTAATTCTCTTGCAACTCTCGATGGTTCAAAGGGCAACCTCCGCACAGGACGAGCGCCCCGAGGACGCTGCCATCATCCGGCATCTCAACGCCGCAATTACCTGGTACAAGCAACTATCGAGCGCCAACGAATCCGCGGGCCAGCCGAGCGATGCATTTTACCTCGAAAACGCCCGCAACCTCGCCAAGCAGGCACTGCAACTCGCCTTCCAGTCTGCGGAAGCAGAGGCCGCATTGCTGGCCACGAATAAACGGGGTGGGGGCGCTGCCGTCCCCTCTCAGACTTCGACTGAACAACAAAACATCTCCAAAGCCGCCGCCAACACCGCCAATCTAATCAGCCAAACCCAGGCCCAGATCGAGGCCCTGAACCGGCAGACCGAAAAGGCCTCCGGCAAGAAACTGCAGGAATTAACTTCCCAGCGGGAAAGCCTGCAGGAACAACTCGAATTCAACAAAGCTCTCCAGGAAGCGCTTCAAAAGCTCACCACCTTCATGAGCGGCAACGGAGCCGGCTCCGGCGGATTAGCAAAGGAGATCGACGATTTGAAAAACTCGGTCCCCGGCGTATTTGCTAAAACCCCGGCGAAAGCTGCCTCAGCCGCCACGGCCAGCACTCCGCCGGCCGGCGCAGAAGGCACAGGACTGATCAGCCAGACGTCGCTTCTGTTCACCCGGGTCGCTGGGCTGCGTGACCTCGACCAATTGGTCGAGGGCGCGACGGGAGTGGCGGCGATGGCCCGCCAGGTTCAAACGCCGCTGCGGGCCAAGCTCCGCGATACGGTCCAGCAAGGGCGCGCCCTGTCCAACCAGCCTCCCCGCAGGATCCGGCGGGCGTGGAAGCAAACCGGCGAAAAATGACTTTGCTCACCACGCAATTCAAGCAGATCGCCGATGCCGCCGTTCCTCTGACTCAAGAGCTCATCGTGCTCGACGAGAGCCAGGCCAGCCTACGCCAGTGGCAATCCTCGATTCACTCCGGGTATCTTCGTATCCTCGAAACGGTCGCCATCCGTATGGCGTTTCTGCTGGGCGGGATCATCATCGTTCTGGTGCTTTCGGAACTCTCGCAAAAGGCGATTTTTCGATACGTCCGTGATGTGCGCAAGCGGCATCAGCTTCTGCTCTTGCGCCGCATCGTTACTGTAATTCTTATGGCCATCGTCCTCGCCATGGGGTTCGTCAGCGAATTCGCCTCGCTGGCGACTTTCGCCGGTTTCATTACCGCCGGGATTGCGCTGGCCCTGCAAACCGTCATCGTTTCGGTTGCCGCCTACTTCTTTCTGATCGGGAGGCATGGCGTAAAGGTCGGCGATCGCATTACGGTTTCCGGCGTCACGGGGGACGTCATCGATGTCGGTTTGGTCCGGCTTTCCTTGATGGAACTGGGCGGGGCGGGTTCCGACCTGCACTCCACGGGACGAGTGGTAGTGTTTTCTAACTCGGTAATCTTCCAGGCCGCGCCTTTCTTTAAGCAGATACCGGGGACCGGTTACGTATGGCACGAGGTGGTGGTGAAGCTTGAGCGGGGCGCCGACTACACTCTGGCTGAAGGAAAATTACTCGAAGCCGTCAACTCCGTTTACTCCCAGTACCGCGAAAGCCTCGAGCAACAGCACCAGACCCTCGAAGGCATGTTTTCCGTTCCGGTGTCGACCCCCAGTCCGCAGGCCCGCCTGCAATTGGGTGAAGACCGCCTGGACCTCGTTATCCGATACCCGGTGGTGCTGCACCGCGAAACGGAGATCGACAATCAAGTGGCTAAGAAAGTAGTCGAGACGATCGAAAACCTGCCGGATTTGAAAGCCGCCGTAGGTGGCCCCACTATCCGCCCCACGGCCAAAAGCTGAAAATGGTGGTGCGGGCGTCTCGCCCGCGCGTTCTCGCCGGGGCGAGTCGCCCCCTCGACAGCGGGCGAGACGCCCGCACCACAACGCCGCGCCCATGGCTGAGGCTGCTTTCTCCTGCCCGGCCTCAGTACAGCGGCACAGACCACGCAGGGTTCAACTGGAGGATGTAATCCTTCTTCTGGAGGTTTCGCAGGATGCCTTTCAGCTCCGGCATGTCTTGAGCAACGTGCACCTCAGCGCGCTTGAACGCCTGCCCAGGGTCGGGCACAAAGAAGATGAGAGGGTAATCGATCGTCCCGAAGGGATTCCCTCCGTAATCGCTGTGTTGAACGACGTTGCCGGCTTTGCTTTGGCATTCGTTGTTCAACTCGAGTCGAATCTTCATGATGGTGTGCGATATATTGCCAAGGTGCTGGTCCTCTTTGGCATTGGCCGTAGTGATGAGATCTTGGCGGTCGCCAAAGATGAGCCCGGCCTTCGCGGCCTGTTGGGTTACGAAACTCCCCGGGAGTTTCGGCCCCGTGGAGTCGGCGTCCGGGAACCGCTTCAGCAACTTCTGCATCGTAGAACCCTGATTGGGCTTCGTCAGCGTGGCTCGAAGCGGCATCAGCCGGTCCGAAACGCCCGCGCCTCCCAGTGAGGAATGCGGGAAGACGCACCACAAATCATAGTCGCCGGCCACTGCGGCTCTCACACCCAGCTTCTCGGCGGGCTCGGGATTGGTCATCCCGTACACCGGCCTGAGGCCCGGCCACCGTGGGAAGTCTCCAGGCGCCACATGGCGCAAGGTGCAAGGCTTCTCGGACTGCTGCGGGTGATAGTAAACGGCCCACATGGTGGCCTCGCAGCCGGGAGGTATGGCCGACAGCCGCACCAGCGTGAACTTGTAGATGGTCGTGCCGTCGGGACTGGCCGTCACCTCACTGACAAGCCCTTTCTTGCTCGTGACGGTCAGAAGTTTACGCTCCACGAGTTTGTCAAACCGCGCTGCGGAAATGAACAAAGGCACGCACTGGGCGTGGTGTCCGAAGGCCTTCTCAATGTCGCGCTGCTGGTCTTCGAGCTTCTGCTTGCCCTTCGTGAACCGGTAGTCCTCCGGCACAAACCCGGCCATCGGTCCCCAGTCGCAGGTCTTTGCCTTGATGTGAAAGCCTTTTGCCCCGTAACCCTCCAGCACCAGGTCCGTGCAGAGGGGGTTGAGTTCGCGCGATGAAATCACCATTTTGTTCCGGCAAGCCACGCGCTCGAAAGCCTCGACGTGGACCTTGGGGAAACCGGCGGTGGCGTCGTATTCGGGCATCTTGGACATATTAGTCACCCTTTCGATCTACTTCGGGATTGTCAAGGAATGCCCGAGGCACTCCCGATCAGCCCTTCTAAACCCCTTGTGTAGTGATGTCCTGATGCCCCAGAATAGAACCGCGTGCACTGCGAGGTCAAGGTGTTTTGCGGACTTGTGCTGCCCTAATCTGACATTGTGAATCGTGCATCTGGATTCCGGCCAAAGGCCGCGCGACGCAACGCGGTCCACGACCTTGTGCCGGCCACGAGTTGGGCGGCATCCACGCCGGCCCAGTCGCCCCGGAAGGCCCACCCACGACAACCGAGGCCAGCGTCCACAACCCCCCATCCCACCCGGTCCCAGAGGCACACGCCGGCAGCACTTCTCACGGCAGGCCGTTTAACGGCAACTTGGCCAACCCTGCCCAACTTCCGATTACCCCGTCAACCGCCCGGAATGTTTAAGTGGTGGGCAGACCCGTCGATAGACACGACACGACCAAGCGGGAGCAACGCGAGACAAGGAACGTTTTTCGTAAGAGTCTGGCTACGAAATTACACGAATGCCCGTGCCACCTCGAACGAAAACACTCTCGCGACGGGTTTTCTCTTGACAAAGACCTTCAGCGCACGTATAGAAGACACGTAGCCATTGAAATCGATCCGAATCGAAACGCGTAGTGACTATAAGAGTTTCTTGGGGGCTCCGGTTTTCCGTAGAAGTACCTTTTTCTGACATTTCGACACCGGGGGCAGTGGCAGGAGACAGAGAGCTTTTCTAGAAGAGTCACCGAGTTGAGCGCCTTCAGCGTTTTGGAACGTGGACGGGTTTCCGTTAATCGAACGAGAAGGCCGGAAGAGAGCATTTCGTAGTCCTCTTCTCACGGCGAGGGACTCGTGCAGTTCCAGGAGACGAAGAAGTACTTTTCAGGTAACAAGAGAGAGTTGGGTCTAAGCTCGTCTTAGGGTCTTTTCGAAACTCCAGTAATTCAGTGACGCAACGGTGCGGCGGCCTACGTTGCAGGGTGTGGTGTCTATGCGTGCAACGGTGGGACGTCGCGCACAACCTTCGTTCCAAGATCGACTCCACCGACAACTTCGCCTCGCCAGTGGCTCGACGGCCTCATCTGGAAACTCGAGTTTGAGGATTCGGCGCGGGAGTATAACCGCGGAGTGCATGGGGCAGGCGCCATTCGGGGTCCATCCGTAACTTAACCTTTTTCTCCTCAGGAGGGAGCAAAATGCGAAGACTTGTCATCAGTTTAGCCTTAGCAGTGGTGTGGTGTGCCGGCGGGCGTTTTGCGATCGGGCAAACGGTGGAGGGAATGGTCACAGGCACGGTCGCGGACCAGTCCGGGGCGGTTGTCCCGAAGGCCACGGTAACGCTCACCAACACCGGAACTGGCGTTTCCCAGGTGATGACGACTAACGTCGATGGGATTTACCGATTTCCCCTGGTCCCGCCGGGAACCTACGCACTCTCCGTCACCGCCTCCGGTTTCGAAAAATATGTCTTCCAGGGAATAGTCGTTGAGGCCAGCAAGGCGGTCCCCGTCAACGTGACGCTGGAGGTTGGCAAGTCATCGACGGTGGTGGAGGTGAGCGGTCAGCAGGTCTTGGTGCAAACCGCGACCTCCGACCTTGCGGAGACCGTGCAGCGCTCGACGATCATAAACATTCCCCTGCTGTCGCGTAACGTGTACGACTTGACGTTCCTGGCGCCACAGGTTTCGCAGGGCATGAATTTCAATGCGGCCGCGGCAGGCACACGCGAGTCGGCCACGCAGTATATGCTGAATGGCGCAGACAACAACGATAACTTCAGTGAGGGGGCCCACAACATCACGCCCCCGCTGGAATCCGTGAGCGAGTTCACCATGCTCACCAATAACATGAGCGCGCAATTCGGGCGCGCCGCGGGCGCAGTGATCAGCACCTCCCAGAAATCCGGCACGAACAACTTCCACGGCGCGCTTTATGAGTTCAACCGCAACAAGTCGTTGAACGCCTCGGACTTCTTCTCGAACCGCGTTGCCGCCCCCAAGCCCGCCTACGTCCGGAACGACTACGGAGGCGAAGTGGATGGCCCCATCAAGCGCGACAAGACTTTTTTCACCTTCGCGCTCGACCGGGTGAGCCTGGATACGGCCACCAATATCGTCCCCACAGTCCCCACGGCGGCGGAATGGTCGAGCATGCAAGCCGCTGCCGGCAGTGGCAGCCTGGCGGCCAAATACATGAGCAAATACCCTCAGTTCTTGGCCACCGAGAATTGCCCCAATGAGCCGGATTCGGGCATCGGCTCGGTGGGTTGCATCAATCTGGTTGACCCGATCACGGACCCTCAACACTCTTACTTTGGCAGGATTGACCAGAACTTCAGCGCAAAAGACCGCCTTAGCGTTTCCGTGAATGTTTACCGCGAGACTTACGATGACTTTTACGGCAACTACGACTATTACGGCAGCACACCCAGCACAACGCCGCTACCCGTATTAGACGATGAGCACTACCACAACATTTCGCTGATCGAGACGCACACTTTCGGCACCAACGTCTTCAACGAGCTGACTATCGCCCAGAACCGCAAATTGTCGAATGTCTCCGTCGCAGGCGGGAAATACAGCGACCCGACGATCCTGATTGACGGCGCGTCGTTCGGGTACTTTGGCTTTGACTTTGGCCCCGCCGAAGGCAACGTCGAGAATTTCACCCAGGACCGCTGGCAGTTTCAGGATAACCTCGGCTGGATCCATGGCCGCCACTCCTTTAAATTCGGAGGAGGGTGGCAGTACGGTATCCTGTACCGGAACTGGGACCTGGGCAGTCCAGGCTATTTCGAATTCGCCAACATCTCCGGTCCCACTCCCCAGTCGGACGGCGTAGTCAATCCGGACGGCAGCATCGGCAGCGTCGCCAACGAAGTTCCTTACACCGACAGCAACTTCCTCAACGCTTACCCCTATTACCAGGAATTGTCGATTAACCCGCAGACGGGTTCGCGAGCCAACGCCTATCGCCATTACCTCATGAACGACAACAACTTGTTTGTTCAGGATGATTGGAAGGTTCGCCGCAATCTCACCCTCAACCTGGGACTCCGCTGGGAGCGCTATGGCTCCCCAACCGAGGAACACAACCTCCTGGCCCAATTCACGAACATGAATTGCCTGACCTCGGCCAACACCCTCTCCTTTGCCGACTGCATTGCCAACGCGCGCACCGGCCCCGTGAACAGCATGTGGCACACGCGCAACGGCGATTTGGGCCCGCGGATTGGCTTTGCCTGGGACGTCTTCGGCAACGGCCGCACGTCGTTGCGAGGCGGCTACGGCATCTCCTACGACCGGCTCTTTGACAATATCTGGTCCAACGGGGCTTGGAACCCGCCTTTCTACGCTCTGCTCGACTCGGACGCCACCGGCGGCGATAGCATTTTTTACAGCGACCCGCCCGAGACCTCACCGAGTTACGACACCTCGAACCCCATTCCCCGACCGGGCTATCGGGTTTCCGTCCGCACTATGGAACAACACCTGAAGGACTCCTCGGAGCAGAACATCTACTTCGGAGCGGAACACCAGCTCGGTCAGGACTTCCTCCTTCGGGTGAACTATCAAGCTACGCTGGGGCGGCATCTTTCGCAGCTCATGAACCTGAACCGTTATGATGGCTTGGCGGAAAACCCGACGCTGAGCTGGGTGCGCCCCAATGCCCTCTATTCGGGTTTCAACTATCGTGCCAACAACGTCAACTCGAACTATAACGCGCTGGTTGTGCAAGTCCAGAAGCGGGTCAGCCACGGCTTGCAGTTCCAAGGCAGTTACACCTGGAGCCACCTCCTCGATGAAGGCTCGGACCTGTTCTCAGGCTCGACCTCGCAGGGCTCTTACAGCCAGCCGTACTACTTTGTTTCCAATAACGAGCCGCAGCTCGAATACGGCAACGGCGCCTTCGACCACCGCCACGCCCTCAAGTTGGCCCTCAGCTACGAACTGCCGGTCTTGCGGGACCAGCGCGGGCTCGCCGGCAAGGCCGTCGGCGGATGGCAGCTCACCGGCTTCTGGCAAGCGTACTCGGGCCATCCGCTTGAAATCTACAGCGGACGCGAGCGATACCCGGCCATGGATGCCAATGGGAACACAATTGTAGATGCAAGCGGCAATGCCATCAACGTTGGCGGTGACTACAACTTGGACGGTGTGGATAACGATCACCCGGTCTACACCGGAGGCAGCTTCTCGGCTGCGTACTCGCACAAGAGCCCGGGCGACGGGATCTTCAAGGACAATAACCTTATCGGCTGCGGTCAGACGGGCCTGCCCTCAGGGGTAGCTGACATAGCTCCCGGCAGCCCCAATAGCTGCGACGACAACTTCGGGGTCACTACACCGAACAGTCTGTTCACGAACCCGTCCGGCACGGGCGTCCGCTACGGCGGCCTGGCTCGCGATCCCTTCTTTGGCCCCTGGTTCTCGAACCTCGATTTCGGTATTTTCAAGAACTTCAAAGTGACGGAAGGCACCAGACTTCAAGTTCGTTTTGAGTCCTTCAATTTCACCAACCATCCCAACTTTGACTACATTGTCACTGACCTTAACAGTGGAAACTTCGGTAAATCGCAAGGCTTAGCGGGAGCGGCATATTCACGTCGTTTCCAGTTTGGGATGCGGTTCCTGTTCTAGGCGACTGGTCGTCAGGTAAAGGTTATGGAGCTTGAAATCGGGCGGGTCGGGCTATTGGTCCTGACCCGCCTTTTCTTATTGACGGACGAGGCGTTTTTCGGAACCGTTAAGGATGTAAGGTTGTATCATAGGTGCCGATGCGCTGGAGCCGAGTCGTTTTCGTGGCATTCTGCACTTTCCTCCTGCTGGCCGGTGCCCTGGCGGGTTGGAGCGGGCTTTCAGCCAGTGATTACACCCTAGATCCGCGAGCCCCTAAGGCCGTGCACTCCTCGGACGTTCTGCTGATCACCGTCGACACACTGCGCGCTGACCATCTTGGGTGCTACGGATACCGCCGCGGTGCGACCCCTGCAATCGATGCTCTGGCAAAGCAAGGCACGAAATTCGAGCACGCCTTTGCCGCTGCACCGCTGACTTTACCGTCGCACGCCGCGCTGCTCACTGGAACTTATCCCTTCTATAACGGTGTCCGTGACCAGCCGGGCTTTCGACTGCCGGCCGAGATTCCCACTCTCGCCGAGTCCTTCGCCGCGGCCGGTTACGCGACCGGAGCGGTGCTGGGTTCCCCGGTGCTTTCCAGACGCTTCGGCCTCGACCGGGGATTCGGCGAGTACGATGATCGCTTCAGCGCGTCGACGGAAGAACAGGAAGCAGGTTTACCGAACATCAAGCGGCCGGCAGAAACGGTGGTGCGGCTGGCGCTCGCATGGCTGGATTCGAAGCCCTCGGGCAAGCCCTTTTTCTTGTGGCTTCATTTTTACGACCCGCACCTGCCCTATCGAGTCCCGGAGCCGTTCCGCAGCCGCTTTGCCGGCCGCCCCTACGACGGCGAAATCGCTTACACTGATGCGGCATTGGCCGAGATGTTTGCTGCGCTACGCAGCCGCGGACTGTTTGACTCGACCACGATTGCGCTGACCGCCGACCATGGCGAAGGTTTAGGAGACCATGGCGAATCGACACACGGTTACTTCATCTACGACTCGACCCTGCGCGTGCCGCTGCTGGTGAAAGCAGCTACTTCAACGACGGCTGGGACGCCGTCCGGATCGGTCGGGCCGGCACCTTCGGCGGACATCCATGCGCCCGTCAGTTTAGTTGACTTGACGCCGACGCTGCTTCGTCTAGCCGGAATTGATATCCCCGCGATTATGCAGGGGACCGAGTTCAGTGGAAGCATCGCTTCCGGGGAGGAGCCGCAGTCGCATCCGGTGTACGCGGAGACGATGTATCCGCTTTTGCACCTGGGTTGGAATCCGTTGCAGGCTCTCGTGCTCGAGACCCCCGCGCGGGGGGCCGTTAAACTCATCAAGGCCCCGCGTCCTGAACTCTACGACCTGCGCAGCGACCCTGGCGAGACGCGGAATGAATATCAATCGCACCAAGCGGAAGCCGCGGCATGCCGTAAGGAACTCGAGGCATTCGTCAAGGCGCACAGTCCGGCGAAGCCTTCGTCAGGGCGCGGGCCGGTGAGCGCGGAGACCGGCAGGCTGTTTTCGAGCCTTGGTTACGTCGCCGCGGCCGGTGCGCCCGCTCCAGCCTTCACCACTTCGCGGCGCGACCCGAAAGATGGCATTGCCGAACATGAGCAACTGCTACGCGCCGCACACGCCTTCCAGGTGCATGAAAACGATGCCGCGGAGCGGATCCTCACCGAAGTGTTAGGGAAAGATCCGCAGCAGCCTCTGGCGCTCGACTACCTGGGAACCATCCTGTTCATGCGCCACGATCTGGCGCGGGCCCGTGCCACCTTCGGCCAACTGCTCGAGGCGGCGCCCTATTACGCCACGGCCTACGTCGAACTGGGTCATACGGAGGCTCTGCTGGGCAACCGCCCCGAAGCCGAGCGGCTCTATCGTCGCGCCATGGAAGTGGATCCTTCCAACCCGCGTCCGGCGCGCGAACTCGGCATCTTAATGCTCGGCGAAGGCAAACTCGATGCGGCCGAGGAACTGCTTCAGCAGGCGCTCAGGCTCGACTCGACCGACCTGTTCGCGCTAAGCGCGTTAGGCGAAGCGGCCGCGCACCAACAGCATTATCAAGAAGCAGCCGATATCCTCCAGCGGGCCTTGCAAGCGGCGCCTCCAGACAAAAAGTTGCCAGTGACTCTCAACCTTGGGTTCGTGTATCTGCAGTTGAGGCGCCTCAAAGATGTCGAGGAGTTGATGAGCGCCGCCCTCCGCCTTAATCCGCGGGAGCCGCAGGCGTATGCGCTGCTTGGCGCTGCCCGCCTTCAGATGGGCCACAGCGCCGACGCACGCGAAGCGTTCCAGCGCGCGCTGGCGCTCGACCCCCATAACCCTGTGGCGCTCGAAGGGGCTCATGCAATGGGCCTGGCGGTCCCACCCTGATCTCCGGCACTTATATTCCGCTGGTGGTCTCCCGAGAGAAACGGCGTGTTCAGTACCGCTTTATTGTCTCACCCCCAAATCCGAGGATGTCAAGCTCGTTCGAAAGCGGCAGTGCGTCCGTAACGGGCGTGGCACGATGATGACGTGAGGGTGCCTTTTCATGGCGATTTTGTGGCCACTTGGTCCTGTGGTCGGCTGACCGTAGTTGTGACCTCGGGGGAGCAACTGGCGTTCAAGGGAACAGGCAGGGCTCCATTTTCCGGCGAAGGGCGGGCCGCAAAACAACATTTCGTCACAGTCACTCTTCTTGACGTATTCCGGCCGGGCAGGACAGGAACCCCCGGGGAAGTCCCTGTTTTCTTGCATTTTCTTCTTGACAGCCTCACCGACCTTTGATAGCCTATCATCATGGTCATGTTCTGGACACATTGTCGTAGGCGAGGGCCGGTTAGACACGCGGCGCAAGGGATGGCGCGAGGGTCCCGGCACTCGGGGAAAGAGGGACTGAAAATAAATGCAAAAGTGATACGATCGAAGCCAGTATGTTATTGAAAGCAAAAGATGACATGTCAGCCCATTCCAAACGAAGCTAAGAAGTAGTTGAAAACAAGGCGGTTACATGTTAACAGAGGGAAAGAAGCCGAGAAGTACTTGAAAACAAATGGTATACATTCCTAACGCGCTACAGACTATGCGCGCTTTGCATGCAAATTAGCACAAAATAGGGCCTGAAAAGCGCAAATGTAGCGCATTTTGTGAAAACGAACCGAAGCCCTGAAAGTGACAAGAAGTCGGCTACGCGACCTCTAGGATTGCGTGTCCTCGGCCAGTCGACGCCCGGGAATCTCAGTTGAATCCCGCCACCAGGTGTGGAACGTACGGTTCCTCGAGCGCCGCAATCTCCTGTGGCGTAAGGCGCAGCGAGAGCGCTGCCACGGCCTCCGTCAGGTGGTTCGGCTGGGTGGCGCCGACAATGGGCGCGGTGATCCCCGGCTTACTGAGCATCCACGCCAGCGCCAGTTCGGCGTGTTAGACACCTCGCTCCCCCGCCATCTGAGTTAATCGATCCACAACCGGGCGATCCATTGCTTCCGTCTTCGCATACAGGCTCTTGCCGAATCCGTCGGTCTCGAAGCGCTTGGTCTTCTCCAATTGCCAGGGGCGCGCCAGGCGGCCGCGAGCCAGCGGGCTCCAGGGAATCACCCCGATGCCCTCGGCCCGGCAAAGGGGCAGCATCTCGCGCTCCTCCTCGCGGTTGAGCAGATTGTAATGGTTCTGCATGGAAACGAAACGGGTCCACCCGTGCAGGTCGGCGAGATAGAGTGCTTTGGTGAACTGCCACGCGAACATGGAGGACGCGCCGATATAACGCACCTTGCCGGACTTCACCGCGTCGTGCAGCGCCTCCAGTGTTTCCTCGATGGGCGTTTCGTAGTCCCAGCGGTGAATCTGGTAGAGATCGATGTAGTCGGTCTCGAGGCGCCGCAGGCTTTGCTCGAGTTCGTAAAGGATGGCCTTGCGCGACAGGCCGCGCCCGTTGGGTTCCTCGCGCATAACTCCGTAGACCTTGGTCGCGACGACGATCGTGTCTCGCAGAGTATGAGCCTTCAGGAACCGCCCCAGGACCTTTTCGCTCACGCCGCCCGAATACACATTGGCGGTGTCGAAGAAGTTGATGCCCAGATCGAGCGCCTGCCGGAAGTAGGGTTGGCTCTCTTCCTCGTTGAGAACCCAGGCGTGCCTGCCGGCTTTCAGCTCGCCCGCGGCCGGCGCTCCGTAGCTCATACAGCCGAGGCAGATCCGCGACACGCGCAGCCCCGTCTTGCCAAGATTAACGTACTCCATAGTCACCTCGATTCGTGCGAGCCCAATCAATTCGCCGCCGCCCGCCCCGCAGCGGCATCCAGACAAGCTGCTTCATGGGAGTTCCGCGTGCGTGGTGATAAAGGACTGCCGTGCGGGCATAGAAGCCGCGCGTGTGGGGCGTGTCTCCAAATCCCAGGCGCTGAACGTCCAGATGGTGGCAGAACTCGTGGCAAAGCGTGCTCAGAAATGTCCCCAGCGAAGTCACTTGCTTGCGCAGGGCAGTCCGCATCCACACTCGGATTTCCTGTTTTCGAAGGTCGTAGTCTCCAAAAAGCTCCGACGCCCCACCCTCATAGACGCGAACCGGGCGGGCCGCCAGCACTCGCACCTGCGGTTGGGACACGCCGTAGAACTCCGACGCCACGCGCAGAAATTCCGCGCAAAGTTCCCGCACCGGCGCGCTTTGGCCGCTTTTCATGGCCAGGTCGAGCGCGCTTGCCGGCCCCCGCAAGCGACCGTCGGGCGGTATTTCGAGGTCGCAGAGTTTGTCGCTGGCGAGGAACTGTGCCCGCAGCGTCGCCTTGCGCGGTTGGCGGTCCGTAAGCATTGTAACCCCACATTAGCGCATACCGTGTCCGGATTCCAGCCCTGCAAGAGTCCTTGCACCGCGAAGATTCTACGAACTGTGGCGCGCGCAGTCCTTCGCTGCGCTCAGGACAGGCACTGCGCGTGCGTACGGCCGTGCCACGTTTTGGTTGCGGCTCCGCCGCCCTGTGGTAAGATTTGCGCGGGGAGTAATCCGTATCTCACACAATACCAGGGAAAGTCCGGCCTATGGTCCCGTCGCGCACGACAAAAATTGACCCGCGATTCTGTTGTTTCCGCTTGCGCGTCAGCCAGTCGAAAATCCACGGCCGAGGGGTCTACGCTGACCAGGATATCCCGCCCAAACGCAAGGTAATCGAGTACAGGGGGGAAAAGATCACCATGAAGGAGGGCCGGAAGCGCCGCCATACTCCTTATCTCTTCGTTCTTGACAAGCGCTGGATGCTCGACGGCGCCGTGGATGGCTCAGGCGCCGAGTTGGTCAACCACTCCTGCGCGCCCAACTTAGTCACCCGCATTTTTAAGGGGCACATTATCTATATGAGCCTGCGCAGGATTCGCAAGGGCGAAGAGCTGACCGTCGATTACAACTACGACGACACCGATGAGACCATGCGCTGCATCTGCGGCGCCCCCGGTTGCCGGGGTATAATCAACACAAAGTAGCAGGTAGCGGTAGCCCGAGCAAGGGACAAGGGTATGGCAGCGCGATCGGTTCTGGTTACGTTGCTCGCTTTGACGGCCCTGGTGCAAGAAGCCTCGGCACAGGTATCGGCCGTCCAAGTGCTGGCCAGGGTGAGCCGCACTTACCGGGGCCTGCGGACGTATCACCTTGACGCGATCGAAAAAGAAGTCGAGTCAGTCCGCGGACTGGGAAACCTCGGCCTTGGTCAGGCCAACACCTCGCTTGCCGCCGACGCGGGCGGCAAAGTGCGCGCCTACCGCGAGGACGACCGGGGGACCTTGCTCATGGTGAGCAACGGAGAAAACACCTGGGTTTACGAGTCGGCGCTTCGGAAATATACGCAAGAGCGCGCGGCCGTGGACTGGGAGGAACATCCGGAGGACAGTGCTTTTGACGACCAGGAATGGCAGTTGGTCGGAAAACCGGTTGACACCGTCCGTTTTGGACGCGAGGGCCGCCATCTCAGCATCAACACCGCTCGTAGCTCCGCTGATCTCTTCCGACAGATACGTTACCGCTTGATCGACCAATACATCGGCATCGACCATTACGACCCCGACGCGCGTTTCCGCAGAAGCGAACGAATTAAAGTCGGTGACCAAAGGATCGACTGCTTCGTAATCGCGCTCGATTCAGGTACGCACAAGCTCTGGGTTGACAAGCGCCGATTCATCGTCGTTCGGCACGATCAGACCATCCGCATGGCGAAGAGCGGGAAAAATGCCGTTATATTCAGGGTTGAGTTGGCGGACTTCACGATCAGCGAGCCTTCGAAAGCCGACCTCTTCGAGTTCAGGCCTCCGGCAGGTGTGGCCAAAGTGAGCCAGCTTGAGCTTCCCGGGATTCGCGCCCGGCTCGCGGGGAATCCGGCGCCGGACTTCACTGCGTCCACCCTCGACGGGCAAGCTGTTAATCTCAGCGATTTCCGGGGCAAGGTGGTCCTGCTGGACTTCTGGGCTACCTGGTGCGGGTTATGCCGCTTGGAGCAGCCCATCGTTGCCGAAATCTATGGGAAATATAGAGATCGTGGGCTTGTGACATTTGGTGTGACGGGAGAAGACCAGGCCACCGTAAGGCACTACCTGGAGAAGAATCGGCTAAGGCTCCCGATCTTGTTGGACTCGAAACGGGCGCTGCACAAGCTGTACGGCAGCCTGGCTATCCCCACGCTGGTGTTTATCAATTCCGAAGGGGTTGTGACTGAAGATTACGTCGGCTTTCTTGACGAAAGTGACTTGCGACTTGCCCTCCAGTCCGCCGGCCTCCAGGTTGACCAACCCCGATAGTATCTTCGCACTCAAAAGCGCCGGCGGAGACACTCTCTCACTGCAAGGATTCACTCTTCGTGGGCTGCGGTTTCTTCTCCGTTTCCGCCCGCACCGCGAGCAGAGCCGGCTTCAACCGAGCCAATTCTCGCTCCAGGCTGTCGAGCGCATTACCCGCCTCCGCCCAGTCGCCGGCATGCGCGAGTCCTTCGAGCTGGAAGGCGGCTTCGGAGGCTAACTTGGCGGCAAGGTTACTGGTGCAGCCTTTCAGGCTGTGCGCGCCTCTTTGCAGCGCCCGGGAATCTTTCCTTCCCAGCGCGGCCCGGATTTCATCCAGCAGGCGCGGGTAGTCGCCGAGATACAGATCAACGAGGTCTTGCAGTAATTGCAGGTCATTATCCACCTGCGACATCAATAACGATTCATCCAGAACCTCCGTCGGGGGTTTCTCGGAAGGCGTGGGGGCAGGAAAGTCGGGCATCCCGCTGACCAGCCGTTGGATGGTCTCAAGTAGATCTTGATATCGAATGGGTTTCGACAAGTAGCTGTCCATGCCTGCCGCCAGGCACCGCTCACGATCGCCTTTCATCGCGTAGGCGGTCAAGGCAATGATGGGAATATGCTTGCCGCTGATCTTCTCTCTCTCGCGGATGAGCGCCGTAGCCTGAAAGCCATCCATCACCGGCATCTCCACATCCATGAGGATCATGTCGCAGCACGCCGGGTCCTTCTCCAACAGGTCAACAGCTTCCCGGCCGGTGGTCACGGCGATGATCGTGTGTTCGTGTTTCTGGAGCAGACGGGTCACCAGTTCCCGGTTAATCGCGTTATCTTCCACCACCAGGATGTGCAGCTTGCGGCGCCCTTCTCGAATCGTGTGGCGGGTCACAAGGTCAGGGCGCTCACCGGTCTGAGCGGGCTGGCCGAGCACCTGCAGCATCGCCTCCAGGAAGTCCGTCCGCCGAATCGGTTTCACCAGGTACGCGGAGACGCCCAACTCCCTGCAGCGCGAGGCATCGCCGCGCTCTCCCACTGAGGTCAACACCATGATCGCACTTTCGGCTAAGGTTGGGTCTTCCTTGAGCTTCTCGACTACCGTGAAGCCGTCCATTCTCGGTATGTGGGCGTCCAGCACAATTAAGGGAAAAGGCTCGCCCATCTCCTTTGCCTGCCTCAGCGCGGCCAGACCTTCCTGCCCACTCTCCGCCAACCTGGGCCGCATGGACCAACCCTTGAGCATCTCCGCCAGATTCCGCCGGCTCGCCGCGTTATCGTCGATGACCAGAACCGGCGTGTCACGGAGGTTTACTTTCATCAAGGGAGCGGGTTGTGGCTGCGGCCCTTTCACCAAACCGAAGTTCACGGTGAAATGGAACTTGCTTCCCTGGTTCACTTCGCTCTCCAGCCAAATCCGGCCACCCATCAACTCGACCAACCGGGCTGAAATAACCAAGCCCAGGCCGGTCCCCCCATATTTCCTTGTGGTCGAGCTATCTGCCTTCATGAAGCCCTCAAAAATCCGCTCTTGCTTTTCGCGCGGCACGCCGACGCCCGTATCATTGACGCAGAAATGCAGGACAATCGTATCTTCCCCCTGCGACTCGGTTTCGATTCGCAAGTCCACGCCCCCGCGTTCTGTGAATTTGATGGCGTTCCCCACCAGATTCACAACGACCTGTCGCAGCAGTCCGGGATCACCGATTAAACGGGCCGGCAGCTCGGGCGGGACCTCCCATGTCAGTCCCAGTCCTTTTTCGTCAGCGCGCGGGGCGAGGGCCCGCAGGGTGTTGCTCAGCGCATCTTGCAGGTCGAATTCGTTGAGTTCGAGCGTAAGTTTCTTCGCCTCGATCTTGGAAAAGTCCAGCAGGCCATTGATCAAGGTCAGGAGGGCGTCCGCCGATTCCTTCACCGCGTTCAGGCACTCTCTCTGCTCGCGCGAGAGGTTCGAGTCCAGAGCCAGTTGGGTCATGCCAATAATCCCATTCATGGGGGTCCGGATCTCGTGACTGATCGTGGCAAGAAACTCGCTCTTGGCCCGGCTGGCGGATTCGGCAGCCTCCTTAGCGGCCCGCAATTCCTCCTCTGCGCGCTTGCGATCCGTAATGTCGATGAAGCTTTCGAGAAGGTGCTTTCGGCCGTCCAGCACCACGCTTACAACCGTTTTAAGAATTTGCCGCTTCTCCCCGCTCGCCGTCAGCAGGGTGCGTTCGGAATGGTCCACGGTCTGCCTGAGGTCCGTCACCGGGCAGGCCCCCTTTTCGGCAGGGCATATGAACTTGTGGCACTCCACGCCGATCGCCTGGTCGCGGCCCACACCGATGGTCTCGAGCGCCACGGGGTTGGCGTCCACAATCCGATGCGTTTCCGGATCGATGATGAAGATACCCGTCTGGACACAATTGAAGATGACTTGCAGACGGGCCTCACTTTCTCGCAACTCCTCCTGCCCCCGCTTTCCCTGGGCGTTGTCATTATCTGTCCCGCTGAACGGCTCAACCTTCTTGCTCGAGCGCCATGATAAGTTCATACGGCTCCTTGCACACTTCTCCCCGTCAGGCGCGAGGTCCTAAATCCTCTTATCGGATGGACCGTCTTGGGGGTTTAAGGGTGTTTTGAGAAGTTAAATGGGTTGTTGTATGATGTGACCCTCGTCCGGAGCGCCATTCTCAGGAGGTCTTCGATGCTTGACTTCACCCGTCGTGAGTTCCTACGTACCGCGGTTGGCGTGAGCGTTATCTCCCGTTTTGCATTCGCCAAAGAAACCAGCCTGCGGATTGGTGTGACGGACTGGAACCTGGAGAAGGGGGCCGATCCGGATGCGGTGCCTCTGGCCGCCCGCCTCGGGTTTGACGGCGTACAAGTGTCGTTTGGACGAAAGATCGTGGATGACAGGATGCCGCTCGACAACCCGGAGATCCTGGTGCGCTATCTCAATCTGTCCAGGCAGTACAAGATTCCGATCGACGGCACGTGCGTGGACCGGCTGCACGATAACGGCCTGAAAAACGATAAGCTTGCCGTAAAGTGGGTGCAGGATTCCATTCGTTTAACCAAGGCCCTGAACTCGAAGGTGCTGCTGCTTCCCTTCTTCGGCCAGCGAGCCCTGCAAACCCGCGACGAAATGGACTACGTCGGCGATGTCTTGCGTGATCTCGGACCGGACGCGGAAAAGGCGGGTGTGATGCTGGGGCTGGAGGATACTATCTCCGCCGAGGACAACGTCCGAATCATGGAACGCTCGCGCTCCAAGAACGTCCTGGTCTATTACGACGTGGGGAATTCCACCAAGGCAGGTTTTGACGTGGTGAAGGAAATCCGCTGGCTTGGAAAAGACCGGATTTGCCAGTTCCATTTGAAGGATAATCCGCACTACCTGGGCGAAGGCAGCATCCAGTTTCCACCCATTATGCAAGCAATTCGCGATATCGGATTTACCGGCTATGCCAACTTGGAGACCGATGCGCACCCTAACCAGGTGGAAGCGGATATGCGCAAGAACTTGGAGTACATCCGGAAGGTAATGGGAAGTTGAGGGTTTGAGAAGCCGAGAATCCGACATGATTCACCCCATCAGACGGGGGACAAGGCAGGAATTATGGGAAACATGAGCCTCGCGCTAGTTGTTCTTATGATCGGACTCCAGTCCCAACCACAGCCGGATACGTCGGAGGTCAAAGAACTAATGAGGCTCGAGTCGGTCTGGAACGAGGCTCACGAAAAGGGCGACGTAAGCGCTCTCGAAAAGCTTTGGGCCGACGATCTTGAGGTCACCGTGCCCAGGATGCCTGTGATGGCAAAGCCGGATGTTCTGGGATTCGCTCGCTCCGGACGGATGAAATTCCAGCGTTATCAGACTTCTGACCTCAAGGTGCGCGTTTACGGCGACGCCGCAGTCGTGTCCGGCCGGCTGCAGCGAACGCGCACGCTGAATGATAAAACGGTGAACGACGATTGGCGGTTCACCAAGTTATACATCCGCCGTGAAGGGCGCTGGCAGGTGGTTGCTTTCCACGCTTCCGAAGCAGCGCAGCCTTGAATGCTTACGCCCATTTCGGCATAGCAACCTCTTCCGACTCTCGACTTACGGAGGTAAGACATGGAACAAGATGAAGCCACCACTTACACTCGTCGATCGTTTCTCAGCCGGTCGTTAGGCGCCGGGGCGGCGGCGTCCGCGTTTACCTTCATCAAGCCCGAACTGGTGCGAGGCGCGGGAAAGGAGCGCCTGCGCGCGGGCTTGGTCGGCTGCGGCGGACGCGGCACGGAAGCAGCCGTAGACCTCCTCACCGCTGACCCAAGCGTGGAACTCGTCGCCATGGGAGATATCTTCGAGGACAAGCTCCAGAAGTCTCTGGCCAACCTGCGCGATCCGAACTTCTTGATGGACACCAGTCCCAAGAAGGCGTCCCAATTCACGGGCCAGCCCTTGGCGGAACTTGTGGATTCGATTCGCAAGCGAGTCAGCGTCGATCCCGAACATTGCTTCAGCAGCTTTGACGCGTATCGGAAGGTTCTCGCCTCCGACATTGACGTAGTGTTGTTGTGCACTCCGCCCGGCCATCGCCCCGTGCAGTTCGAGGCTGCGGTCGAGGCTGGGAAGCATATCTTCACCGAAAAGCCCATCGCGACCGATCCGGCTGGAGTGCGACGCTTTATCGCCGCCTTGAAAAAAGCGGAGGAGTCGAAGCTGACGGTGGTGGCGGGGACGCAGCGGCGTTCGCAGAAGGACTACATCGAGACGGTCCAGAAAATCCACGATGGCGCCCTGGGCGAGGTGGTGAGCCTCAGCGCAACTTACTTGAGTGGACCTGTCTTGCACGTGGACCATCGCGACCCGTCCTGGGGAGATATGGAGTGGCAGCATCGCGACTGGTATTCGTTCGTTTGGATTTGCGGGGACCAGATGGTGGAGCAGCACATTCACACCATCGATTTCTGCAACTGGGTGATGGGCACGCATCCGGCCAGAGTCGTCGGGTCGGGCGGAGTGGCGTGGCGCCCGCGGGAAGAGCTCTACGGCAATATCTACGACCACCTGACGGCAGATTTCGTTTACCCCAACGGCGTTCACCTCTATAGCGCCTGCCGGCAATACCCCAAGGGCTCGTATCGCAAGGTGTGGAACACCATCGTGGGCTCGAAGGGGCAGACCGATGGCCTCGACATGGGCACGCCGGGCCTTGACCCCTACGTCCAGGAGCACGTCCGGCTGGTTAAGAGCATTCGCGGCGACATTCCCTATACCAACGATGGGATGACCGTAGCCGAAAGCACCATGACCTGCATCATGGCCCGGGAAGCGGCTTACTCCGGCACGGAAATCACCTGGGATACGATCATGGCCTCAAAGCAGGACCTGCAGCCCAAGACCCTGGACTATAAGCTCGCCATGAGCGTGCCGCCCGTGCCCGTGCCGGGGCAGTATGAGTTCGTGTAATGCACCCGCTAGCAAGCCAAGCAACAACGCCCGCCGCCGGTCCAATGGCGTCTTGGGCTCGCCCCTTGGCCGTGGCAACTGCCGCGGTCTTCTTCGTGTCTTTAGCGTTCCCTCTGGTCGCCGGCATCTCAGAACATACGGAGTCTTTCCCAAAATGGTGGGGTGCGATGGATGTCGGTTTAGCCTTTGTCCTCGCGACGTTGGCGCTCGGGGTCATGGCAGTCGCTCGGGGCAGGGTGACCAAAGAAGTGGTTGACGCTACGTATCGTGCCTATCGGATATTAAACCATGGGATATTCGTGATGCTCGTCGTGTTCTTCCTTGCCGGCGATCGGATCACTTGGGCCAACTGTCTTAGCGGCCTGGCGTGGCGGGCTTGGCTACTATTGTATGTCTTGCCAGATTGGTTTACGGCGATAAGGAGGAACGCGACCAATTAGCAAATATCGCGCTTAGTGCGTTCAGCCGAAAAGCTCAGCCAGGGGAAGGGAAAATCCAGGCAGTAATTCGGGCTCTTCAAATTGGCCGCCGGCCGACGCCGTGCGTACTTCGGGCGCAGGCTGGCCGGGAACATGACGATAGGCGAGTCGTTGGTTGGGGTACATGAGCCACACAGCTTGTGCGCCCGCTTCAAGGTACTGGGATACCTTCACCAGCAGGTCATCAGCCCGATCGTTTTTCGAGACAATCTCCACAGCCAAATCCGGGGAGACGGGCAACGGAGATTGATCGAGGTCGACATCCTGGAGACGGTGAGCTCGGATGAAAGCCACATCGGGCCTGCGCACGACTTCCCCGACCAGCTTCATGTCAGTTTCACTCGTCACGGTGCCCAGGCTGTGACTCTTGACGAATGCCCGCATCCGGCTATTCAGCTCGTCGCGAAGCTCGTTATGGAAAAGGCTGGCGGACGGAGTCACAATTAATTCTCCCTCGCTTAATTCGTAGCGCACCCCTTCGGGCTCCTCGAGGGCAGCATACTGCTCCGTGGTAAGCAAGGTTTTCGTCGCCATACATCAACTCCCACTAGTCGTAGGGCAGCACGAAGGCCAGTGGAGTGCGGTTCGATCGCTGCTGTGGAGGTCGAGTCTTCTGGCCCGTCCGGGCAAGCTCGACCTCTTTCTGGGCCGACTGTTGTTTGGCTTGCCTTGCAAGTTTGCCCTCCCGGCCTCGTGCTAACCTGCCACGGCGTATTCGACGGAGCGAGGATTGGAGACTCGTTTGGAGGCATCCAGGATTTCCAGGCCCACGATGTTGCCATCCTTGTCGTAGTCGAGGATCACCCCGGGCTTATCTTCATCGGATTCTTCGATGGGCGCATTGCTCAGTAAGATTCGCAACACGTCCACCTCGGGATCGTAGGTTACTCTCACGGTTTATTCCAGTACTTCTCGATTTTTGTTGTCCTATAGACGGTCACGACCAACGCCGGATTTACACGGTCATCCACAATGACCCGCACAAGGTACATTTTACCACCGATGTCTCGCTTGGATTGATAAGCCTTCAAGGCTCCTCTTTCGGGCGTGATCTGGTCGGGATTCTCCAGAACCGCTTCGACCCACGGCTCGGAGATTCCGCGGCGCTCCATTTCCTATCGGGCGTGACTGGAAAGCCGGTATCTCAAGGTCTCCTTGCCGTTTGCGAGGCTCGTCGCTGCACTGTTTCGTAACGGGGTACTCCGCTTGATCCCCCCACGGCCTCGATACAGAACGCCGCGCAGGCGTTTCCCAGGCGCGCGGCGGTGAGGATATCTTCGCCTCTGGCCAATCCCGCAATAAATCCTGCATCCCAACAATCGCCCGCGCCCGTTGTATCAATGATGTTGGCAGGCAGGGCTGGAACGCATATGCGGTCGCTTCCCTGTGCGATCAGACACCCCTCCCGTCCCATTTTCAAAACCGCGGCGCGAGCGCCTGATTTCAGGAGTTGGCCGGCCATCTCTTCCGGCGTAGCGTCCGGATAGATTGCCAACAAGTCATCGAAGCTCGGAATCACGTAATCGCAGTAAGGGAGCATGGCGGCGAGGGGCTCGAGCTTAGGTCCATAACCAAAATCCTCGTCCAGAAAGGTTACGACGCCTCGCCGCTGAGCCTCTGCCAACAAGCTTGCCGCCGGTTCGCCGTCCAGTTTCGGCAGGACGTTCAAATCATGATAGAGGAGAAAATCGGTGGCCAACACCCGGTCGAAATCCAGGTCGCTGAGTGTGAAATTCAGGTTAGCGCCGGGTGTGTGAATGAATGTACGGTCTCCGTCTGCTCGTACTCCCACGAAGGTGAAGGGAGTGGCTTCGCCTGGCGAAACTCGAATGCCCGTTGTGTCAACGCCTAACTTAGAAAGTTCCCGGACAATGAACTCGCCGTTAATGTCATCGCCCACCTTGGCGAAGGAACCGGCGGGCAGTCCCATGCGCGCTATCGCCGACGGCATGTTCGCGGCGCCGCCTCCCGGCATCATGCGAATCCATTCCGCGGTCACCTGGCTCTGAAGGCGCGGCACAGGATACTGCTGGATGGGCCCGTTCAGCAGGTCCATCACGACCACTCCGACGCAGTGAATTCGCTTCATGGGTTCATCCGCAGGGTACGGGAACAGGAGCAGCTGTGGTGGCGGCCCGTACACAACCAGAAGGGGCGCACCCCTAGATGCTTTGCCGAGCGGCCGCCGGCCGCATACCCAGGAGGTCGTAGGCAGTATCGTAGAGGATTGCCCGCGCTACGGCCAGAGCGTCGTTGTGCGTGTACTGGCCGTACTCGATCTTCGTGGCCAGGACCACGGACAGTTGGTTGAGGACCATCTTCGCCTTGGCATAGGTCCATTCCAGGCAGTACGCGTCAGAAAAGAACCCGACCTGTTTATTTACCGGCACCATGTCCAACCGCTCTTCCATCACCTGCCGCATGATCGAGGGGAAGAAGTTATGCCACCAGATGCCACAGAGCGAAAAGTTGGGCAACTCGCGGCACATCGTGCACATCGATTGATTGGCGTGGCGGCTGGCCAGATGGCACTGGAATCGAATCTTCGGGTAGCGCGCGATCATCTCCGCCACCTGCCCGATGGTGCGCTGCGAAAGCCGGCTGCCCGTCTCGAAGGGCAAGGGCTCAGCCGCAATGCTGAACTGGAACACGATCTTATCCGCGTGCGGTTCCAATGCCTTCAGATAAGCCTCGTTCACATAGGACGCGTACACGTCGCGTTCCTGCGGACCGGCGTTCGCCCGACGCGCCAGGGCCTCCCTCATCTCCTGGTCGCTCACGACGCGCAAGTCGAGATCCGTCGAGATGCCCGTAGCCACGGAAAGTATCTCGTCGTAAGGGATGTTCGCGACGTAGTGATCGATTGCAGCGTGCACGTCGTCCAGGGTCCTGATCACCCGTTCGGTCGGGGGACGCGTTCCGCCGATGGGGCTGGGACTCTCCGGTTTCCTACCCCAGCATCGTTCAAGTTCGTACAGCGCTGTGTCAAACTCGCCCCATTGGGAGCGCGTGAAGAAAGCCCACTCGAGCGAGTATTGAAGAATGTCACGGTCGCGGCCGCTTTCGCGCCGCGCATACTCCGCGCAATAGCGCTGTATATTGGCCCGGCGCATGATTTCCCGTTGCCATGCCTTGTCGTCGGCCCGCTCGCGGATCAGCGCGTCCAACCGTTGCCAGTTCTCCGCATTCAGCGGCTCGTTCCAGCCGTACAGATCCCCGAGAATAAGCCGGATGCCCCAGGAGATGCTGGTGTTGCGCACATGTTTCAAGTACGGCAAAGCTTCGATGATGCGTTCATGTGCCTCTTGCTGCGATGGCCAGCCGGGGAATTGCGTCAGGCGCGCGCCACTCGGGCACCCCGCCGCATAGAGATCGCTCACGCCCATGTGATAGAGAAGCACATCGTGCAAGCCGCGCGCTCCCAGCTTCCCGTCCACAAGATGGGTGTGAACGTCCAGTAACGGCATGGTACACAGTTCGTCGAATAGCTCCGCTTGCAGGCTATGATTGGTCATGAGCGTTTCTCCTTTGGGTCCTTCGGGCAGGATGCTGAGGAGGCCGCCAGGCTTGTCATCCCGTCAAGCATGGCCGACGGCCATAGTCAGGTGAAACCATTTTGCAACGACCTTCGCCATGGCCTCCATCGCCACCGCCTGCGCCATCGGGACCCAGAGATTCTTTCCTGCACCCCACTGCTCGAGCAGCGATTGCCGCAGGGCGGTGATGGCTTCCGTCGCCACATTCACCTTGGCAATTCCCAGTGATATGGCGCGGCGCAAATCGGCCTCGGGCGTTCCTGAGCCGCCGTGCAGGACGAGTGGAATGCGGGTGGCTTCTTTGAGCTTTGCCAGGCGCTCGAAGTCGAGTTGCGGCAGCTTCGTGTAGAGGCCGTGGGCATTGCCGATGGAAACCGCCAGGGCGTCAATGCCGGTCTTTTCCACAAAGTCAGCGGCCATATCCGGGTCAGTGAGGGTGGATTGCTTGCCGCCTTCCACGCTGACTTGATCGGCTTGGCCGACCACACCCAACTCGCCCTCCACGGTCACCCCATGGGGATGGGCGAGCGCTACGACGCGGCGCAGAGCTTCGACATTCTCTTGCCACGGCCGAGTGGAATAGTCCAGCATCACCGAAGTGTACTTTGCGGCAAGGCAGTCTTCGACCATGGCGATCGAATTGCCATGATCCAGGTGCAGCGCCGCGGTCACACCAAACCGTTCCGCCAAAGCGTGCGCCACTGCGCCCAAATCTCGCGGGGCAAGCAGATCGAACTCTCCGGGGCCGTTCATCAGAATCACGGGTGCCTTAAGTTCCGCCGCCACGCGCAGCACCACTTCGATGCTTTCGGCGTTCCACACACAAAACGACGGAACACCGTACCCTTCCGACACTGCCCGCTGCAACAATTGCAGCACGGGAACGAATTTCATGCCTTTTTCCCCTGTGCCATCAGCGCCTCGACCTCCGCACGCGTAGGCAGGGAAGGTTGGGCGCCCATTTTACTGGCTGCCAAAGCGCCGGCGCAGTTGGCGAAGCGGATGGCATATTCGAAGTCAAAGCCGGCGGCCAGTTCCACCGCCAGAGCGGCGGTAAATGCATCGCCCGCAGCCGTGGGATCAATCGCGGCAACCTTACAGGCGGGAAAGTGTTTTGCCTTCTTTGCAGTTACCAGCATCGAGCCGTCGCTGCCCAGCTTTAGAACGACCGTTTTTACTCCCATGGCAAGAAGTTTTTCGGCCGCTTCGCGCGCCGAGACTCGTCCCCGTACTTCCTCCCCGGTCAGTTGAGCGAGTTCCGTTTCGTTCGGTGAGACGACATCCGCGAGGGTTAGAATCTCCACGGGGCAGTACCGAGGCGGACCGGCATCGAGCACCGTCAATTTTCCGGCTTTCCGAGCCAGACGCAAGGCTGCTTCGACTGCCTCGAGGGGGATCTCGAGTACCGTCAATAACGCATCGGCGCGCTCGATGACGTCCTTGGCGCGTTCGATGTCGGCGGGGGTCAAGCTGAAATTCGCCGCGGGGTCAACCGCAATGCAGTTGTTCCCGTTGGGGAAAAGCATAATAAAGGCGCTGCCCGTGGCGCGGGTGGAGTCCCGCCGCACCCAGGTAGTGTCGATCTTCTCCGCCACCAGCCCCTGAAGCAGGAAGTCGCCGATGATATCGGTGCCCACAGCGCCCACCATCGACGTGGGGGCACCCATCCGCGCCGCGGCCACCGCCTGGTTCGCGCCCTTTCCCCCCGGGAAAAACCTGAGATTTGACACTAGCAAGGATTCGCCTTCTTTAGGCAGCCGCTCTGACTTGACTACCATGTCGAAATTCGTGCTGCCCACCACCACAATTTGAAGATCTTCTACACGACGCGCCATAAGACCCCCTTGGGGCGCTCCATCCGATTGCTCCTTTACAAGCTGAACAGGAAGAAGTATTTTATCATCACTCAGTCACAATTCAGGGAGGCGATTTTACCATGCCCAAAGCAAAACAGATCACCGCTTGGTTAGAAAGCAAGCCTGGAGAACTCGGCCGAATCACCGAAGCCCTGGGAAAAGCGAAGGTCAACATCACCGCATTCTCCGCCTGGAGCATCACCGGCGAGAGCCCCCTTCATCTGCTCGTCAGCAGTCCGGCAAAAGCGAAAAAGGTCTTGGCAAACCTCGGCATCCGCTGCACGGAGGAGGAGGTTTTGTCCGTGACGCTTACTAACGAGGCCGGAACTTTGGGGGAGGTCGGAACGCGTCTGGGCGCAGCGAACATCAACGTGGATTACGGCTACGGCAGCGTTACGGAAAACGGCAAGAAGGCGGATATCGTGCTCGCCGTCTCCGATCTCGCAGGCGCCGCAAAAGCCCTGAAAGGTCTGTAACTTTACAGGGTGCAGAAATGCGTTTGGACGTTGTCATTCTGAGCGCAGCGAAGAATCCCGGCAGTTGGTTTCGGACCGTACGAACTGCGGAGATTCTTCGCTGCGCTCAGAATGACAGTGCGTTTTCATGGTTTCCGAAAGCCCGCAAGCCGACAGGCATCAGCGACTGCTCTAGTCCTGCAGGTTTTCAAAAATCCCGGCCGCTCCCATTCCGCCGCCCACACACATCGTGACGAGGCCGTACGTGGCCTTTCGGCGCTTCAACTCACCAAGAAGCGTAGCGGTGAGCTTGGCTCCCGTGCAACCCAGAGGATGGCCCAGAGCGATGGCTCCGCCGTTGACGTTCACCCGCTCCGGGTCGAGTTGCACCAAGTCGATCACTGAAAGAGCCTGGGCGGCGAAGGCTTCATTCAATTCAATGACCTCGATGTTGGAGAGATTCAGGCCCGCCAACTTCAGCGCTTTGGGGACCGCGTAGATCGGGCCGATACCCATCTCCTCCGGCAAGCACCCCGCCGTCGCGAAGCTCACGAACCGGGCGAGCGGTTTGAGTCCCAGAGTCCTCGCTTTCTCCGCCGACATCACCAGGGCCGCCGCAGCGCCGTCGCTCATCTGCGAGGCGTTTCCCGCAGTCACCGTGCCGTGGGCATGGAAGGCAGGCTTCAACTTGGCCAGTGCATCCAGGGACGTGTCGCCGCGCGGTCCCTCGTCGGTGTCGAAGCGGATCTGGCGCGTCTGCGGTTTGTCCTTACCGTTTGGGCTGACCTCGACCACTTCCAGCGGAACGATCTCATCTTTAAATCGGCCTTCCGCAATCGCTGCCAAGGCCCGCTGATGACTCCGTAAGGCAAACTCATCCTGCCGCTGGCGCGTGATGTTGTACTTTCGCGCCACGTTTTCAGCCGTCAAGCCCATGTTGAGGTAGGAATCAGGATAATGCTCGATCAGGTAGGGATTGGGCGCGAAATGATATCCGCCCATGGGAATCATGCTCATGGTTTCCGTGCCGCCCGCTACCACGACCTCGGCGAAGCCGGCCATGATCCGCTCGGAAGCGATGGCGATGGCCTGAAGGCCCGAAGAGCAGAATCGGTTGATCGTCATGGCCGAACAGCTCACCGGCAAACCGGCGCGCAGTGACGCGACCCGCGCCACGTTGTTCCCTTGTTCAGCTTCCGGCATTGCGCAGCCGAGGATCACGTCCTCAACTTCGCTCGAGTCGAGCCCCGGCGCCCGCCGCAGCACCTCACGAATCGCTGCCGCCGCCATCTCGTCCGGCCGCGTGTTGCGAAGCGTGCCGCGCGGCGCTTTGCCCACTGCCGTCCGGGCGATGGAAACTACTACGGCCTCTTTCATAGAACCTCCAAGTGATGAGTGACGAGTGACAAGTGACGAGCAGGAATACGTTGAGGGAGGCGAGATGCAGGAGAGCATCGGTACGAGCCTTCCTGCTCCATACAACCCATTCAGGTCGCGCCGACCTGCGCTCTCGCTCGTCACTTGTCACTCGTCACTCGTCACTAGTTTCTCAGCGCCTTTCCCCTCTTCAACATATGTTGGATGCGCTCCACGGTCTGCTTCTGGCCGCAGAGACTTAGAAAGGCCTCGCGCTCCAAATCCAGCAAGTACTGCTCTGAGACGAGTTGTGGCGAGGTGAACTCGCCGCCGCCGCACAAGACCTTGGCCAAGTGCGTCGCGACGACCACGTCATAATCAGAGATGTACTCAGCGCGACGCATCAAGTGCAATCCCAGCTTCAGTTTGACGAAAGCCGCCTGACCGAGGACTCGAACGTCTTCGCGGGGCTTGCCGGGTCGATACCCCAGACGCGCCAGGTCAAGCGCCAACTCCTTGGCGTCTGCAATCTGCCGGTCGCGATTCATGCTGATCGAGTCCTTCGCGGAAAGGTAACCCAGTTTGCGTCCTTCTTCGGCGCTGGTTGAGACCTTAGCCATGGCGACATTCATAAAGACTTCTTTGGCGAATGCAAAGGGGTCGGCATCAGGGTCCGCGGGCGCCTTATCCATGGCGCGCACCAACATCTCTTTAGTCCCACCTCCCGCCGGGATCAGGCCCACGCCCGCTTCCACCAAGCCCATATAGGTCTCCGCCGCCGCACGTACTCGCGCGGCGTGCAGAATCATCTCCGTTCCACCTCCCAGAGTCAGGCCGAAGGGGGCGGCCACCACAGGCTTGGGAGCATATTTGAGGGCCATGTTGGCGTTTTGGAAGGCGCGCACGGCGCTCGAGAGGTCGTCCCACTCGCCGTCCTGAATAGTCGTCAGCACCAGCATCAAGTTTGCGCCCACGCAGAAATTCGCCGCCTGGTTCCCGATCACCATGGCCTCGAAGCCCTCGTTCAGGCTCTTCAGTCCCGCATGAACCATCTGCACGGCGTCAGCGCCGATCGTGTTCATCTTGGAGTGGAATTCCAGGCAGATCACTCCGTCGCCGAGGTCGATCAGACTGGCGCCGGCATTCCGCTTGATTTCCTTCTTGCGGGCTTTGAGCGAAGGCAGCAGCAGGACTCCGGGCCTCTCCGGAATCTCGCGATAGGCGGCGCTTGCAAAATCGAAGTAGCTCGGAGCGCCGTCGCATGACGCATAAAAACTCTTCTTCCCGGAAGCAAGGAGTTTTTCGACCAAGGGCGGCGTGGGCAGGCCGGCCTTCTTCCAGGCCTCAACGGCCTTCTCGATTCCCACCGCATCGCACAGCTCAAACGGGCCGCATTCCCAGTTGAACCCCCACTTCATCGCATTATCAATGGAGACGATATCGTCCGAAATCTCCGGCACGCGCATCGCGGCGTAGTGGAATATGTCGAAGAAAAGCTTCTGGTAAAACTGTCCCGCGCGGTCGGGCGACTGGCAGAGCATCGCCACCCGTTCGCGGACATCCTCGACATTACGCGCCATCTCGAGCGAAGCGAAACCGGGCTTCTGCCGCGCCCGATACTCAAAGGTGTTGAAATCGAGCGTGAGAATTTCGCTCTCGTCCCCGCCGTCCTTCCCCTTCAGCTTCTTATAAAATCCTTGCCCGGTCTTATCGCCCAGCAGGCGGCGCTCCATCATCTGTTGCATGAAGCCCGGAAGCTGGAAAAGGTCGCGCCGTTCATCCTCGGGCAGGGCCTTTCTGAGGTTGTTGATGACGTGCCCCATCACGTCCAGGCCCACGATATCGAGAGTCCGGAAGGTGGCGGATTTGGGCAAGCCCATGAGCGGGCCGGTGAGGGTATCGATCTCCTCGATCGTGTAGCCTCCTTCCTCCATGACCTGGACAGCTCTCAGGGTTGTGAACGTGCCGATGCGGTTAGCAATGAAATTGGGCGTGTCTTTGGCGATCACGATCCCTTTGCCCAGCGCCACGTCGCCAAAGCGCGAAACTGCTTCCACAACCTCCGGCAGCGTCTCGGGGGTGGGAATAATCTCGAGTAACTTCAGGTACCGTGGAGGATTGAAGAAGTGGGTGCCCAGAAAATGTCCCCGCAGATCCCCGCCGAAGCCTTCGACGATACTGCCGATGCTGATGCCCGAGGTATTCGAACTGACCACTGTCCCAGGCGCACGGACAGCCAGCACCCGCTCAAGCAGGGCACGCTTGACGCCGAGGTCTTCCGTCACAGCCTCGATGATCCAGTCGCACTCCTTGAGCAGGGCTAAGTTGTCGTCGAAGTTGCCTAGAGTGATCATCCGAGCCGCTTCCGGAACAAAAAACGCCGCCGGACGAGACTTGAGCGCTGCGTCGAGCCCGGCCTGCGCGAAGCGATTGCGGACCTTGTCATCCCCG